>Ga0163217_1098511_pt1 | contig 15282 bp, 4 predicted proteins | sample SynspAceP_FD_185933 | JGI IMG/M metagenome (GOLD analysis project Ga0163217, IMG submission 185933) | Saline lake microbial communities from Ace Lake in Antarctica - Synechococcus sp. Ace-P (PacBio error correction) | ecosystem: Environmental > Aquatic > Non-marine Saline and Alkaline > Saline ...
CGCTTTCCCCATAAAAATTTTAAAAGGGAGGAGAAATTTTTTAAGATAAAAGTTTGGGTTTTTGGGTTCCGAATTAAAAAGGTCAAAATATTTTTAAAATTAAAGTTTATGCCACAGATATAATGTGGTTTTTATTGTAATATATATGGATGTTTCCTGAGTCAATTAAACTAATCTATATTGCCAATATCCCCCTCCCTTCCAATTGTAAAGAGCTTCTCTTACTATCAGATTGTAATTTTATTATCGGTAAATTTTCCCTTCGAACGTCTTATTTTGGGCCATAGTCCGTATTTTTCATCACCTTGTTTTTTAAACAACTTTAAAATTTTTGTTAATCTCAATAAACAGGCGCTTTTTATTGTGAAGAATAATTTCCCCTTCACTGGCTAAATTTTTTTTTGATTGATTTATTAGTTTACTGGGTCCACAGGAACCACACGAGTCCGGATGTACACAAGGAAGAAACAGGATAACTTCAAGGAAGAAAGTGCAAAGGTAACGGGATGTTAGCTTAAAATGGATTTTTGGATAAGCAGGAAGCTTAGTTTACTCGGAGAGGTAAAACCATGGAATGGACAGCTAGGATGGCTGCTTGGTATAGGAAACAAGCTAGGGAACAGGACACACTAAGGATGTGACGTCGCAAAGGAATGCGCGAGTTAGAATGGAGTTAGGGACACACAAGGGATGGTGCTCGTTTTGGGAATAACGAGTTTCGCTGGATGAAGGACCACTAAGGATAGTTGCCCTCGCAACAGGAATGGCTATGTTGGTATGGATATTACGTACCTACTGCAATTGGGATGGGTTGGCTCACTGGGAAATAGGTTGTAGACTTTGATTGGAAGGGCGTAATAGGTGACATTTCTCAGGATTATATGTATTTTTGCAATTGGCATATTGCTAGTAGGAAGGAATTCTCAAGAATTTCAGTTCATAACAGGTCGCTATATTTTCTTTGGTATATAACAATTTCAGAGTAATGGCGCTCTTTTTTATTTCTCTTGCTGCAGTTGGTTTATGGTGACTTGGTTCATTCCTTTGCATAATCTAATATTCTATTTTAACTGTTTATGTTTTTTTATTCTATCTATATTACTGTGGTGCAGTTACGACTTTAGTCTTAGGGTCATCATTCAATGTATTTAGTTGTGATACGGTTTTTAATTGACAATGTTTAAGTCATGCCTTTCATCTGTTAAATTAAATAGACAAATCATCACATGCTAGGCTGTGCACACTGTGTGAGAGCAGCGGAATGTTTTGGGTATTGTTCTTTATCTATCCATTCACCATTTATTCGTCCATATCTGTAGTCTTGTGTAAATCCAAATACCGAAGGCTGGTCACAATGGCAGCAAGCACTGAATTGTCTTCTTTTAAGGGCTGTGCTATGCTAAGTTTTGATCTTTTGCCTATCATAGATTTCGTTTTTGATCTGCCAAAAGCTTTACTCCTTCATAGTATTTGACAAGCTTAGAAAAAGAGTCAGGTCTGTAAGTGTTTTTTCGCTTAAACAGTGGGCCAATTCAGCGCTTTTTTTAGATGGGGTTTTTTTGGCTCTGTTTGGACCAGTACTTTATTGCTGATTGTTCTTGTGCCCGTTTGTTTGGATAGTTAAGCCCCGACGGTGGGATACAATATTTGAGGTCTCGGCTGCCTAGACGTTGATGATAAGGAGTGAAAAATAACCATAAGCTAACAAAGACATTCTGCATGACGAGTGAGCAATTAGCAAACCTTAAGGGCCAGTTGCATGTCGTCGAATTGTTTTTTGGGGACGTAGCTTCAATGTTCAATTTGAAGTAAACAACTAGGTCGTTTTAACAATCAGCCCAGTGGTGCAGGTTAACATCAGAGCCTTATTCAAAAGTTTATTGCTGAATATGCCTTAAATCAACAATCGCTGCATATTATGCCCGGCACACCGCACCTTTGCTTATTCCTGATACCGGCTCTCTCGCTTAAAACGCAGACTAGTTGTTATCGTAACAATGCGATCAGGGGCATTAATGGATCTTCCGTCCTATTTGGCGATACCAGCGGGTTAATTTAGTTTTAATAACGGTTGATTGTGAAACGTGTTAGCTTATTTAAACCTTAACAAAGCTAGTTTGACTTGAATGTAAGGGCTCCGGGTGAAGCTCCTTGCATAAGTCTTTATTTGAATGCGATAGGCCGGTGTTATTAAATCGAGTTTGTTTTTTAAACCAACCATAGTCAGCAGCGGCCTTGGTAACTATCTTCACCATTACCGGAAACTCAAAGGAAAATTCCGCTGTGGAATCAAGTTTTTTCCGCGGGCTACCTATTCTGGTTTTATGCGGGCGATACTTATAACGTGCAAGAGTTTTGTCCCTTCGCAGTTAGTCGCCTTAAATGTTGATTAGCTGTTTCAGCGATTAGCTCTAAAATCGCAAAATGCGGCCAATAACAACAACGCGAGAGTAAAACAACTATCATATTCATGGGTTTTGACTCTCAAAAAGTGTTTTTTTAATGCGAAGGGCTAAGGCGGTTTCTTTTTGTTGGCATCGAAGTACGTTAAGATTGCATCTCGACAGCTAGATTTTGCACTAATCTCGATAGGTCCCCCAAACAAATCTACATCACTTTGGCTAAGACGATGGATAACACAGGCTAATGAACTTGTTGGTTGGCTATTGTTGCCAATGTCTTGCCCGCAATCAGAACAACAAGTTGTCGTAATTAGCTCGCGTGGCTGAGGACTTCTAGTAATACTGAAGTAACATTAATTCAGTGGTCTTCGCCCTGGCTTGGCGCGCGTAACATTCCTGCCAATAACAAATCGTTTTCCTGCAGATGGCTGCGCCATTCGCTTAACAATTCTATTATACCAAAGCAAGAATCTACGATGATTTTTCTAGTGAATCACCATTGCAGTTTGCACCTCTACAGCCAAAAAGCAAATTGCTGCAACAGTAATCCGATGGATTGATTCTTCATTACGTTTAATTCTGATAGCGGCCAAGATCTGCGACACGCTTGGTAATGAATAAATTGTCGCCAATCTATGTTTTTTGGTGGGCTGTGTATAGTATGTTGAGTCAGTGCAAATACCTGGGAGGGTGTCTACTGCTAAGCAATGCTAGTCATACTATTAAACAGGCTAATTGTTGTTGGTTTGGGACAAGTAAAAGATTCTCTGGTAAGCCTGCTTGCGCAATGTTACTTTTTTCATTTCAGCACGAGTGGCCTCCACAACACTTTGTAAAATTGATTACAGTGCAGCCTAATTCATTTGTTGTTCATCCTAAAGGAAATCCTTACAAACAAAATATAATGTTCTTGTGAGGCCTTTAATTAAAAATATATACATCGCCAAACAGGCATGTTGCTGACTGGATAAGGCGCCGGAATATGCGGCTTAATTCAAAGCTCTCAGAAGTTGGCCTCGATTGGGCCTAATGGCATCTGCCCATCGCGTTCTAAAAAACTCAGGGTAGTCCTTCTGCCACCCGATGCAGAAAGAAATTCGCCTTGATTTGTATTAATACGAACTCCATATGATATCCTTGACGCCTATCGTGGGTGTGCTAGGCACCTTTTTGGTAAAATTTGTTTGTGATGTAGAACGGTGATTCATGCCACGTAGCTTATATGAAGTCGAAGCTCAGTTGCAACAATTGAAATCATGCTTACAACATGTGGGGTGTTTGTCAACGCATGGCCAAACAAGAGGCCTTGCTGAGTAGCGCCGGCCCTTTGCTTGTGACCACCTAAGATTGAACAATGGCTGCAATTTATATTTATCCTAAACTTCGGGAAATCCTTAATACAACAAGCCCTTACCTAATGCATGGGATTAAATCCTATGGGGAACAATGTAAATTTGAGATCTTGAGCCGGGTAAGTATCTAACTGTGCTTGCTCCAAAATTGACCTTATTTTTAAATATTACAGCTATGAATTTTAAATTATTTACCAAGACGAAGTATCGTAGTCAGTGATAAAAACTCAGCAGGATTGCCTGGTGCAATCGCAGTATGCCTAATAATACATGAAACCCTTTGTCTTGCAACTTGTTCGAGATCAAATAAATCAGTCATGTTTTTTTCCTGTGCACCGTTCTTGATCGGCCACATAGGGATTTTAGTGTTCTGGCCTTAAGCCCTGCCGTGCCAGACTACTCGGCGAACAGTTTTTAGTACACAACAGGTTGTAAAAGTTTATATTCGCTATGTGCGTGTGCATGCGCCTCCTGAGGGCGAAATTGATTACGCTCTTAAAGAGCAGTTGGATAAGATCTGCTGACAAAAGCAAACAAGACAAAGAGCGCACAGGCCCTTTACTAGCTTTTTGCCGCTTACAGCACCTTTGAGCTGCTTTTGCGGTAGCCGTTATCCTTTACTGCTCGTTATTACATTTTACAATCTGTTGAGCCTAAACCAGGCGCATAACATCAGATTCGATCGACGTACTTGGTGCCATACATCATCCCATCGTGGGCGATTACGACCATGGCGAAGGTTAAAACATAACAATTTTTTGTAAGCAACAATACGGATTTTCAGGTCCCTAGCTTTAAGTTGCAAATGATGCACGTTTAAAACATCCAATATACATCAACACTAATTTTAACTTGAATTGGTGATCCAGGAGAGCCATATTTGTGTTTATTGTTAAAATGGGAATTGTTGGCCCAGCCTAGATACTATGAATGACAAACCGAAAAAATGAGGAAACAAGCAATTGAGGTAATATGTGGGATCTTGTGTTGGACAGCGTTTAATGGTAACGCGCACATGTGGCTGATAGAAGTAAAGCAGCGTAACAGACTGTGGTCTTAGGTATTCAAGGTTTATAGTGATCCAAGTAATCGACGACTTTCAAAATGGCCAGCAAGGTGATTTTATTAGCTCAACCACTGCATGGGGTGGATTGTTCCACCAAACTTACTTTTTTATTCAAGACTTACGTGATCATAATGCCTCTAATGCAAATAAACCTTTTTGCGGTGGCAGTTTCGGTGATAGTAGCTCGGTGAAACTAATTGTGGTGCGGCAATCAGATATTTGCCTTTGTTAAGCGAATTTACAAGGTAAATCAATAGCTGATTTATTAGAATTTGATGCCTTGAGACCATAGAGCCAGAGCTTGCAGTGGTTGAATGTTAGAAGCTAGTGAATATTTAGCCTAGCTAAAGCAGTAATATTCAAACCAATAAAAAGCGGCTAAAGGCCTTTTTTTGACATATCCAAGACAACAAAAATTAAGCTAAAGCTTTAATCTGTGCTGACAACGGGCTCTTATGAGAAGCAGCTTTTGGTTTTTTAGGATTAGGCCTTTATTGCATGCGGTCAATAATTGGTGGTAGCAGCAGCAAATGCAGCTGTTGCAGCTCCTTTTTACTGATGCGATAGCAGCGAAATTTACTTTTCTTTCAAAGATGTACGTGTCTATAGAGCGAGCGGTAGCGTTATGTTGAGACGCTTTTCGAGTAATGGCACGTTTCGCTTAGCCGAGCTTATTGTAGCCAATTGTAAACTCCCAAAAATCCTAGTCAAAATCAAGGGTGCGGATTATCAATTGGGAGGGCTCAATGTCAAATGCTTTGTCGCATTTATAAGCAAATTTTGTTTTTGCTTCTTCCAGTTGCGTGTAATTAATTGGGGTCAATTCGTTCTGCAATAACGATTAAAATGCCCCTGTTTTGTGTCTTTGTTTCAAATGGAACAAAGCTGCAAAGGTTGAGATAACGCATACGCATCCGCTTTTATCAAAAGGGATAGCTGAGTGTCGAGAAAACTGCTTAAATCGGGTGTGATAGTGGTGTCAATGACCTTTATTTATCGGTCTATTAGGTTTGGTGCGAGATGCGGTTGTTTGCCAATTTACTTCCGTGCTGGTGCGAATGCCGATGTCTTTTTACTCGCCAATAAAATTCCGATTTTAGCGTCGTTTGTTTGTTTGAAGGCGCGATTTTTCTCAAGCCTTTATCCCCGTGCTCACCGAGGTTAAAAATGCGGCGACGAGGCCCCATTTAAGACAATTTATTGGTAAGCATTTCCGGCACGCTCGGCGTCCATTGTGACTATTGTTGCTTTTGCTGGGGTGCTGCCTCACCTATTTTTAGCGGCCCTTATTTGCCATCAGGTTGTTTTGGTTTGAATATCTGAATTACGAGCCAGTGGGGTTAAATAGAACTTGCCCTCATTAATGTTTAAACCCCATTACTTTCCCTATCATATCTTTATTTCATTAGCAAGGCTTGGCGGGTGCAATAATCAATACTCTCAAAAGTTTGGCCAGCGGCGGTTTACACCTGTATTTTCAATTAGTATTAATTTCTTTGGTGCTATTTATCTGTCTGAATCAGTTTTTTTCTCAACCTGCAATTCTGCAACTCGCCTGGGCGTATTAATTGCGGCTTGCGCATTTCTCTTCTTAATTCCCTTTTTATTAAGGCTGGGTACTCGTTCGACCTAGGTGGGGATGGTCGACCCTGATATTCAAAAGTTAGAAACGCTGGATGATACCTCTTTGGTTTGGTGTCTCAGTGGGACAGCTTAATTTACTGCTGCCGACACCATGATTGCCAGTTTCCTTGGCAACCGGGCTATTTTGGTTGTACTAACTCGCAGATGTTTTATTGGAATTTTCCCCTCGCTGTTTGGTAAATCGCCATTGGCAACAGTCAATTAATTGCCACAACACTTTCACGCATCAACGTAGCAAAGGACGATCAGCCTTTAGTATAACATTGATTGGGGCGATTAAAAATGGTATGCATTTTGGGTAACCAGCACGCAACGGTTATTTGTTAACTAGTGAAACCTATGTTATTAACCATATTTCCAGCGATGGGGCATTTTTCTCTTTTGACTGCGGCCCAATCTGGCCGCAAGTTTGCAAGCCTTACCTCCTTGGTTTATTGAGTTTTATGTTTAGTGAAAGTACTCGCTCCAAGTTTTTACTCAGCGCAAGCACACTAAAACACCCGTAACTTTGGTATTTGGTGTATGGCACCAATTATGGTGTTTAATTTGATACTGGGTTTGCTTATGATTTAATGTTGGTTTAGCGATGGCAACTCTATGTCAGCTGCGAATGAATGCAATGGGCTGTTAATTGGGCTTTACATAAAATAAAGTCTATCTTGTGCCAGTAAACAAACGACTATTACCTTGTTTAGAATTATTATTAGCGCCATAATTAATGGGCACAGTGGTTATAGAAATGAGTCCCAATTACTTGCAGGTGTGGATTAGCGTTTTGAACTGATGTAAAAATAGTTGAGTTGTTTAAGCTAATTGCACTAGGATTTTGCTGTTCTTTGTTTCAGCAATGCTGATTATGGGCCTGCGTAAACATAGTTTTGTGGCTCACGGTTTAGAACTCTGTGTGGTTTTAAATCTACCCGCATGGCTAGCGAGGTAGGTAAACCTTGAGTGTAATTGCTACTAAGTTCAGCTGAACATACTTTCAATAATGGCCCAGTAGATATAGATCCGCGCCTTTGAATAACTACATCTTCAATATTTAGCTACTTAAGTACACGGATTTTGACACGCAATAACGATAGAATTTAGGTGGAATTGGATCCGCGGACTATATACCTCAGAAGATAAACATCGAGGTTGTGGTATTACCATAGTAAAGTTTGCGGTGTGCATTAGGCATCAGGCCGTGCTGAGTCAGGTGCTTGAAAAAGCCCAAAACGCGCTAGGCTTAACCGGCCACCGTCATTGTGTTTTTGAACCTCAGCCCTGAAGAAACTTATTTTACGCCACTGCATGCGCCAGCAAGACTAAGCTATTGCGTTGGAATAAATATTCTCAGTTTGACAAGCCTTGGGCATAGTGCTTTACTGTGCAATTCTAATTTTAGCCCTCGAATTTCCGCTCCTATTCCAGCAGCAATTTGTTTGAAAACATTATTAGTGATTTAATCGATGTTAAGTTTTTTGGTGGTGGGTGATGATTTTCGCTTTGGGCGAGGCCGAGTGGGTGAACTTTGCCTATTTGCAGAAAGGAAGGTGAAAAGTGCCATTTGACGTTGCCAGTCCCAGAGTTTTTAGAGTGGAAAACTGCCGGTATCAGCTCTCACCGCTGGTCAGAGAAGCGCTAGCCAGTGGCAATTTTTAGGTTTGGCGCACGATGCTGGCCGACCCATTACCATACTCGGCAGTATTAACAGGTGATATAACGTGGCAGAACATTGGTTTTTCCAAACCGCCAATGTATTCATTTAAAACTGTGTTAAAGCGCCCCGTAATGGGTTTGCGTTGAGGTGCTCTGTTAAAGGCCATTGCAAAATACCGGAGTGGCTAATATTGCATCGCAGCCCACGGTCAATGGCAACGCCTCGCAGCTTAAGAATCACTTATTTAACTTCAACGAAACAATATATGGACAAACTATCTCGGTTGTTCTCAACATAAAATTCGAGATTGAAATAAAATTTGATTCTTTTTCGAGTTAATTACATAAACAAATTAACAAGACGCAAAAAAAAAAGTCAACACATTGTTAAGCATGTCTGATACACTTTTAGTCCAAACCACCCATGAACCAACTTGATTTAAACACAATGAGCGATAATAACATCAACTTTAAATTTGCCGTTACGGCGTTTCCAAGCGTGTGCTTCTAGCTAACGCGAGCCTAAAATGCTCGAACAATGGGACAGCTAAAAAAACTTTATACAGCAAATTGCCCGAAGCCAAAAAAGTAAATACGCCTTTTATTTTGCATGATGGCCCTCCTATGCAAACGGTGATTATTCATATTGGCGTTCATGCCGTTACAAAATTTTAAAAGACATCATCGTAAGTCAACAACCTTGTCCGTTTTTGACTGCGCCATATTGCCAGGTTGGATTGTCATGGTCTAACCCATTGAAATTGATGGTTTAAAAAAAGGTGGTAAACTGGGCAATAAAATCAAAGTGCCGCCGAGTTTAGGCAAAAAGTGCGTGAATTCGCAGAGAAACAAATTGAAGGTCAAAGAAAGACTTTATTCCGTTCGTGTTTTTAGTGAGTGGGACAACCCTATTAAAACCATGGACTTTAGTTCTTGAAGCCGACATTATCCGTGAATGGGCAATATTTTGCGTTCAGGCCCATGTTGAGAAAGGCTTTAAGCCGTGGCGATTGGTGTAACTCTGACTGTGTTTCCGCATTGGCAGAAGCCGAAGTTGAATACCAAGACAAAACTCTCTCCTTCAATTGATGTCGCGTTTTCAGGGTTGTCACGAAGCTGAAATGCTCGCTGTTTTTGCCGCAATTCCTGCAAAAATTTAGTCGGTGAAGGACCGCGTTTCGGTGGTTTCTGGACAACGACACCTTGACCGTTACCGGCTAACCTGCGCTGTGTGGTTTAAGTCCAAAGCTATAAATATACTTTTAGTGCAAGTTAACGACTGAGTCAGGCAAAGAGCGTTTAGTTATTGCCTCAATTTAGTCCACTGAATGCATGGCAACGTTTTGTAATTGATTCAATGTACCATGCTAAACGGTTTTTGGTCATGTGACGACCTGTTGAGACAATAAAGCATTACACATCATTTTTATTGATTTTCAGTACCTTAATTTTAGGTGACCACGTTTACCACTGAATCGGTACGGGTTGTGTTCAACACTGCGCCTGCCCATGGTGTACGAAGTTTTAATGTGGGTCCGTTATTACAACTTAGAAGTTGCTAACCCCGTTGGCAGCCAATGGTGTGTAAATGTTTGAAAGGTACCCTTTGTTCGCAGGTGAGCACGTTTTAAAAGCGGAATCAACATGTGGTTGAAGTAAATTAAGTGAACACGGTGCGCTAGTTCATTCAAACCATGCCTACACACTAGTTCTCCAACACTGTTGGCGCCATAGACAACAAAGGCTTATTTTTCGTGCTAACCCCTCAATGGTTCATCAGCAATGGATACAAAAAGGACTTCGTCAAGCGCCCAATCGAACAAATCTCACCAGACTCAATGGATCCTGAATGGGGACAAAAATTTGCAAATTCGAGTATGGTGGAGGACGCCCCCAATTGGTGTATCTCAAGACAAAGAACTTGGTTACCGATAGCAATGTTTATACATAAAGATACGTGTTGAATTAACACCCCAATACCGACGAGTTACTACTTGAACAAGGTTGCTTTATTGGTTTGAACAAAGGGCATTCAGCGTGGTGGATATTGAGTGCCAGCGAGTTTTTTAGGTGAAGATCCGCCAAAACTACGTTAAAGTCACCTGATACCTTGATGTGTGGTTTTGAATCGGGTAAGTCACTATTTTGTTGTTGAGCCGCAGAGAGAATAAATTCCCGCTGCGGCCCGATTTGTACTTAGAAAGGCCTCTGATCAGCATTCGTGGCTGGTTTATTCATCGCTGCTTTACCTCGGTTGCGGCTAAAGGCTGCGCGCCCTTAACAAGCAGGTCTTTAACTCATGGTGTTTACAGTAGATGGTGAAGGCAAAAAGATGTCTAAATCACTGGGTAATACCGGGACTCAGCATGTTATCATATAAGTTTTGGGTCCTGATATTTGCGCTTTGTGGTTGCATTCTCTACCGATTACCGCAAAGTGGAAATTGCGGGTGTCTGATGAAATCTTGAAATCGTTTGTCTGCGGAATGCTATCGTCGTATTCGCACATAACCGCCCGTTTTCCTATTGCCAATTTTGAAAGGTTTGAACCGCAAAAAACAGACTTTAGTGCCAGTAAATGAATGGTCCGAATTAGAACAGTTGGGTTGTGTCCGTGCCTGCAGTATTCCAACAAGAAAATTATTGCGGCCTTATGAGTATGACTTGCTGGTTGTGACTCAAAAGCCTCATCCGCATTATTGCTCTATCGATATTGGGTAGCGTTTATATATAAGATATCAATCAAAATCGTCCATATACGCAAAAAGTGATAGCCACGCCCCTCGTTTGTCAACCGTCCTTGTACCATAATATTGGAAGGGCTGGTGCGCGGATGGGCCGATACCTGAGCTTTACCGCCAGGACTGTGGCAAGAATTACCTTGGCAAAAGCAAGAGTTTGTTTTTAAGCCCCGACGTATGGTATGACAACCTCAATAAACTCAAAAATTTGAATCGACTTTCGACAATGAACTTTTGGTTGTGCCGATACTTGATGTTCAAAGAGCAAGTAAATCGCATATTGAAGGCGCCCGTAAAGCAGGTGTGAATCAAAGGTCTTACAAGCGAAGTGAGCAATTTTGCAGCCATGAGCTTTGCCACTTGTTCTAAACAAATTAGACGATGAATTGCACGTTTTGTAATTGATTACCTCTGCTCTGCCGCCAAAGTGCATTGAGTCTGAGCAAGTCCTGCACCGCAACAAAACGAGTAGCCGGTTTATGGGCTGAAGATAAGGCAATCAGCAGGGAGAAATGCGCACGTTGTTGCATCATTCGCGAAAGATGTGGCAGCAAAATCTGCACATCCCGAAATTTTTCTACGTTGAGGTGATTAATGTGGACGGCGAGGCGCGAAAAACGCGCTTATGCTTAAGCTTTTTAGCCAAACGGGTTGGCGTTTTTTTGGTGTAGCCTTGCTAACCTTGTGCCTCGATCAATATACCAAAGGTTTAGTTGGTTGAGCCACATTGAACTCCTATCAAGCGGTGCGGTTAACCTCGTTTTTTAACCTGACTCATGTCTATAACCTATGGGTCCTTGCTTTTAGTTTTTTACAATGATGCGGGTGGCTGGCAAACGTTGGTTTTAACCGTCGCGCTTTCTGTTGTGACCATGTTGTTGTGTGGCTAAACAATTATCACGCTTCACAGGTCATACTGCCAACTGCGGCATTTTGGTCTGAAATCGGTGGCGCATTAGTAATTGCTTATTGATCGTTTGGTTTTGGGCCACGTAATTGATTTTTGGTGTATTATTACCCAAGAATGGGTTTGGCCAGCTATTTAATGTGCCCTGACCCAGCGCTGATTCTGCCTCAAGTGCACGTGTTTGTGATTGTTGATATGTTTAAATATTAAAGAGCAAAAAAATGACTGATGTTTCTCACTTCGTGACCGAACAATCTCTAGCGTTATTTGAAACATGGCATTGAATGGGTCTTTTTTGGGCCCAAAATTTTGCAGTCCTCAAATTTCTGAATTGGTTCGGACTGCTGACGCACTCCGAGTCGATAATACGGCTAAACTTGGTTGATCGGCGATGGTATTAAACCGCTAATTTTGAGCAGTTGTTTATTGGGCCTAAAATGTGCGCGACAAAAACATCTTTTACAGCTGGTGGCTAGTGACGCCTGCGTCGGCGCGGGCGCGGCTTTGGACAATCCATAATCCCGATAATATTTTATTATCTGATCGGAGTAAAATTACAGCCGATCACGCCTGCTTGAAGAGGGGGATGATTATCGCATTTACCAGCCGATGGCTCGGAGTTGCGTGTATTATTCGCTCAGTGGCCCGGATACTCGTGACCGTATATTTTAATCATCCTTTGGCGGGTCAGACATTACCTTTTGGACGTGGACATATTGTCCGTCCAATTTTACATTCATAAACGCCGTTTTTAGGAATACTAATCAGCAAATTCATCTCGCCAATCTCCGTGGTTTCTGTGCAGGGGTTTGACGTGCCAATTACTAAGCGAGCGGCGCGCTTTGAGTTTTCCGCCCGCTATTTTTGTGCGTCACGAAGTGGTGCACAACTCGTTTGTGGTTGAATGGCTTAACAAAACGGGGTGCGGTATTTGTAGATGAACGGCAGAAGTAACCTAACGACAGTTATTCGTGAGATTTTTTTCTGCCTCATGGCTGTATCCCAAGCGGTGAGAAACGAAGCAGATGTCCGGCTAAAAGATTGAATGCGACCCTGCCCAACTTGTGACCAAAAGTGTCATATGAAGTGATCGCCGCCAGTAAATAAAGGCAACGGAAGTGTAATCTTAATCGGTCACCATGGCCCCCAGAAGTTGAAGTTACGATGGCCAATACGACAACCCCAAAGGCGGCGATCTATTTGGTTTAGCTCGTTTGCCGATGTGCACTCTTCAAGTGAAAATGTTCACATTTGTATTACTGTAGTCAAACGACCTTGTCTGTGATGATACTGCATGAATGTCATACGATCCTTGCGTCCAAGAATAGTTTCCACGTATTGAGGCCCAGACAAGATGAAATATTTTGATTTACTGCGACGGCAAAAATCGTCAAATTCTGTCGTGAGTTGGCCCGACTGCGATTGTATTGTTTGGTGTAGTGCCGCACACTTAGTTCAAACCTCTAATCGCTCAGAGAATTAGCCTAAAAAAATTGGTGCTCAGGCTTTAACTGATGCAGATGGAAAATTGTATTCAACGTGATGGTTAGAAAAACAGCAACTAAATAATCGTATCACTGCCGTGCCTTCTGCTTCCCTGAGATATTATGGCAAATAGGTGTGGTGAAATAGACTTAAACCATGGCGGGGCGCGACCATGCAATTGAACGTTCCAGCCGCCTAAGAAAACATTTGAGTTTGGCGTTGCCAAAAGAATTACGTATAACAATTGATAACGCTATCCATTAACGGCTTTAAATAGGACTGGACTCACCAACAGTTTAGGGCGTTTTGTTTCATCGATTGGTCAAGTGCCAATATTGACCATGCGCTGTCCTTCCTGGTTGTGAGCCCTTCGCTGGTGCAAACTAAGGTAAGTTGGGGCGCTTTACGTTTGGGCGTGGGAAAAACATTCAAACATAGTCTTTGCGCCAAGCTGCAGTTGCGTTGCCGTTGCCAAACTTGCGTTATTTTTTAGTCTAAACAGAACTCTTGTTGCATTTTTATCCTAATAGCTTTGTATCGCAACAAGTCAGCGCGTCTCGATTGGAGAATGTGTTGCTTTGATAACCTCGAAACACTAAAATAGCTAATTAGGCCAATAATAGTTAACGACTACCATGAGTTCAAGCAATGGTGCGATGCACGTAATTATTTGCTCAGCGATCTTTGCAAGCCACGAAAGAATTTTGGTTTCCATTCATAAAAATTCCTTTCTCATTTTCCCCTTTTTTAAGAATTTGAACTATAGTTAAATAACAACGGATGTTGCGATTGTTTTTTTTAACCATACAGTATGCGATCCACAATGCGCAATACTATTGGTCTTTACCCTTCCTTGACTGTTAATCACATCTCCATCATGGCCGCGGCTCTGACTTAGGTTGGCCTATCCCAGATATTAAATATTCAAAAACAGTAAATGCAATTAAAGAGGTGCCGCCGAAGTCAGCTATTTTGCCTTTCAAAAAGCGCGCTCAACGCAATTAATTCCAAGCCAATCAAATATTATGGGTTATCCTTAACGCCTGCTTATTCCTTGGTGTATGCTATCATGATGGTGGATTAAGTGTGACTGCAGATTATTATCAAGGACTGCACCGTTAATGGGGTGGAAAGCCAACCATTTCAAACAGGCAGATTTTAAGCTGTCAATGATGCAAGACTTAAATTCGGCGCAAACGAACTTCACTTATTTTGATGGTTCGCGGCTGTATCTATTAGCACTGCTGGTTCAGACTGTAATCAGTGCTGGCACGCCCCCCCTCAAAATTAAGTTGATTTTAAGCAATGATGGCAGAGTCAGGCTGTGTTGTTAAGCAGCGCAGTTTAGGGGGCTATGAGTCATGTTGAATTTACGACCCCCGTTTATCAACTGTGGCCAAGCCTCACTGGTTGGTTGAAATGATTTCTGGCCGATTGGTCTTGCCTCGTTAAACCGCTATGGTGATCTTTGTTTGTCAGTGGTAACTTGGTTTGAAATATCAATTATTTGCTAAGTCTTCGCTTTACGATAAGAATTAATCGCCAATTGCGGCTTTATTAGTTAGCGATATTAAACGCGCTGGCTACGATGCCAATATGATTTTAGACTAAGTCAGTGATCCCTCTTTACAGTATCCGCCCTTTGCTGATTCTTGCCTGGTTCTCTAACTATCCATCAGAAGTGGCCAATAGCTTTGTGTGACCTTTTGCCGCTATGATTTCGAAATCAGATGGTCAATTGTACGCAAAATACATAATGAACATTTGGCTTTAGATTGAAAGATAAAGGCCGATTGAATACGTATAGAACGGATTTAGCGTGCAAATGCAGGTGCTTGGCACGATTCACGGATCCTAATGGTGGTTAAAGTGATGCAAACTGCAGTTTTTCAGTTCAAGGCCACGCCGTCCATGGAATGGAATGGCAAGTCGAGTTAAAACTGCTATTCGGAAGCAGAGCTTAAACAAATAAATGGGATTCATATCAAAACGGCTCACTAACCTCATTTATGGTAAAAATCATGACCCATTAATAAGTCCAG
>Ga0163217_1100092_pt1 | contig 15280 bp, 11 predicted proteins | sample SynspAceP_FD_185933 | JGI IMG/M metagenome (GOLD analysis project Ga0163217, IMG submission 185933) | Saline lake microbial communities from Ace Lake in Antarctica - Synechococcus sp. Ace-P (PacBio error correction) | ecosystem: Environmental > Aquatic > Non-marine Saline and Alkaline > Saline ...
GAGAGACGATTAGGAGAGTGAGTCCGTGCTGATGAATGCGGTTGTCTCTTGTTCCGTTTGTTATAATATATATAATATATCTTTTTTTTTTTTATTTTAAAAACCTTTTAATTATTATGGGTTTTTTTCCGCGCGGATTTCTCTCTCTCACACCTCTAATAAAAATGGGTTTTTTTTTGGGAGGATCACACTATAATATATGTGCGAACACGCGAATATGCACACATGCTATAGGTAGAGACACTTTAGAGGACAATAATATAGTGGATCTATGGCCTACTGGAAACAATACAGGATAAGCATAGACCAAGCCTTGAAATTGCAAGAAGGTCATTAGTCCATTTAAAGGCTTAACCATCACCATATCAGACACTACTCACCACCAAGTTAAATGGTTGCGAGCCGCCCACGAATGGTACGGTAAGGTGCACGCGGCACGGTTGTGGATAGTAACTTCGCGTAATTGCCATTACTCGTGTTTTTGCCTTTAAAAGTGCTAACACAAGGGTCGCTGAGGATTGTGCCCGCGGAATGAAATGTTAATTATAGGCGGCATATATCGAAATCTTATGGACCCACAGTGTTCAACCAGCATTTGTACTTATCGGCACGAAATCAGGGCACGTTGGGACACAATATGGGTCCTGGAATTATTGCGCATTCACAGATCGTAACAAACGTGACTTTCGTAACTGGACCAACCTGAAGAGGTTGTTTTAACTCTGCCCCTCGTCAAAAACGAAAGTGGAGTAAGTTAAAACAGTTTTACTCTTATTTATATCAATTCAACTAAGTTTCGTGACCGAAGTGGCGCCCGCGCTTTGGAATTTATGCGGTGAGGTCGTGAGTCATTACTATGAAGGATGCGTATTCCCTTTCTATTGATCAAAAGCAGTTTAAGGCTAACTTCAAGATATTATCAAGCCTACTGGGTATATTTTTTGGAAAACGCATTGGCTTAGATTATCCGTCCAGTTATTGCAGATAATGGCTCATAGGCGGCAGTGGCTCCCATGAGTTTCATGGTATTAAGCCTGATTCTGGGCGAAGATGAAATTGCCTTTAGTATGGCTCATAGCTGGTGGAATGCAGGTCAAAATATTGAAATGGACAGAAGGGCTTTGGGCTCCGGTTTGGTCCGAGCCGTCCTGTAGTGAAAGGAATTAGCCCAACAGTTCGCAGCACTAAGCAGCGTTTCTATTTGAAAGAAGCTGCGCTGGCTTATTTTAGATATTGCGCCGAACAAACGCTTAAACGCCTTTACTTGTCTTTTGCGCAAACAGATGATAAAAGGGACAACAAGGCTTTAGTGGCCTTGTTGTAAAGAGGCGATCTCAATTAAATGACGTGGAAAGCGCGGAGAACCAAGCCGGGTGTCAATATTAGTCCTTAACACTGGCCATCTTAGAGGCAAACAAATTGAAGACAGTTTTACATTGGCAAGCATTGGTTCAATGGTTTCATAGGAATTAACCATCCTGTGATTGTTGACACCGCAGCGCAGCTCAACTTGGCTGGACTTTGTATGCGGGGCTAACAAAACCAGATTTTTCACTATACGGTGTGAAACTGGGGCCGCGACGTCAGTGACTTCCACTATCGCCGATAATCTACGCAGTGTTTTGGTGGGTGACCCTTCACCGCGACGGCAGGTACCTTAGAAATTAAAACGGGTATTGAAAGTGGGGATCCCATATATTTCCAATTAGGTAATAAATATTCACAAGCAATGAACTGCGCGGCGTATTAAGACGAAAACAGGTAAGTTTCAGGTCTTAACTATGGCCGTGCTACGGGTATTGGCGTATCACGTATTGTTGCTGCGGCCTATTGAACAGAACCATGATTAAATTTTTGGTATTATTTGCCGACGCATCCACGCCATTTTAAAGCTTAGCTATCATTCCAATGAACATGCACAAATCTCCGCGTATCCAAGAAGGTAGCTAAAAGCTGTAATAACGATTAAAAGCAATGTGGTGTGAATGTATTACTGGATGATAGAAAGGAACGTCCTGGCGTGATGTTTCCAACGATTGGAAACTGATTTGGTGGTCCCCATAACGATTGTTATTGGGGACGTAATTTGGGATGAAGGACAAAAAGTCGAATATAAACATCGTGAAGTGGCGGAAAGCAGATGTTAGATAGTCATTCTTAGTATGAACGAGTTTGTCAAACTACTGTACAATTTATCAGAAGTATATCGGGAATTGCCCTAGACGTCGCCCTATAGCGACGGTTTGATTAAACGTAAAATAACCACTTTTGCACAGCTAAAATATACCTTAAGCTTTCTTTGAAAATGTTACATGTTTTACAATGATTTAAATTGATTGAGAGTATACTCATTGTGCTTCTAAGAGTGCGTTTTGCAAGTAGATATGATGGGTAAATAGCTAACGTAGACCACAGTTGACGAGAGATATTCTATGCAAAGTACTTTTGTGGGTAAGCGGTTTTATTTGTCCTCAGGGTGCGAGATTTTATGTAAATATGGGCGTTGCAACTAACGGCTTGTGTGCAGGGTGTTTGAATTAAGACCGATGGCAGTGATTAGGTGTATAACTAGATGCCGGTACCGGCATAAAAAAAATTAAGTGTCAAAAACTGGTTAAGAAGAATTCAACGACATTTAATATTATTGGTTAACCCACAATCATTGGGATCATATTCTTAGCGGCTTTCCCTCGTCTCTTTCTCGCTATTTATCTTATACGATTTGCAACATCTATATACGCCTGGCCAACCACCTTAGCCGAGGATGATGCCATTCTAAAACAAATGAGCGGCAGTTTTTGTTTTCACCTGTGGACTGAACACGCACATCTCTTTTCATACATTCAGATTGTTTTGCGAAGGTTACCACCAAGTACCTAGATATGTTTGGTACAATTGTAGCGCTAAAATAAGCCGTTTACAAATCGAACATCCAGGAAGCGGTAGTTACCGTCTTTCCTATCGAAGAAAACGGATAAAGAAGTATAGTTTTAGTAATCACTGACAATGACTCTATCCTCCCTATAAAAAGCCACTTGACTTCCTAGATTGGGTTGAATTTGCTAAAAATGCGCGATCTTGTCCATTCATGATGCGCAATACATGATAGCTGATATGCCTCACAAGGCTGGCTGGGGTCACTCAGTAGCAGAAGAGCGGTTAAACATAGCGGATGGCAAGCCGGGGCTAAAGCATGGCTTTTATATAGCCATGATCACATCCGCAACCGACAGTGAATTCAAGCGATTGAGGAAACACTGCAAGACGTTATCGCCATCGGAGGAGCGATTTAAGCTTGTTTGCGGCTGCCGAAGGGAAATCAGCCTAAAATTTGTGACTATGCAAAATGAAATAAACGCAATGAATACGCTTTATATACTAATCCGGTGGGGGGTGCTATGAGCGGCAATATCAATTGGGCCGTCCTTAAGTCGATATCTACCTATTTGGCTTCGTAATCATTGGGGCTATACCCTTCCTATATTAATGCGGTACTCCGCCGGCGCATTTAATGCCACAGGTCTAGCCTGCTTGCTCGGGGTTACCATTTAGGGGTTAGAAAATCCGAATCAGTTTTTGGAAAACTTTAATCTCGGACAGGTCTAATGACAGTGGTGGTAGGGATATCTTTTTTCATCTTTTCGCGAAATTTTTCTACGTAGCTTTCAATCTGAGCAGCACCAAAGAAAAGCTGCTAGTTTGCTCAACAATCAGCCCCTGCGCCGGTTACTTAGGCACTAACTTAGATTTTCATCGCATTGGACCGAAATGTTTGGCAAATGCGATATTTACGCGCGCATTTGTATTAATGCATCCAGTTTACACATCCATGATTCAATCAGTTTTTTTTCAAGGTCATAGCGAATTAAACCCTGGCTACGTGAACAGAAGAGGGGTGCCATGCACCATTAACTCTGAAACATTTAATGGCGTCTTCGCTATTCCTTTGTTATTTTCCACCGGTAAAAATGGCCGGAGAATACTTAGGTGATGGGTTAGTGCATCAACTTTCCCCCTTGAGTCCAGCATACATTTAGTGCGCGAGAAAATAATGGGTAGTGGGTGTCGACAACCACAACGCTTATTCGTTTTGCCGATATGAGTCGCTTTCAAGTAGTATTTGCTATTGCGGGACATTTATCTCGATACATTTTTTTGCTGATACCTTACGTTCAGATTTGGACGTATGGAGCGAATTAATCAACCATCGCGCATATGAACTATCAACAACGTCAAACAAACGCATGTTAAAAACCCATTGATTGTTTGGTAATTAATCTGTATCAGTTTTATGAGATGCCGCTCGACACTTCATTATACTGCCTCAGGGATCAAGTTATACTTTGCATGTTAGGTTTTGCATGATAAAGCAGATTCAAAGTTTTTGCTCAGTTATTTGTTGTTTTGAAGAAAGAAATTTTGTCCGCGAATTAATTGACTTACTACCAAGATGGTTTGGCCAGAAAAGACGGAATAAGAATTTTTTTTGAAATATTTAAATTTACACTCAACTACCCAACACTCGCCAGTTCTGAGTTTAACGCACGATAATTCACGGCCTGTCCGCCTTAATCTGGCGCGGACACTAAACGGACAGTTGTCACTGTCCGAACGGACAGCACCACCTAAGCAATCGAAAATATTTTCCTATTATAATCAAAACTTAAACAATTAAACTAATTGGCATGGATGACTGATGCTTTTATAGACTAAACACGGGATTTACACAGTCGCCAGTCAATTGTTTAAATTTAGGAAACACCATGATTGCTAATATACCGACAAGATGAATATTACTAACAGGGCCAAGTTAGCTTGGCGCATTGTAGTGATTTGTTTAGGGGTCATAACGTTTCTATCATGACAGTGGCCTACGAATGTTCAAACATGGTTGGGGTGTTTTCCTACTATCGCCCGCGATACATTATTGCTCGCTTCAAGTGATTAAAGGAGTACTTAATTCGCGATATGGCCGTAATCCGGCAAATTAGTTTGCGGCAATGCACCGCAACTCTATAGCTCAGAAAGTGGCGTGGTAGATTTATTGGTTAAACAGGTGACAGTGTAGAGCAGGTCAAGTTGTTTGCTCAATTGCAAGCCCAGAACTGGCAGCAGAATAACGTCAACAACAAGCCAAATTAGTGAATTTGCAAGTAGATGCCCCGGGCGTGGAGAGTTGCAGATAAAGAAGCCCAACTGGAACTAGAAGGTCAGCTCGATTCAATTTATGAGCTTTAAAATGCGGCTAAACGTGAAAAACAGCGTGCCTGAATTTCATATGAAAACAAGTTGGTCGTGAAACTTCAATGGGCGGGCCGGCGCAAGATAACCCTGCAGGAAAGCGGAGTTACTGTATAGAACATGCCCAGAAAAAAGGTTCACTGGCCAAAGAGTCGTTTTGCATTTTGAGCAACAAAATCGCCCAAATACCATCGCCCGTCAACACTCGTGCTTGACGAGTTGCTGCGGACGCCAACAAGCTTGATGTGCGTGCGCCTGTAAGCGGTGTGGTGGGTAATTGGTTTACTTGGCGCAAAAAAGATAAAGTGGCCACTCAGTCACCGCTAATGACGGTGGTTGAATCTTACTCGCTGCGAGGCCAGAACTGAACAGTGCCGAAATTTTATGCCGATGATTAGGTTTAGGCTTAAGTGTCAGCATTCAACTCGCAGGGCAACAGTTAAGTGGGCAACATTATGACTATTTCGCCTGAAATCAACAACAATCAAGTACAAGTTGCTGAGCTTCGATAAAAGACATTGAATCCTTAAGCAAGACAAAATCAGCGGCTAAACGCCAGATTTGATTTGAAAAATAAAACAATGTTTTTGAATGGTAAAACGCGGCCGTTTTTACAAACCAATTGATGGCCAAACTGCTTATCTTTACTGACGAGCATGGCCTTTGGCCATGCAGTCCCCAATTTCAAAACAGGGAAGCAGTAGCGTTGACTACGTGGAAATTGTTCTCCGGTCTAAAAGCTAACGAACACTATTATTATTTTGCTTATGACGACTTTTACTCAAGCCATAGTCCCGTTATTAAAGCTCAGCCATTTACAAAGGAGATACATGTTAAACCATGCACAATATCAGTCGATTTACCAACCAAACGTTAGGTAACCCATGCCTTGCCGCGATTTTAAGCTTATCGGTTAAAACCAGGAGAATTTGTCGCGGTGACTGGGCCATGGCCGGTTCTGGAAAATCCACCTTTCTTAATATTGACTTGCTTATTAAGATGGCTTTTCAAGAGGGCCAGTAACCTGCTAGACGGCGTAAATATAAAAGGACTAAAACGACGATGAATCTATCCCGTTTACGCAATGAAAAATCGTTTTATTTTTTCAAACTATTCTTTATTCCTGATTTTTAGTTTGTTTTGATAATATCGTATGCCCTTAAGATACCGCGGTTTCAGCCAAAGTTCCGGAAAGAGCGGATTGAGTTGCCTTAAAAGGTTGGGCTTAAGTGGCCAGAAAAGATACTTTCCTCGTCAGTTTTTTGTCTGGTGGACAACAACAAACGGGTAGCTATCGCCCGAGCATTGCAGGTGTAGCCGGGAATACTGTTAGCAGAATGAACCAACGGGTAACCTCGCTTCACTTAAATGGCCCGCAAGTAATTGGAAATTACTGCATCAATTAAACAGTGGAAAGGGTCAACCATCATTATGGTAACCTCATGACCCCGACAAAGCACGGCGCATTGACACGTTAAAATATCCAGATTCATGCGCGGTGAATGTCCTGACTTCAGTAATCTATGCTCCCGCAGTCTGAACCTTAAGCCCATCGTACTATCAAATCAACAGCATAAGGGGTAGGAATATGTTGACATATTATTTTAAACTGAGCTTTATAACCTTAAAAGAGCGCCTGTGCTTTATACCTGGTAATTTATCACTGGGCAATTGGTGTACGGAGCTTTGTGGCGAATTTAGCCATGATAAACGAGATGGCAAGTGACCCATTCCTGTAAAAGTGGGCAGTTGTTTTTCATGTCCAGCATGAAATACATACCCGGCTATCAAACCAACAACCTTTAGATGTAACTCGCTAACGATGCTAAAGCATCATGGTCGGGTAATCCCCACTAAAACTGCAATACACTTATCGCACAATCGGCTATATCCCCGTGTGGCTGACTCGCCCGCCTCCACTCGATAATGCAGTGAATCAGGCACATAAAGACTTTTTTTTTAATGATGAATGCAACCGTTTTTATTTGTCAGGGATTTTCTGACGACGGAGCCCAAGAGGTGGTCTTAAGTTTAAAACTGAACACACTTGTTTAAACGGTCAAAACAGTGGTTTGGTAAAACAATTGAAGTAGGTGGTGGTTTATACAGAAGTAAGCCGGCGGTAACTTGAAAAAGTGGGGATCTACGTCCGATGTTTTCTATCATGTGGCGAATGGGGCCCTCGAATTTCAAGGAACTAAGTATTTTTGCTCCATTAGAACAGCTTTAGGAATGCAATTGGTCGCTTGAAGTAAGAAGTACCTCTTTACTGTAATTGGATATGCATGGGCGAAACTCGCACTGCTAAATACTTATTACCTGCAACATGGGTGCAATGATACGTAGAATCAAGCTCAAAATGCAAGATTTTCTGGATAACTTTAGCCAAAAATCAAAGATCAGGGACAACAGCATCCCAAACCCTATTATTAATCACTCTAGATGATGTTAATCAATGGCTTACGACTAAATCAAGTAGTGGATCACGGGTATTAGCCTTTGCCATTGCCACCGGCTTAATTTTTTTAGCGCGTATGTATTTTTTAACGCTAGCCAGCCTTGTTGCTCGCTCGTTACAGTAGCGCTAATTTTGAAACCCGGCCTAAAAACGCGCCTTGGGTGCCAGCCAAAAAACAAATCATGCTCAAGGGTTTGGTCGAAAGGTTTAAGTGGCAGTGCACTAGCAGGTTTTACTCAGTTTAGCGCCTCAGCTGGTTATTTTTACGAATATCAACCCAGCTACTAACCGGACTTAGCCACATCGGCGGTACTTGATGGCAAAATACTACTATGTGGTTTTGCTATCGAACTGTTTCACTACCTTACTCAGCGCCTAATCCCACTATTTCGTGCTGGGCAAACAGTATTTCTGCGAATTGAAAGAGATAAGATGATGATATTAAAGCCTTAACTAAAATCCTTGTTTTGCGCCCGCTTTTCGATTTCGTTATTATTGCTGCCAATTTAGCCCTGACTTTAGGTTAATCGTCACCAGCGTGATTCTCGTCTCGACGAGCGCGAGAGAATTATTGCGTCCTATTGGCCTTGGAATTTAGACAATTTATTAGTGGTGGAATCTCGCCCAACCTCTGGCACCTTTAAAGACAGTGTTATTACCGTTCGATTATCGAACAAGATTACTCAAAATAGGGGCAAATACGGGAGTCAAGCGGTATCAACCCGCAAAGTACAATTGGCCAATCCAAAATGGTGGTTGGAATGGCAATATTAATGGATGTCATGACCCACCCGATGCGTTCAATGAAAGGGAACTCAGCTTGTAGCCAATTACTCTCCACGCCTGCTGCATTGGCAGCTTGGGGATTATGTTGTTTGATGGTCGGGCCCTAACGTGGGCGATGAAGTAATAGATAGGGGCGCCCAGTGAATACAATAATAGTAATCAGTGAATCCTTAGCCAAAGCGCTATATCCTGATAAGTCCCGCTTGTCGTCAACTCACACGAGGACGGGTTGTCGGCATTGGTAGAGAAACTTTTATAATATGACCCTCTTTGCCTGACAGTAAACAATAATTATTATTTTTGTAGTGGCGCCTATTGATACAGAGGGTGCTTTTACCAGCATTACATAATGAATTGTGGAACCTGGACAAATGGCACAGTAGAACCAAGGTAGGGGAGTTATTCTTAGGCGTGCCCCGAGCGGGATATGCAATGGATATCTTCTATGGCAAGAACGCCACGGAGAGTATTTCAACAAGATACTGGTCTAGCAAGGTTTTATTCACTATGTTGTGTGTCTTTAAATGCTAATTGTCACCGCAATCCAGTAGTCGCGCATGCACAGTTTTCATATCAGCCAGCAGAAAAAATCTGATAGGGTATTCGTCGGGCATTAGGCGCCAGAAAAAAAGACATACTTATTTATGTATGAGTGAAGATTGGGTTCATTAGCTTGCTAGGTTAACCTTGCTAGGTATCGCCTTTGTCGTTGGCTTTAATATGCTAATTATCGCGCGCAATACGATTAGCAAACATCCGTATTCCTTTACTAAGCGCCAGTTTACTGGTGTTTTTGTAAGCGGGCACATCGCACTTGGATCCCGGCTTATCAAACCAGCCGGTATTCCGCCGCGCGGCTGATTAGCCACCAGAACCGTAATTTAAGCACAACAGCCAAACAAGATTTGGCCAACAAGTGTGTAGCAATAGTTACACTAGCTCGCCGATGAGGAGAACAGTTAAAATGGCGCGGAATTTTTAGTTGTAGATGACAATCCAGATGTGCTTGATGCCTTGGATTTTGCTATCTGTTCTGCCAACGCAATCCCAAGTCATCTCTGCCAGTAGTGCTAAAGGAAGCACTACTGGGAGTAGCACATCTTAAAAATCGATATGGTGATCAGGATATGAAATTTTAGTCGATGATTTAACTTCAGGAAATGAAGGAAAATCTCTTTTTTATCCAACTTCAAGCAACAACTCAACATTTTGCCCATCGTACTGTTAACGGCTTTGGACTCCACTCGAGACCTGCAATTGAACTGGTCAAAGCTGGGGCTACAGAACTATTTGCCAAAACCTTGGACGGAACCAAAAGTTTCTGGATATTGTCAGCAATAGCAGTCAAGCAAGCCAAGCAACAAGCTGTTAGCTCAACGATGATCTATCATAAGCCACAAATGCAACGGCTTAATGTTAAAAGCTCAACGGGTGGCCGTCCTCAGACGTCAATGTGGTTGATCACTGGTGGCGAAATGGTTGTGGTAAGAAGCTCTTGCGATTACATTCATCAACATTCTAAACGCGCAGCAAGGCCGCTTTCATTAAGGTTACATTGGGCTTTACCAACGCGCTTAATGGAAGCTGAATTATTTGGCGCAGAAAAAGGTGCTTTTTACAGGGCGCTAACAGTCGCGCATTGGCGCTTTGAAGCGGCAGATAAGGGCACCCCTATTAGTTTGGATGAAATAGGTAATTAGCTTGCTGGCCAGATAAGTTTGTTTACGGGTATTGCAAACCGGTGATTTGAGCGGCTTGGGTTTTCAAAATTACCAGTTTAATAGCATGCCAGAAGTTTGTAATTGTGGCCACAAATGCCAAATTGCCGGACTTAATCAACAGGGGCTATTTTAGACAAGATTGGTGGTTTCGGCCTCAAATGTGGTTGAACTGCATCTCCTCCCTGAAACCAAGCGTATGGCTGGATATTGTGCCTTTGCTAAGCATTTTATTGGTAAAGAGTTTCCAATTAAGCCTAGAGAGTGAACACTATTTACAACGGCAAACGGTGGGCAGGGCAATGGTGCGAGAACTGCAAAATGCCTGTGACGAGCCAAGGGTATTTTGCGGAGTCAAACTAACTGCAGGTTAGATTTTTATGTTTGGAATAGTGTGACTGAACAACCTATTGAAAAAAGATGAAAAAGCAACGAAATTAGTCAGCTTAGTAGAGCACCAATGGGTAATTCACAAGCTGCTAATGCCCTAGGAATAAGTCGCCAAGCACTCTATCGCCGTATTGTGATAATACCGATTGGAGCAGGTAATAAACCATGAATTGGTATTGAGCATACTACTACTCATTTTTTGCTTGCTTGGTATGTGTATCTATTGTGGCCAAGTCCACGCCCTTATTTTAATAGCCATTGTGAGTATTGGCCATACTGGGATATTAATGTTACAGCGCCTTGCATCGCGAACATCGTAAGGCGTCAGCGACTTTTCAAGGCATTAAAGAAGGTTTGCTCAATTTACTTGGAATAATAATTTTTTCCATCAGCTTAGATGACATAAACCCAAAAGAAGAGAATGAGATCGTCAGTATCTTTATCAGGTGGCCGACAACTGCGCCTAACGAACGCCAGCACTTTATCAACGTGAATTATGCTTGGATAAAGTGGTCAATCATCGAAACATTCTAAAATATTAGTCAACAACGAAGGAACAGTGGTTATTTGCCAATTACGCAAGACGGCGTTTCTTTTAGTCCTGAATAAGCTTTTCATTGGACCAAAACTGGTTTGTGGCTCTTTAAAAGGACAAATCACCAAGATTTTACCAAGTTTTGCCACTCCAAGGCAGTGCCATTTGCTCTTTTGTCGATAATCAACAATTATACTCAATCTTGGCACTAAGCGTTCTCCTTTGCAACTGCAAATGGTGCTCACACCACATGTACTTATTTAAAACCATTACTGAGAAGCTGAGCCGTCAAGAGCCTAGATACATGGAAAAGCCATTAAGGTCATTAGTCATGAGCTCAATAACTCATAGCCCCTATCAGTTCCACTTTGCCAAGTGGCAAGTTTGGGCAGAGGCAACAGCATTCTGCCAACCTTGATCGGGTCTTTAGCGGTATCCTCACGCCGTATATCATCATCTCAGTGACTTTGTTAAAGGGTTATGGTGAGCTAGCCGTTATGGTCCAAACCTCAACTTGAAAAGCTGTGCATTAATAGCTATTGGAAGTGTTCAAACGCTATACCAACTTTGCGTTTACTGCCTGTTGAATATTCGTGAAATACAAGCTGAAAAGGCGCAAAATGGACAAGTTTTAAATCAATTTAATTAAAAAATGCCATTGAAGGCTCTCCACCTGATATGGCCTGTGTTGGTGAGGCTTGCAACAGTAACAAACACTCTGTACACGTGTGCATTGACACCAATGGATCGGGGATCCTGAGCACATTCTGCATCAGGTATGTTGCCCTACTATACCACCAGCCACAAGGCGGGCGTTGGACTTGGCAATATGTCCGTAACAATAATCGACTCGCTAAGGGAAGGCTAATACTAAAAAACCGCCAAAATGCGGTTTAAGGGCAATGAAAGAACTGCCCAGTTAGTGTCTATTTAGCTTATTAATCGTTTACCGTCGCCGCGCATTTTAATTTGTAAACCTTTGAGAAAGTTCGTAATATTTTGATCTTTACATAAACGATTTGACGATTCTTTCAGGTTTTCCTTAAATAAAGGCACTTAAATTCCAGGCTTACTAATTTTTAAAAACTACTTAGTGCCATACATATCTAACACTTCTTCAGGCCTGTAAATTAAAGGCAATCTTCAATTTCATAAAGATAATAATTGTTTGGTTAAACGCCGCTCAACAGGAGCCTCTAGCCTTCTCGTTTGCCTGCGTTTTTAAGTTAATTACCATTCAGAAACAAAGAAAACTGTAAGTCTGTAATCGCCACAAAAGCTGGATCGTCATCTTTACGTAACCAACATGGCAATTGTTCAACGGTGGCAGGATATTCAGCTTGCGAAACATCAATCATTTGTGCATCGTTAAAGTCTAAGAATGTACCGAAACGCGTCGCATCACATATTATTTATCAATAATTTTCCAAAAAATCGGCCAAAGTGTGGCCATCAGTAAATATTAACTAGTTTTACGGCCTTTGCAGAAAAAATACTCAAATATCTTCTTCAAAACCACGGTTTTTGAGTTAATTGATCTGGTGCTTGAGGCATAAACGAGCTCGGTATTAACATTACGTCTTACAGAATAGCAATTCAAATAGATTTTTAATGTTTTTCAACTTAGCGTAAGTGAATATGAAATAAACGGCACGTATTAATGCATTAACATGAAAGTGCTTAATTTTTTTAAACAAGCTTTAATTCAGAATAATAGGCCTTCTATCAAAGACTTATTAATTTTACTATTAGCAATAGGGCTTTCACCGAGTTTTTAGCAGCTTTTGCCCGCCCCTTTATAGTGTTTGGTTGTAAGCTATATAATATTGTGCACTGGGAGAGTCTAAATGATCGTCGTACCGCCACATCTGTTTTATTTTTATTGGTTTTTTTCTGTTTGGGTATGGTCTTCAATCCTCTGGGGCATATATTGCTGACCTCGAGAAAAAAGCCTTAGGCAATGAGCGGCAATTGTTATGCGATTTTTTACCTTAATCCTCCTTGGGGCATTGCCGGTGCCTTTGTGGGAGGCAATCATTCAGAAGTTTTGACTTATGACTTTATTTTGCTTCCTATACACTATCGTAGCGGCACTACTCTATTTATGGGGCAAGTGTCAGTCATTGGGCTTGGCTATTTCTCGGCGCTTTTTTGCTTGGGCTTTATTTGTTCGAGTTCTTTTTTACCATCGGTCTACATGATCGCACGTCTGCATGCCACCCGTCCGTTCGACATGATGGGGCCTAATGGCTTTAATGTTTTAGCTTGGGGTACGCTGCAGCACCCTTTTTATATTTCCTGCCTTTAATTAATGAAAACATGACTGGCGTTGGCCTTTTGAGATGGCCTTGCAATGGCCATCGTTTGGCTTGGCTGGCTTGCTTGGTATGCTGCACGAAGAGGTAAAAAAATTTGCCCTTTTGCTGCCGAAGCACACCGCAAAAGTTTGTCTTATGTGAGGTTATTAACAGCCATCTTCTTTTTTCTTAGCCTTAGCTGCGGTTGGATATGGTGTCAGTTTGAATTTGGCAATGCCATTGGTTTTTGTTAGCCTATGCGCAAACAAGGCAGAGGTTTTAAGTGGTGAAGAGGCTCGTATGGTTTTGGCCTTTTTTTTAACCGCTGGTATGGTAATAAGTCGTTTGGGATTTTCGTCATTATTGCGCTGGCTATCCCAATCGATTGATGATGGTACTTGCGGGCATAATGGGCTATCGGTGCATTTACATTAAGTTCGCTATCGACCACAATGTGTCTTTAGGTAACTTATTAGTAGGGCTTGGCCTCGAGGTTTATTTCCTTAATGTTATCTAGCGCTATGGATATTGATAGCGAACAAAGGGCCTATTTTATTCAGGGAATCTGTGTTATTGGGCTTCTTCAGTTGGGGTGCACTTTGGCTCATTTGGCCAGGTTTTGGGCTAGCTTTTCAATGCTTTAACAACTGCGTTTTTGGGACAGTTCCTTTAGGGGCCTTTGGTTGTTAAGCATGGTTTGGATTTACAGCCGACATTTAAAAACTCATCTTCAACATCAGAGCAAAACGATAAATTAACACACGCCCGATCAAACTATTTCGATAGGTTAAGTAAATATCATATATCACTTGTTGGCTAGCCTCGGAGCAGAACTTACACGACTACTATAAATTTAGCTCAGTGTTTCACTTTTAATTTTAAAAACAAAAACCTTGTAGCTGGCTGCCGCTTGTTTGCCTCGTTTTTTTTTGTTGCATACTGGCTAAGGTACGTAATCTATCCATGCGGCTAAGTATATCATCCAATCAGATGAATTGATGCTCTCCCTGTAGACGAGTTGCACTCATTGACTTGGGCGGAATGATCAGCAGACAATCAGCAAGAGATCGGCATTATTTTGAGTAAATTGAGTGTAAGGCCATGTTAGCTCCAATACATAAACTGTTTATTTGTACGTATAACTTCTGTATAAAAACGTCAAGCTTTTATCTTATCTTTACACTGGATGTTGGTTTTTCGTCTTTATCAATTCCGATTTAATCGAACGAAATTCTTCCCATATTTTTACCGATTTATTTTATTGTAGGCTAATCCCAATATAGTTGAGAAGCTAGTGAAGCAATTGCACGGAGGTCAAATTGTTAAAAATACACAGACAGTTATGGAATGGTTATCTCTCATCATTCATTGGGTAGCGCCTATTAGTCATCGCATGTTTACTTTGGGGCTATGGATGGTTGAATTGGATTTTTTATAATCCTTGGTATAAAGACGCCCTCATTATCACAAAGCTAGGTATTTTATTGGCTGTTTTAATTGGCTTGCGCTTTATTGGAAAGCAAAACAAATGTCCTCCTAAGTTCTTGATCGGTAAGGGGTGGGAACAAAGACAGCTTAAACCTTTGTCCCACCTGGATAACTTTACCTCGGCTTGTGTAGTTTTTATATTTAAGGCGGTTATTTAATCTCTTACCGCTGATGGGCGTGGTAATGATATATTTGATTGGGTAACCTTACCTTCAATGGGGGAATGGTTCGCAATCAAGAGATATGGCGGCGTATTCATGAATGGTAGCTATTCACTTATCTCTTTGGTTTCAGTGCATGCCTTTGGCAGCACTAAGCATCATTTGTTAATCAAAGACACAAACACTTATTCGTATTATGAAACCGC
>Ga0163217_1064746_pt1 | contig 15279 bp, 13 predicted proteins | sample SynspAceP_FD_185933 | JGI IMG/M metagenome (GOLD analysis project Ga0163217, IMG submission 185933) | Saline lake microbial communities from Ace Lake in Antarctica - Synechococcus sp. Ace-P (PacBio error correction) | ecosystem: Environmental > Aquatic > Non-marine Saline and Alkaline > Saline ...
CAAAGCACATGGAGTTGCAATTAATCTGATCTAAACGCAGTCGCTGAAGCAAGTATACAAAGTGACATTAGAGCGTTCAAATGGTGGAAATTAGAACAATTTGCTTTCGTAGCTTCTCAATGAAACTTACAAGAGCCACTTGCGAAGAATTCCAGCTTCATGGACTCCTAAGCGGAAGAATGAAGGTCAACTTGATGAAAAAGCGGCTCCAATATATTTATTTTGCCACGATGGTGCCAAAAGAATGAAGCCAAATCACTTGATCTCTTGATTATTCCAAGAGCAAAGTAGCCCAATGGAAGGAAAAGAGGAGGTGATTATGAACGAGGTCATTTCCTGAAATTTAAACAGTCCCACGGGAAGAAAAATCATATCAGAAAAATCCGGCTTCCATTATTTCGGCAAATCTCCTACACTTCATAGCCATCAAAGCAACCAATCATTCAAGTGCTTCATTCCTCCTAGACAATGCAACTCAAATACTCCGTAGCAGGCATTTCTTCCAATAATTGAGATTAAAGGCAGTAAGAAAATCAAAAGGAATGGAAATTTCATTGACAGACAACGGAATCGGAAATAGATCCAACAAATTCTATGATAAAATCTTTTTTCTTTTTCGCGACTGCATAATAAAGACCAAGTTTCTGGAAGCAGGAATAGGTTCTGTCGATTGCTAAAAAACAATGTGGGAATTTTTTAGGGGGGCGGATCTGGCCGGAGCCGGCACCCAGGAAAGGCACAGTGTTTTATTTCACCATCCCGAAAATCAATTAATATGAAAACGAAACAAATTGAGAACTGCTCATATCCTCCTAGCAGAGGACAATGAAGGAGATATTTTGCTTTACTAAGGAAGCTTTTGAAGAATGTAAAGTGAAAACAGACTTAGTGTTGTGAAAAAATGGCCAAGAGCCCTTGATTTTTTTGTACCAAAAGGTCTGAGTATCCAAATGTGAAAAAACCTGATCCTTCATCAACTTATGGACATCAACATGCCATTTTCAAACGGCCATGAAGTTTTTAATGAAGATTAAATCCTGATGCCAAGCTCAAAAAAAATTCAGTAATAATGCTTACCACCTCTTTCTAATCAAAAAGACATTACCAAGCCTACAAATCACTGCCAATAGTTTCTATTAAAAACACCGCTCGATATCAGCGAATTTATGGAGCTATTTTTAAAAATTGAGGAACTTCTGGTAAACAACAACTTATGCGGAATAATATAATGAAACAATACAAGCCTTTGCAAGATAAACTTTTTTCTATTCTTGTAATTGAAGATAATCAGGGTGATTTCGTTCTAATTGAAAGATTACTCGCTTGAAAAATTTTAAGAACGGGAAGATTACATCGACATTGCATTAATACGGGCATCGTCAGTTAAATACTTACAGAATTTCTCAGAGAAAAATTTCTTTAATATTATTGGTTAAGCTTGCCCTGATTAGGGTGGAATTGGAATTAATAAATGGCGTTTTTATTCCCAAAAATTTTCAAAAATACCCCATTGTAATTCTAACTGGATACTCAGATTTGGCCATGGCCAAAAGTAGTCTACAAGCTGGTGTTTACGACTATCTAGTCCAAGTGAAATAAATCCTGACATTCTCTATAAAACTATCATTTTGCCAATTAACAGAAGTAGTTTTATTAATCAAATAGAAGAACGAAAAACTTAATTACGAAAAACCTTTTCAACTTTAACCCTCAGCCTACCTGGCTTTTAGACTCTAGAAATCTTTTTAATATCATCCATGCCAATATTGCTGCGAAAAAGAAAATACGGATATTCAATGGATGATTTTCACAATGTCCGTTCACTCAATTAACATCCCTAAAGGAGAGAAAGAAACTCATAGCGCCATAAATTAACCTCAAAAACATGATGAATTCTCTGTAGCAATCATTCACGACTCAGCAATCTTTTGAGACAATGGCAAGGAAATTAAAGTGGAGATTAATTTCAGGAAAAATAAAAAAGCAATTCGAACAGTGGAAATAATTGTCCAATCAAACGATATATCGAAACATTGAAGCGTATCATACAATTGAAACGCCAGAAATGGAGAAATTGAAGAGTATTGCATGGACGCAATCTCCGTAAGTACGTGCACCCTTTCAAGGATATTAGGAATAATAAATTTGATTGAACAACAAAAGATAACTAGAGGACCAATTCTGTTTTGGCTAAAGCAGTTACGGATTTTCAAACTGACGAAATGGATGCAATTGTCAGAAAAATTGTTGGAAGAACTAATCATCTTTGATAAAGATTAATTAACAATGGAAATATTTATTATTGTATGATGAACCTGATTCAAAGAAATGATTGTATCAAAAAGAATGATAAAATCATTGATCCTACCTTGTTAACTACTCACCGCGAAAAATGGGTAAGATCGGTTTTAAGACATCTGGAAAAGCAAAGCAATTTCTAATCAAAAGATTATTGTGCTGTTAGATATTAATATGCCGTTCTTGATGGGTTGGGGATTTTTAGACCCAAATTGAGCAATCTTAATTTTTACAACCGTGGAGGACAACTTTCAATTTAATATTGTTTTCTTCATCCATCGATGAAAGCGATATTTTGAAGGCTAATCAATTGGGTTTTGTCAAGAGTTTCCTTCATAAACCTTTTAAGTAGAGAAGATCTAGTACAATAACTCGGTATTGACCTGAAGTTAAAAACTATCTTTTACAAATTTTGGCTTTTAACATTCGATAAGAATACTGACTTTTGACCAAATGGATTACTGCAAGCCTAAACCAAACGCCATAAAAAGTCCGCACTAACCCCAGAACCTTCGGCCTTCCTCATTACGGTCCAATAATCCCAAGTTTCAAGTCTTTTCAACCTAGGAAGTATTTACAAGCATTAGATTTAGAAATACTTCGAATTTCAGCGTTGCAACGGTCACTTTTTGATTCATATTCAAATTCAAACGCTCCTAGTACTAAAAGTAACATCGCTGACCTGCGGAATACTCCAAGCATCAACCCACAGAGGTGGTCTGATACTTCAATTGAGCATCGCCTAAGTAGTGAATTAATTGAAGTTTTCAATCGCCCTTTTTTAAAAATCATCGTATTCTTTGCCAGACTCTTTTTAAGAGAAATTGTTACGTCTCAATCTACAAAAAAGAAGAAAACCAATCAGATTTGCATTTAAATAGCAAAAAAATAATGCGTTTTTTATAACAATAATTGTTAAAATAATATAACGGTTTTTATTTGAAGGAGCTCTACCTTTTTGCTACCAATTATTAATGTAAACTAAGTTAAAACAAAATATCATGGAAGAAGATCAGAATGGCATACGCAATCAGCAATCTGATAGCAAGCCGAATAAATCATCAGCTGAGAATAGTAAGGATTATTCACAAGGGAAACATCAAACGATAGCCCTCAGGCTGCAGTAGAAGAAAAACTCCCTTTTCAAGCGAAGACCTCAATTCAGGATCACTGAAAAACTGCCAAGAAAAGGTATATCTGATTTTTGCTATCAACTAGGCCCCAACGGTTTAGTAAAAGGCAATACCTGTGCATCGTATTCCCGCACCATCATCTTGTAAAGTGTTTATCATTTTATCTTCCTGCTCAACGCCATTAAACAGTCATCTCCATTGACTGCTCAACCAATTTTTTGCGTAAAACCACAATGGTGGTACCGTGGCTTTTAATACCGGTAATGGATTTTAAAAAGACTCCCAATCTGGGGAATACAGGAGCAAATCTTAAGTTTGTTTCCCTTCCCTTTTCAATCCAAGAAAGTAATTCCACAATCAACCTGTACATCCAGCCTGCAGAAACGCGGTGTACACGTCCAGCCCCTCGCGACCTGCATGGATTCATTGGGCATACACATCAGCCGCTATTACAATTAAGGTTCTACTTTTGTAACAGCAATTTCCTCAGGAGTCTTATACCATGGTTAATCGGATTAATCATAATTCACATAACTCCCATACACGTTCGTTATCGCCCGATTTGGGCAAAACCATAATTAACCAAATGCAGCATGGTGTATTGTCCGCCATTCTCCCTTACTCCTGGAACATATCCTTTGATATATCCCGGGGTAACTTTCGATTTGGGTCGAATGTGGATTCCAGCAACTGAATAATTCCGAGATCCTTCTGTACAAGATTTTTGTAGGCCCGATTCCATCGCTTATCCTGAACCGGCGAAGCTTCTCAGCCCTGACAAAACAGACCAGCTCTGAGAAATAGAGTCAATTTTGCAGTCTTCAGCCCTCGAAGTACCTAATGCGTGCCATCTATCAAACCATGCTCGTTTGTCCATTCTCCATCCCAAGCATATTTATCACGTTTTCTTCAGTTGGCCTCAGCCTCCCTTTCACACTGATCCGCAAAATCGGTCGGCATCATTATCGTAGCCGTGCAATTTTTCGCAAAGCGAAGGAGAATGTCATAAAGGAAAAATTGGCCATCCACGACGCTTTCACCTTTTTTCCTTCAATTCCTACTTTATCAAAGCCGTCATTCCAATCACCACTAACCTATTAAAGGAAGAACCTCTTCACCATTAATTAAAACCTTTTTTTTATCGCCCGCACACCAATGGTCATAAGAGAAAACGAGTGCTTGATTTATACTGGAAGGTCATAATAAATGATTGCTCACGCGCATTCAATGGCCTTCCTGTCCAAAAAGGAACCTGTTCCATTCAGAATCGCAGTATCCGCAGTAAAAGGAAATATACTGAGCGGTTACAAATGGGCAACCCATAGAAAAGTCAATCGGAGCCATTGGGTCCGAACACCCCGCCCCTGTTGGTGATGCCACCCAGTGTTGCACAATCCCTCTCCTTAAACTGACGTGAAGCGGGAAGGCGCAATATTTGTTTGCGCGCTAATTGTGGGGCTACACTGTAGCAGTGATAGCAACGTCCTGAAAGCTGATCTCTGAAACCAAAGCGCCACCTGATTGATAAAATCCACTGCGGCCCCAAAGCCGCGATGCAAGTGTTTGGTACGTAAGCCAACCGTTTTTTGCAATACATTGAATCGCGCATCCGGAGTTCCACCTGCCAAAGTGCCAAGCGGTATTTTTCCCAAAAATTTTGTACTTTTTCAAATGATTTATGTGCAATTGCAACTGCGGAATTGTCGTGAAAGGTTCTGCTGCCTTAATAAAATCCTCCCGCAGCACCAAGTCTAAAAATTAGTTCACGTTCTCCCTCAATTGCCAAATTAAAGGGCATGCCTGAAGGGCAGCGCAAGGGTCTAAAGCGAGACCGATCTTTCCGGAATAGCCTGTTTGCCGTAGCATAATGGCCTCAGGATGTTGCAATGTTCCATTACGACAAAAACTCTGTTCGGTCAGTCGTAAAGGTTTTAATCTTTTGCATTGTGTCAAAAAAAGGCAAGCACGGCAGGAACTCAGTATTGTTATGGGTTTTGTGCAATATTGTCCGCAGTAATCCGCGCCTGCCTCGTGGCGAATATGCATTGCTGTTTTTGTTCTGTTATCACCAAGTACCATTCGACATATCCAAGATAGGCAGAGAGTTTTCGAGATCTACCGGATTGATTTACGGATTTTTTAATTACGACGAATTTGACAGCCTCTTCAATATCTACAATACCAGCATTTCAGAATAAATACCAATCTTCATGTGTTTCGAAGGCACTAAATAACCAAAGCATGGCGCGTGGCAATGTAATGGGCGATGAGCCACCTGCCGGTAGAAGCGAGGTTGAACCAGAAGTGTCCCTTTTCTTTCTTCATCACGCAGATAAAATGCTTCACCCGCAGCATCACTTATCTGGTCGTTATTCCAAGGAGTCAATCGGTATTCGTGCGCATTTTCTATCCAGCCAGGTATAGGCGCCCTCCACTTTCAGCAACTACTGTCCAAAACCAGGATTTGCTATGACATTCAACACCAAGTGAGCAGGGGTCTTATTTGTGATCCATTTTAAATCAACATACTCGCTGGCCATCAGTAGAAAATCCTCCACCCGTTTAAAAAAGAGGAGGTCTTCAGGTTTGGTAGGCGCTAAATGACGGACGATAACTTTTGTAACGGAACTATAATAAGGTATTCTCACCTTAGCAGGCGCTTTGCGTTTAACTTTGATGCGGTCTAATGTCCCTGCATTGTCGAGATTTATTGCACGTGCCACGGTTTTGAAATAATATACCGGTCCTCAACGGATATCGATCAACTGCTCCTTACAAAAACACTTCCGAACGATCTCTTAATCCTACCGGGAACTATCGCCTCAATTTCATTTTGAAAAATCTGTCGATAACCGCCATGGCCTTCCATCCAAGATCATTCAGATCAAAACAGCGAGCCCCTTTAAGCGCCAGTTAGGCAAATGCGCTGTAACCAAATTGGCCTGACTAGTTGCATATGAGCCTGCTTTTCAATTCCTCAACAAGACTATTGGCAAGTCTCCGAAATAGAACTAGCCCCATAAGCCAGACTGTTGCCGTTGATTGCGATGAGAACGGAAAGGGTCTGCGCGAAATACGGGGTTTGCTATAAAGTATAGGGCTTGCTAAACGTCCATACAATTTTGCATCCCCATCCCGAAGCATTTGATTTTGGCGCAGCACTACTTGGCTGTGGGCCGTCAGGCTAATTCAAAGACACGGTCTTTATGATTTTTTATCCTGGTATTTTATTGATTAAGCCCTGGCAAAATTCCTAAAACCGTAAATTATATCAATCGTTATTTGTCTGCATCAGGTTTTAAAGCTTAATTTTTATATCTGATAGCTACAAATAGGATCCAAGACGGCACCTGCTTTTCCTGATAAGCCGGACGCCGGAATGTTCATTGCCTGCGGATGCACGATTGAATTTCCACGACCTATAAATTCATCCCGGTCTGTTTCATAGGATATTTCAATCGCATCTTTCCCATGCATAGTCATCAAAAATGGCACATCCCAAGCGGTTTCCCTCCTCTGGGCAGACCGAGGTCTGCGCGTACAAATAATGGCATGTTTGTTCGGAATAATTTCAGTTTGCACAAATAGATTGCTAAACGCGGTTGCAGTCAAATCTGAGGCGGCAGTTTGAGAGAACCCTTCCTGCATAGCTAGTAATCTGCATCGTTCTTACGCACAGCAGAACAGTTTGATAATCGTAACCTTCGCATCTCTTATGTCGTCCTCGGGAGAAACAACAATTTCAGTAAATGCGTTTCTATGTCGTATTGGCAGTAAACGAAAGTCTAATGTGGCCATGAGAATAGGTTTGCTTTCGTTTCTGTCTGCCTTTTGAAGGGTCGGTTGATACGTATTGGAACAGAAAGCCTTGCTGTCCCAAATCGCGGAAATAACAAAAGGTACCCGCAATTATCACGGTGCGGTCCTCTCGCCGCGATTAACTGCCAATCTTTCCAACGGCTGTATCCCTCCGCCATGAATTAGTCACCATTACATGGTATTTGCCATTGAGAAGCAATTGTAACTTCAGATTGTAAAGTGTTGGGTCATGAAAGTATTCTTGTTTTCTATGGCATAGGCGCATAACTAATTCCAAATATATCGTAGTATGGGCAAAGTAGGTGGTTGCTTGTGGTATGCGCTTCCTGAAGTAGCTTAGGGCCTGCCTTAGCCTGTGGCTTTTCCGTTCATTGAGAATTAATTTGATTTCGTGGCTTATTTAAATGGAATGGGTCAAGCAAAGCAGATTAAATAGCAGTCAGGAGCCATGCCGCGAAAATCTCAGCCCGACGCAGGGAATGGCAATAACCAGTCGGCGGCAATGGAATGAATAAACAATGGCATGGTTTTTGCCTCTGGCAATCGCGATGCTGTATAATCTATGGCTTCATAAACCCTAAACGTCCTTCAATCCTTTGTCGGAAAAGCAGCCTCCAGATTACTGCAAGCTTTTTCGGCCGCTACCAATCAGCGCAAGTGGCAGATGCCGTACGGTGCTACAACGAGTTTCCTCCCGAGACCACGTTTCAAGCCCCAGAACCTGGAACGCCAAACGCTCGGTAATTGGTAATGGATTCAAGCAACTAATCAATAATTGTACCGGAACTCAGAAATCCCCCAAGGCTGACCGTCTGTTTTCCCCATATTTTAATCTGACAAAGCTACAAGATGCTTTAGACGTTTTTGGTCAAGAACAACGTGTTTTCGGTAATCAAGGCAATTACTAAAAAAGCGGCATCAGGTATTCAAACATGGACCCACTCCATGAAAGACAGAATAGGGTGACCAATTCATATTAAGTAACAAGCGTCCTTGCAAACCAGCTCTTTTCAAGGCAGTTTCCCTGAGCAATACCAACAAAACACGCTAACCTAGCTCGGAGGCAAGCAGAATCATAATAACTTTAAAATCCAACTTAACGCTCTTCTACGTTGTAACCCGATGGAAAAGCAGATGACTTGATTTGTCATATAAAAAAACCAGGTTGATACCTGCCAAGTCATCGCACTGTTGAGCAAGCGTATTGGCGAAGCAATTTGTTCTTCTGCTGACGAATATGATTGTGTTAAAAGCGATTTGAAATAGCTCAGCCATTCGTTTTCGCTGTTTGAAGTAAATCGCAGCCCTGATGCTGATTTACTTCTTTCTTCAATTCCCTGCCTGTCTTTTAATAACTGGCTCAGCGTTGAAATTTGATTCAAGGAAGCAGATCCTTGAATTTAGAAATGGAGCAGTCGTTAATAGATCCCATGGTGGCAAAAATCTGAAGCTCCTCCTCCAACTGTTTTCTAAATTGTATTTTCAGTTTTTTTGTTTCCACCAAAACGGTTCACTTCAGCGGGTAGCTATTCAGGTCATCATAAATCTCGTTAAAATCATTTTTTCAACTGGTTCTATGCCTTTTTTTTACTTCTAAAAAATTATCCAAATCCTTCTTAGGTGAAAATTTTTAAATTCTCTTTAAACGATGTACCTTTCACTTCGTTTCGTCAGCCGAATCTTTAAGCACAAGGAACTGTATCCCAAAGACCTTGAATTAAGTTTGAATGAATTAATTTTTTGATGAGGAAATTAGGCCAAACCTTGTCGAAACACGAGCAAGTGCCCCAACTAGATTGGCCACTATCCACCGTTTGAAATATATCTTGGAAGTAAGGACTCAACGGATATAGTGTCAATACCAAAATAAAAAAAATGACGCACCCATATCGCTCCATTTTCCCCATCGTTTTCAATGGTGTTTCGCGTTTCGTTCAATAAACTGTCTAAGTAGTCCATATAACAAATTCTCGAGGCGTGAGGTTTGGCGAGAAGGGATAAGCCCGATATTGGTTAGGGGACGTACGTGCGCTGTGCTGGCTATCGTTGTTCGAAAATTGTCAGGCGGCAACAGTTTATCCTCAGGTCCCGGCACAACCGTTCAAGAAACCCCATGTTTTTTCTCGCCACTTTCTGAGAAATAATATTTTGCTTGCGCGAAAGAATAGACACCTTTTTTTGCCAAAGGTTTTGGCTAATCTTCCATGTAATATATGGAGCAAGAAGCAAAGTATAAACTAACAGGGCCTACTGTGGTAAATTTAGTTGGGAGCAGTATTAGCAAATAAAATACCTACGGTAGGGTAAAAAAATTTCAAATCCACAATGACTGCATAAGGAAGCCTGACAGACTAGTCGGATTATTCATCCATTCGTTACCGCGAGGGGCTTCCATTCAGGGCCAAGATGTTTCCGAGTGAAAAGCTTTCTCCTAAAGTGAGGGTGACAGCCTTAAAATTGACTAAAGCTTCGTAAGGGCAAGGCAGATAACTCAAATAGCGTTTTTGATAACAATGTCTAAAATGCTGCGAAAGAGTTTCTTATGTGTTCTGTAAAAAATAACTTCTTTAGGTTTTCCGATGAGCTCCCACATTGAATGAAAAGATAATCGGAACCAACGATAAGCAGTACCAAAACAGTCCATAAAAAAGAAGGACGGTAAAAAGCCACCATCCTATAAAAGCAGTGCTGTAGTGCTATTGGATAAGGCTTCGTCTGATATTATCATATTTTTCCCAGCGGGACAAGCGGAAATAGGGTTTTTACGCCAATTACCTGCTACGTCAGGGACTACCGTAAAACCAAGTGAATATCTGCCAAATTCCCAACCCGAACCCAGCGTGATCGTCTCTTAATACATCTGATAGCGGGTAGGATATTTTCAAGAGCTGCACATCACTAACCACCGACGTTAAATAGGCAGCCTTCCAAAAGGTCATGACTTCAGGATGGTAATTTTCAGCAAACTTTCCCTCGCAGCACTTTCCTGAAAAATAATCCCACCTCATAATTCCCTTTACCAATAAAAGACCCCTCTTCAAACAAATCCTGATAAACATCGGAAGACGCTCGCGTGTAGGGATCAATACCCGGCTCATTTCCGTGGCATACGGCATATAAAGAACCGGTGACATCCGGCAAGGCTATCGCCAGCTCCGCGTTGCAAAATAACCAATAGCCCTTGGTGATGCGTTTCTTTTTGGATCATCGTACCAAGCCATGATTCAATGGGTGGGCCAACGTGCCAAATAACTTCCAAGCAGACCCCATAGGCATTTTGGTATCAGCATCCAGGGTAATGACATATTTTTATAAGCGGAAAATAGTTCATCAGCTACTATAACGCGGAGAAACTTTCTTTTAAACTGCCCCGCAACAGTGCGTTTTAAACTCGTTGATTTTCCACGTTTTCTTTTCATAACCCATCCACTTTTTTCCCTTGCGCTTCCAAAGCTAGACGATGAAAAAAGAAAGAACAAGTCTTTTTTGATTTTCCTTTATATTTTAAATTTAGTTCTTCATCGCCTCGCTGTACTGCTTTTCAATAAGTAATTTGGTCTTGTGGAAGATTTTCCTGATTCCATCGATAAAAATCAGTCATAAGCCGAAGTTACAAATTATCATTTCTTGGTTTGCCAGGTACAAAATTTACAATGACTCGATAACGCCTATTTCCTAATGCTGGAGAGCATGGAGGGCACTACAACAGCGGTACTGAATCCAGGCTGGGATTTTTTTGGAAAAAAAATCCATCGCGGGGCAGCAAATTCGGCCTTAAACCATTAAAGTGGCAAAAAAGTTAATTAGCAGATATGGCAAGCTGACTGGCGAAGCAGTGAAAAGAAAAGTAACTTATTTGCAAGCAGGCCCAGCCGTTTTGTTAAAATCCTCTACAGCCAGAAGTAAAAACCCACCACCTATAGCAAATGTGATTAACAGTATCAGCGCAAAGTATGGTCGGAAAACATTTTTTTCCCCAAGAAGTCTTGGAACCTTTGAAAAAAGCGATATTGGCGTTTTCGCCAATTCGTTTAGTTTCACTTACTCCCTGTCCCTATGAGATAATATCCTACGTGGGCAGGAACGATTATCCATATCATTTTCCAGGAGTACGTTCATGCGTAAGTTCAATTGCGATTCGGGCAACCTCTTGTTCGGTGATTTTCTTTTTTGGCAATATCCTCCACCACATGTCTATATCTGTCTCTAACAGAGAAATCCATTAAGCATATATGCCGTCTGGGTTCCTTCGCGAAGCGTTGTTCAACGATACTGGTGCTTCTCCACAAAATCCTGCAATTCAATTCGTCCCAGCAAACGAAGGCTGCTATGCTTTACTTCATTGAAACCTGGTGGGACAGCTTGCTTTTGAACTTCTGAATTCACCAACTCCTCGATGGACAAGCCTCTTTCAGATTAATTGATGCTCTATCCAGTTCAGTGATATTGCCAATTCAGGGCCTTCCCCCGCAGTTTCCCTGTTTAATTCAGCACAAATGCATCTAGCCATCGGAGGGTTGGACCGAGCCATGTCTGCGATAGTCCCATTATTAAGGTTTTTTGGTCTTTTTCTGATTTTTCAATCATTTGTTTGCGCCCAATAATTCGCCATGAAAATTAAAGGAAAGGGAAAGATTACTAATCTACTCGATCAATAGCGACCCAGCCCGAAATACGTCTGAGATTTCGATAGGAAAGTCCGTAACATTATAGGAATCGCCCCATAATTTCCCCAAATTTCAAATTGGTTACTGTCTGGTAAGCAATTTTATAAAACTGCTCAGATTTTCGATATCTACTCTTCCATCACTGTTGTGCAATCACTTGCCCGAATGATATCATAGATTCGCGTCTTCTTCGGCTGAGGAAACACCCTTCTAGCTGAAGGCAGATTTCTTTCAACTATACAAGCCTTTGGGGAAATTGACTTTTGCACTTACGGATATGTTTTTCTATTCAAGTGAAATTATCAAAGCAACCATTCAACGCTGCTGGGGATATTTGATACTTCTTTTTGATGGATTCGTGATCACTTACGGAACATCATGCACAGTGATTCATTATCTGCAGTCGCTTGAGCAAATGATCCTGCGTGGGTTTGGTACTCCAGGCTTATGAGTTTTGCCAAAGGCTATCCAAAGCGTTCATCCTGTTTTCGGAACTGTAGAGCTCAGCACTAAACGTTCCTCCTTATGGAAATTTTTATTTAAACTTTTTGCTTGAAAAAAATCTCCTATATCAGCAATAATTTGATGGGTTGGAGCGGTATTTTTTCTAGGTTAATTGTATCAATCCATTCTAGATAGCAGGTTTAGAAGTTAATAATAAAAATAATGAGTTTTCCCTCCCGGGCCATATGATTAAAAATCAATACTCTGAGTTAAGTATCATCGAAGAGCGATAGAAATAAAAAATCCGCTGACTAACAACCAGGTATTCGTTGTTGTGGCTAGCATCGCTCTCACCGTAAGTGGCAATAATGAAAATCTCTGCTTTCCAACCCAAACAACTCACCGAAATGATCGACAGCGGAATTAAAAAATGATCCGAAAAGGCGATTGATACAATAAAATATAAAAAACAGCCGGAATTTTATAGAAATAATTGTTTGAATGAATTGAGAAAATTGACTTGCATGAATGCCTCAAAATAATTCAGTAAGCGACTGAATGCTAAGTGCATTTAATCAGCCCGAATTGTTTTTAAGTTTACAAAAATCTCTAAGGAGGAATGCTTGCGTATAAATTGAAAATTTACTGCCAAGGAAGCATGTTTACCGCTATCTGATTCGAAACGACTGGCAAAATTTACTCCCCACTAAATCATCAATCTTCAAGAAAAGGCTGAATTAGAATTAGCGTTTCCCTAAAATTTACGATCCTCGCGTATTGCTCTCAAAGGACCTTGGTTATTAAAAACGCTAAATCATCTAAAAACAGCCTAAGAAGGCAATTTCAACACGGGGGGGGGGGGGGGGCGTGGAGGGGGGAGGGGAGGAGGGGGATGGATGGATGTGAAGGGGGGAGAACGTGGGTCGGTGCGGCGGAGGCGGAGAGCGAGTGGGTTCTAGGGGGGGGGGGATACGGCCGATACCATCATTCCAACTGAAGCGCGCTTTTTATCCTAAATTATAGTGGTCATTTTTAATGGCTTAACTAGTTTTGGCAGGCAAGAGAATAAGAACAATTTGAACTTGATGAATCAGCTCGATGATTTTTCAAAAAACCCTCTCGCACAGGAAGAGAGGGACAAGCTACCGCCTAATATTCAATCAGCTGTTTCCAATGGAGAATTAAGAAAGAGCAAGTTGGGGAACTCCTCTTGACGACTAGCTCTGGAACAGTCAAAACAGGGTGACCGCTCGTAGTCTTGGACGAATCAGTCGGCTGTCCAGTATTAATGATGAGTTTAAATGATTTTGGATCTAGCGTGCTAAAGAATAAAAATGACCTTTTTTGGTCAATAAGCTTAAGAAAATAGGATTAGAAAGGGCAGCTTTTTTACGCAAAAGCCCTCCAAGATTCCAATAACCGTATTCCATTGACCCTTATGTTCTTCAGTGATCCTTACGATGACGAGAACGTTTTGCCTTTAATCCTTTGGGAAATGCGCTTTGATCAGGGTGCTGGAAGCCTCAATTTTCGTAAGCAGGGAAAATCCTAAACACATTACAAAACTGGCAGCAAGCAATGAAATCAAAAGTGCAATATGAAATGAAACTGCTGAAGGTACAGATGGGCAAGCCTTTCTGGATCTGGAATCCCGGCTATCCCATTATCCTGCAGGAAGAATATTCTCATTCTCCTGTAGAATTCTATGATTACCAGAATATGAAATCTAGTTTTTTTATTGATTAAAACGATTATGCAGGAATAGAGTAAGAATTCGAATTGAAATTTTTCAAAGAAAATCAGGAATTTCCATCCTCTTTTTTGATGATCTAACCGCTTATGATAGCCCAAATTTACCGAGCTAGCTTCTCAATCTCAGGATTCAACAGGGTTCAACTGTGACATGAAGTGTTGAAATTCATGGCGGAAAAATTAATCACATAGCCTTCCTTTAAGGATCTTCAGAAATCTTTTTATGTGGTTTGGATTATGTCAATTCTTATTCACCAACTGATGGATAAACTTCATCCTTCTCCATCCCTCCTCACTGATGCACAAAAGGATAAACATCCGGCACTCCCTGGCTCGAGTTGATGCTATTCACAGCAAAAGAAATTGGCCACACAAGTTTGAACTATGGCCTGAAAAATCAGATTGAGTGTAGGGTCAAAACTCACATTGGCAGCCATACCTTCCAACGTAGCGAAGGATCAACTTCAACCCTAAAAAAGTGTGCTGTTTCTACCATATCCCATGATGTGTGGTAATGTGCCCACAAGTTTCTGCCATCCTCCCCAGGCATGTGGCGGTGGCATATTTGCTGATAAACGTTTTCTTGCCAAGTCATCAGGAGCTCCATTTTTCATAATAAGTTTTAAGAGACTCTCGGTAATGAAGCACGCTCATCACCAAAAATCGCTCGAAACTCCAGCTAAGATTCCAGCCATCCGTATAGACCAATCGATCCCAAAATAATAGTCCCACTCATGTCTGCAGTGACCGATCAAGGTGCGATATGGCTCCATGAAGTTGCATGCGCATCTGTCTCGTAATACAGAGTCCGCTTCACGAAGGGAGAATGGGTAAATCAACCCCATTTGCATGCCGCGGTCATCATTGGGAATTAGCTTGGCGGAGCCACACAGTCAAAAACAAAGCCGCATTCACATTCTTCAAATTTACTGGGAAGGCTAATCCGATTCATTTTGCAATTGATAGATCAAGCGATGCTTTGCTACTTCGAGTTCTTCATTTAGGGAAATTTCTCCTGATCAGAAAGATTAGGAATCGTGCGATAAGCTGCAGGCTGTGCAAAAGTTAAGCAGGGGATTCTATTGGGAATCAACCATTGCAGACGTCCGTGCCTGGTGATTTTTTACCAATATTTTATACTCGATTTGCTCTCGATCTGAAATCAC
>Ga0163217_1062110_pt1 | contig 15276 bp, 25 predicted proteins | sample SynspAceP_FD_185933 | JGI IMG/M metagenome (GOLD analysis project Ga0163217, IMG submission 185933) | Saline lake microbial communities from Ace Lake in Antarctica - Synechococcus sp. Ace-P (PacBio error correction) | ecosystem: Environmental > Aquatic > Non-marine Saline and Alkaline > Saline ...
CCACCAACGGCCACCTCAAGTCATTCGTCCCCGGGATGCGTACATGGAACAATGCCTACGGGAACAGAATGTGGCCGTCGCAGATCGATCCAATAAAACCGGCAAGATCAGCACCGGGTAGCTGTTTGAAAGCCAAGCTCCCACACCCTCCTTCAAGTGGACACGTCGACTTCCGACTGCAGCATCAGAGTCCATGAGAGGGACACCAGAAAAAACACATCCTGAAAACGGACTTGAAATAGACAGGCATAGCTGACAGCCAGCGAGATATGACTGCCGATGTAATCCCAGCCGCATGACCAGTGAATGAGCATCAATCCTGCCACAAAGGGCGCCACTTTCCTCCACGGTTCATCACGCCTCTAGATAGTGTCAAAGAGTGCGAGCCGCCGGCAGCAAACGGCATAGGCGGCCGACATTCTTCCTGAGCGTCACAGGCGAAGACGACAAAGCGATCCGACGGAAACAGAGACCGCAATGCCGACAATCAAGCCGGCCGTGGGTGACCAGGTTTCGAAGCCCGCTTTTTCCGACAACACGCCGCCACTTCAGTAATGCACCGCGTCATGAGCGGAACGAACCACCGGTCTATCCTTACCAGACAGCACCACCGATTGCGCGCCAGAGGATCCGAGATCCTGGCCAACGGAAGCCATCGCAAAACCTGTGAGACAACAGATCGTGTTGATGCTGCGGCCTCCTTGGTGATGGGGTGAATGAGCCGAAGAGAGCTCAAAGAAGGTAGATAGACATATGACGAGCGACAAGCAAAAACGAATGTGGTCCGCACAATGCGGAAAAAATATGGTCCAGAACCGCGCCAGAAGCGGCGCGTCGATCGAGCCGCGCTCGAGACGCTTTTCGGATAGCCTGCAGACCTGCCAAGGAAAACAGGAAAATGTAGCTGATCCTGTTCAGCCGAGGCAGCGACCAAGCACGCCATGGCCTGAGCCACCATCCAGATTGTGGTTTCCAGCGCATAGCCCATCTTGCGAAGAGCATCCAGGCGACTGATAGCGGTGAAAGGATTGAACATGAAAAGCCAAGTCACCCACGGCAATGGCCGGTGCTACGGCATAGGGCCAATCAGCAGGGTGCATCAGGCGCTTGAATCCCTTTGCGACGCCGGATCGCGAGCACAGCAAGCACGCCGCGAACGACATCGCAGTAAACCGTGGCCAGCACGAGAAGACAGCGGTGGTTTAAAAAGATCACCCGTAATAGCGTATGCGACGACGAATATTCGAAATTGCCGAGCCGACGAATGAGTCTCGAAGACCCGAATGGGTCCGGAATGATAAGCAGAATTGATAGCTGCCTGCGCCGCGCCAGAAGAAAAACACAAAAGTGACGAGACGCGGGTGACAGCAATAGGCAGCCAGCGATTGTTCAAAGTGAGCGCGCGCTTCCATGAACCACACAAACGGAAAAGGAAGACGCGGACTTGTGAGGCTCCGCCGGATCTACAATGTAGCGGTTTGCCGCCGAAAGCGCGAAGCATTCGTCGCCACGGGCTTTAGCCGGAAAATCCAGCGCACCTTTGCGGATTTCGACCGTTCCACCACCTTCAGAGTTCTTCATCGATGAGCCGCGATACGTCAAGTTTCCCAGAGGCAACCCCTGGAATTGAGCGAGCCTTGCCGGTCATACTGATGATGCAATGGTCGGTGGGGTTTTTCCTTCATAAGTAACCGAAAGCCTTGTTGCTTCGTAAGCAGCATGTAATCGCAGGTAACCGGTGCCTGATAGCATTTGGCCTGATCTCGGAGCTCGAGAGGAAGTTGAAGAACGCACCACGCCCTATACTCTCCGTGTCTGGCCCCTGCATGGCCCCGCGAGCCCACCGATATATGGTGTTCTGCGGCGCGCCTTCACTTCACTCCAATAGGCAGCGGGCGGATGGCGAAGTGAAAGTTGCTTCCTCTTCACGCCAGCGAACCGCGACGATTTCAGTGAACAGCGCCACATCGCCAGCCGGAAGGGCGCACCATTCATTGCGACGACCCGAATCAAGAGAATTCGCTACCGTGGCTGGAGCCATACCAACGTGTCGAGTCTTGACTGAACGTCCCACCATGAGGCTCAGCTTCGGTGTCAAGCCGGCAAATCCGTTAGTCCTGAGAACAGGAACGTTTGGTAGGGCGGAAAGTTTTGCGAAGTGACACCCAGACTTGCCAAGGCCCCCCGTGGTCATCGGGCACTTGGTTGCCCGAATCCTTGAGGCACGAGAGCGGTCCAACCAGTCCCAGGTCGACAGATCCATTCCGGATCAAAGGCCACCTTTCAAGGCGTCCTGTGACGTCAGAGAACCGGCGTCGAGGATTATAAGGCCAAAAACAGCACTGGCCTTCGTGGTGTGTAGTATCCCGGCAACGGCTGCGAGATAGACGCTGAATCGAACGACATCCTGCAATTCGGCCATGACTTCATAGACCGGTGATGCGCCCTGGCTGATCATCGTGCGCCCGACTCGAAAACCTGAAGCACAATCAAGCTGTTTCGCCAGCGCGGAACGCGGCCGATGCCGATTCATCGTCTTCCGAATAGTTGCCTCTTGTTGTGGCGACACGGTGTAGTCGGTCCTGGATGCGTTGAACTGGCGACCTCCGTCGAGAAGCTCCACGAGACCGGGAAACCATGCAGAAATCGATCTGAAGTGGCGGCGCGCTGGCGCCAACGCCGACATGATGCGGCGACGAGCCCGGCGGCGATGAATTTTTTCATGTTGAACTTCCCCTTGATGAGAAAACGCGTCGAACACGAACGTAACCGAAGGAAACGTAACCTCGTGCTGTAACGCCGCAATTAAACAGTTTTGGTGACAGCAGGTGTGGAAAACCGAAACCACGGGATGAAACCTCCGTCGCCAAGCCAATCAAACGCTATAGGAAACTCCTGCAACGATAATACCCTGCAAAGCGGAAAGCGGGCCTTTCACAATTCTGCTCCGATGCGCATCATTCACTGCAGAAAATCATACGCGAATGCGAGGAGCGCCGATGTAACACTATCCTGTTTTATGGGAAGCTACTTTGCCGTGCGCTGGCTGCATGATCACGCATCGCCGGATCGACACCTTCTATTTCATCGCCTCGATCCTGGCTGGTGCAGCGGCCGGACTAGCCGGAAGCGCTACGGGAAGAGGGACAGGTATTCAACGCGGGGTTCTAATCACATCCAGAAATACCTGTGGCGCGCAAACGCAGAGCACTGACCATGTTCAAATGAGGAAAAGCTATTTCACGTGGTCAGGCTTTTGCATACTGTCGTGGTCTACATGCAGGCGCCGAGCTCTACTGTTGACGCCAACGTGTTTGATGTCACAGCCCCGATCGCGATTGCCATTTCGGTGGCGTCGATGTGTGGCTGGATCATCTATGACCTATCTCTGCAAATCCCCGATTGGACAGAAACCAACCGGACTGATGCTGGTGCTGTTTGGGGTACTGGTGCGATGGCCTGGGGTATACGAGTGTTCACCGGTCGGCACGTACACATCCCTGGAGCCTTCAACCGCGACCATCATGAGCGCCATTGGCGATGATCATCATCGCACCAAAGATGTTCGCCGACCTGAAGGCAGGCCCGACCCGGATCCCGAATATGGCCGGATCGCCAAGCAGACGCCCCCTGCGAGGATCAACAGAGCAAACTTTCACATCCTTTTTCCATACTCCCCTCGTTCACACCGGGCTTGCGCCATCGAGGTGAAAACTACTCTCTGGACGCACTTTTCCTCAACCCCACAATCCCTGTGCCCTGTGGAAGCACGGGCACTGACACGCGTCGAAATGCGCACAACTATATCGATGAGTTCTGCTAATGGAGGTGGCGCTTGAAGACCACACGGCCACCAGATACATAAGCCACTCAACGTGTGCTCATATCCACCAAGGCGCCACTATCACTGCCGCGCGCACTACAGCACCAATGCAGCGTGTCCGGCGACTCTGGCCCTAGAGCGCCGTCATTGGTGTCGCCCTTCGATCCTGATCGGCTGCGAACCGAACCTTTCGCACGTGGATCGCTGCCTTCGAGTATTGACGGAGATAGAGCGAGAGCGTGCACAAGCACTTGCGTGCCATCAGACTTCGACTCCGAGGTTCAGCAAATACCACTCGCGATAATCAAACGCCGAGGCCTGCGAAACAGTGTGTTGAGCGGCGGATGTCAGGTGGAGACCCTAGTAGAGGCACGTACCTCTCGTACGAGGCATGTTGGACGTATTCGGAGACTGACGGTCAGAATACCGCAATGCGAGCCCTTGGCATTACCGAAAGACAGCCATCGCTGGTCAAAACAAAGCACCACAGCCGAAACGAAACGCACTTCACACACATTCTGTACCGCCTACGTCGGCCGCTATAGTCCTGTCGCGCCAGGAATGTACTTCGCAATTGGACCTGAACCCAGCTCAAAAGCTTCACGGCTCGAGAGCCGAATCCAGAGACAGTAGGTGCCATCGCGCCGTGGTATGGAAGCTCCGACCCACAAGCAAGCGGAACGGATGAGTCTAAACAGCTACCCTGGGCTGTAAAACGAGGTCAGGGTTTCGACTGCGCTCTAAATCTGGGTTTTCTTGCAGGCGACGGTCTCCTTTAGGGGCTGCCCGCGAGGTAACTGCGCGATGCCTCTGCGCGCCATTGCAAGACATCATGCACGGGCGAAACTGCGGCGCAAATTAAGCGCTGGGAACACAAAGGACGGGCGTTAATGGGCGAATATCTTGGTCACAGGCGGCGCGGGGGTACATCGGGTCCGCATGCGGTGTGCATGAAGGGCCTGGCCTAGCTCGCCAGCCATACGCCCGTACTTTTTGACAATCTGGTCAACCTGGCTGGCGCGATGCGGTGAATTCCGGCCCTTTGTACAGGGTGCTCTGCTGAAACCGGGCCGAGATTGAGTGCCGTGTTTGAACAGACCAACCGGTCGCCCCGTCATGGCCATTTCGCCCCGCTCAGTCAGGTGGGCCGACAGCATGAAAGCAAGCCCGGCACCTACTGCGCAACAATGTCGAAGGGTTTCGCTTTTGAAACCTGAATCGAGGCGACGGTCGCGGCGGGCTGCAAACAGTTTGTTCCTTTTTCATCCACCTGTGCGACGCTTATGGCGATCAGGATAACATGTCGTGTTGGACGACCAACACTTGGTCGTGTATCAGCGCCGCAACATCCGATTAATGCTACGGGGACCTCCATAGCGCGGCAATTCGAAGATATCCTGCGCGAATTTCGAGGCCGGCCTATGGGCTGCAAAGGCGTGATCTTTCTCGCTAATTTCAACGTGGGCCGGTGCCGACCCCGAGGGCGACGTGGCGAAATTCCACCGCCCGAGACGCCCAATTTGAATCCCGCTGATGTTGGATGCCATCGACGGAAACGCGATGCGCTGACGATTTTTGGGCACCGATTACGACACCCCGAATGGCAACCTGCATCCGCGATTATGTGCATGTATGGCGATCTGGTCGACGCCCATGTTGGTTGGGGGTTGAACTGGCTGGCTTGAGGATAAGGGAAGCCGCGTGTTTGTCAATTTGGCACCGGCACAGGGTTTTCGGTGCGCGGAGGTTGTTGAAGCACAGCCGCCGAGGTGACCAAACCGCGCGTGCCGATGACCGAAGGCGACCGGCGGACAGGGCATGAATTGCACCAGCCTGTATCAGGATCGGTCCGTGCAGAGACCTGAACTGGGTGGCTGGCCCAAAACGATCGACCCTGCCTCGCAGATGATGCGCCGACGCATGGAGATGGCACCAAACCGGCGACTATAGCGCATGACGGACAAGCGCCGCTGGTCCCTGCGTCCGATGGGCCCGCCTGTTTCGGGTGCCTACCGGAATGCGGTTGAAACACGGCGGCGGCTTGCTGTGGACGTGCATTGCGGGCGAGGCATCAGCTTCGGGGTCTCGTCGGGGCAAATGGGCAAATCCCCGCCTGACGGGGTGCTGGCCTTTTGTCGTGGGCTGCGTAACGGGCCGGCGCGGCTTCCTATTTTCTGCAGCACTACCCGCGAATCTTGGCGTTTGCGCATTTTACTGAAATTGTCGAACTAATGGCAGCGACGATGGCAGCGGCCGACTGCTGGCGGCGCAGCCCCGATTGACCCTGTGGCAAACGACCGCCCAGCCTACCGCGGGTCGCGGTTCGGGTCTGGATTGGCCTCAACTGGCTTGCTGTGGGCGGCACGGGCTCCGGGCGCTGGTGCCCTGACCGTCGATGCCGAACGAGCTTGCTTGGTCTATGACCGAGAAAATTGGACGGACAGCCACAAGCTGCCCGGCTGCGCTGGGGCGCTGAGAGGGGAGGCCGCGTCGGTTTCGTACGCTGATGTTGGATATTTTCCCAAAAGGGCCTTGGGGGGCGCAGGCCTAATGTGCTGGGAGGGATGATCCGTCGCGCCATATTGAACTGGTTTGACGCCGGAGGCATAGCGCCTGTGCGTCAGTGGCCGCTGAACAACCTTTGGGTTTTGCAGGGCGGGGGCGGCGTGTAACGCAATGTTTTTTGCTGACCAGCCGGTGCCAATCTGCCGACGCTGAACAAGATACCGCTGGTGCGCTGGAAAACACCGGCCGCTATGTCTACGTCGAAAATTGTGAGCACTTCTTTGCTGCATATCCGGCGTTTGCCACGAGCCTTCTATGATGGGCCGGGAGGGGAAGGCCCCCGTCAGGGGTGTTTTGCTACACAGTAGTTCCTGCCAGAGATCATACCGAAAAATCCTTCAGGAAAAGGCGCGGTGGGCAGCATTTTCAATACGGCCTGAACAGTTTGACTGGGGTTACTGATGATCAGATTCGCGACCCGCCCACGATCTTGTGGCACGAGGGCGCGCGGCGCCTATAGCGGCCGGCGGATCTGGAAGCCTGCCTGCCTGCATGCGCAGCCCTTGGGGTCTAATCACTGTACCAGCTGCTCCCACATCCATCAGTGCAGCGTGGTAAACTGTTTTCAAATTACGCTTGTTTTTATAAAAGACGGCCATGACATATTGTCCTCAAACCTGATGCAATAAAGGCGACGCAACGGGCGGGGCGTTGTGAGCAGGGTATGGAGAACACGTGAGCCTTTGGATCTTACAAGATTGCGCGTGCGGCGCAAGCGGGAGGTTGATCCGGGCCCTGCGCAAAGTCGTCCGAGCTGAAAAAATGTTCAGGACAAATACCCGCGCGATCCGTGCCTGACGAATGTCTTGCTTTGTCTGCACATTTGCGGAAACGAAAAAATCCGCTGCGCTACTTTCTAGAGTATTATCGGGCGCGGCTCGGACACAACCACTTTCCTATTTGTCGATAACGGGGTCCCGAACGACGGCAGTGCCGAATTACCTGCGCGGGATGAAGGACGTGGGTCCCTGTCTGGCACACCGACGCCAGCTATCGTCGATCCGGTTTCGGTACTCGACTGATGAACTATCCTTAAACGCAAATACGCGCATGGCCATTGGTGCTGGTGGTCGATCGATGAATTCCTTTGTCTATCCGTTCTGTGGATACGCCCGGCCGGTTCAGGCGCTGACCGACTGCTGGATAACTGCGAGATCCGCAAGCTTTTTGCGCGATGCTGCTGGACATTGTGGTACCCAAAAGGGGCGGCTGGGGGATGGAACCCTATCCAAAGCCGGATCCAAAACCCGATGGAAGATCGCCTCGTGGTTCGATAGCGGCAAAACTACGCGATTTTCGCGCCAATGCGAATACGGCAACCTCTGGGTACCGGGTGGGCCGCGTGCGCGGCGTGTTCTTCAAGCACAAGCTGCAAGGCAACCTGCGCTCAACGGTGCCTTTGGTTAAATGGGACCGTCGCTAATGCTTATGTCAGTTTCGCCATACGCCTGCTGCCGCGCGGGCTGAACCGGGTTTAGACGAATGGGGCGGAAGAGAAAGCCTCGGGCGTTTTTTGGCTACAATGCCAAGTTCCTGGACACAATCGGGGCAGGCCGCAGAAGAGCTTTGAGCGCGACAGCATTATGGCAAATCCGTTGAATAATAAGGCCTATGCCAATAGCCGGGACCAAGGACCCACAGCTTTTGGGGGAAGTGGGTCACGGAGAAATACATTAACTGGCGCCAGCCTCGAGATTCTGGGGCCTTAATGTCCAAGGGCACTTGGGCATGAAGCCGTCGGACTGGTCATGCTGGTGCATACCGCCCTGGACCGCGCCGAACAGGTGCGGCGCACTTGGGCCCTTTGCGGCGGCTGTCCGGTGGTGTCCATGAGCGTCGACTAAATCGGTGCCGGTGAAAACCCATGAACGATTTTGTGGCAGGCGCCTGGCTGATGTCCCTAATCTGGTGTTCAGCAAAACGCTATCGCTGCGAATGGGGGACGTGGGGCCTGGTTGCACCGCGTCTCAGACCGCGTCGCGAAAATGATGTTGGGAATGGCTTCCGCAGACGTGCGCCATGTTCTAATCTGGCGGTCCCCGGTTATGCCTGCCGCTGCGTCCGGGGTGAAAGAGCTGATCGATTATCCTTCGCCAGCCCGTCCGCGTACCGACTTCATCGAAAAGCGCGAACGCACCCGGCAGATGTCCCCTGGCTGTTGGGGGGCTGGAATCGTCGAAAACGCTTTAACCAATGCGTTTTCCCCTTTTTCGTGGGAGCGGCACCGGGTATCTTTCGACAAAGTCGGTTGCTGTTCAGCGCTTCGTCGGGCTCAAGCGGCGTATCACTAAAGGGCATTCGTGCGCATATGGGCTCGCAATGGTGGTGCCTGACCCGCCAAACCCTTCGGCGATCCTTCAGGACCCGAAACGCGTACCGGATACGACGCCCTATTTCCGTCCATGTCTGGATTCCGGATGAAAGCCTATTTTTCCAGACGCTCGCGGCGCTCTATTTCCACCCAGATCGAAAGCCGGTCGCTGACACCCCTTTCCAAGTTCGATTTCAGGGCCGCCACATATTTTTACGACCGATCACCTGCAAGCTTTTAGCGGCGGTTCCGTTGTTTCCGTCGCAACCAGGCCGCAAGATCTGGCCCGGCAAGGCGGGCCGTTCTTTATGACGCGTTCTTCGACCGATTGAGGCGGGCGCGAATGAAAACGGACAGAGCCGAACCCTGGGCAAGATCGACACCGCGTCCTTTGGCCAAAGCCGTTGACGCCGCACGCGCGGGCGCGCAGGGCTGGTATAATGCAAAAACCGCTTTTCCGAACGAAGGTTGGGAAAACGGTGTCACCGCCGCGCCCTATTCGGTCCTTTCAGGGCTTCGTCGCACTGTTCGGAGAATTTCGAGACCTTGCTGGCAGTAAAAGCGCCGCGCCCCGGTCCACGGCCATCTGTTATGCACCGGACCGCGTGCATTTTGCAGATGGGCAGAATGCGATCAATGGTGCGCTTAGCAATAGCGCCAAAATCCGCAATTTATGACCCCCCAAAGGCGTTTCTGACCAATCTGATTCTTGGAACACCGTGGGCGACGTCAGTGCTTTCAGTTTCAGCCCCGCAGGACAATCAGGACATCTGGCTGAGATCGCCAAAAGACCCGAATGCACAGGTGGTCGGTGATCACCGGCGGCGTGGGCCGTGCCACTGTTTCGGTCGAATAAGGACTTTGCCGATATCCGCCGTAACGCTGCCCGCGCTGCAAAAGATGAAAGCGAGCATAATGGCGATCCTGCGGTTTCGCATTATGCCAAGGCGCGGGTGCGTATCCTGGACAATGGCGGAATTTCATCGAAGCCCGCCGATGGAACCGTTGCAAAGCATTCTCGACGAGAATGGTCAGGTCAAAAACCCGGCCCGTTTGTCGATGGGTCGAAGATGGGGATCTGACAGGCTTTGGGCAATTCCTGCAAAACTCAAACCAACGGGGATGCACCCCTATCTGATGGGCGATTTTCCCGTGAAACGTGCATGTCGGCCGCCCAGAAACCGCCGCGGCAAACCCTATTGGTGCAATAAAATATGACTTTGAAATTCAAAAGCTTCGTCGTCTTTGCGAGATGCGCACAGGCTCCAATTTTCTGGAAAAGCAACCTGAACGCCTTTTGGACGGGATCACCTGTCCGGGGAGGCGTTCAACCCGCAATTTCATCGGCTACCCCAAAGCGCAGAGGATTTTGGGCGTGGATCAGGAAACGCGGAACGATGAATCCCGGCCGGCCAAGTTTGCCTGGCCGCGATATCGTGGACAAGACAAGGGCATCGGCGGATTTCGCTATTTTTCACAACCACGACACCGCGCGTGCTGGACCCGCTGCTGAAGATGACACTGCGCCAAGATTCCAATTCTGACGACGGAAAGTTCGCGGTAGAAAGCTATGTCAGCTGGAAATCGCCGCGCAGCACGGGACAAATGGAAAGCTGGACTGACGTCAAGGCGCATAAAAAGGCGGCAAGCGGGTGTTCGACCGAGGCAGAAAGTTTTCTCTGACCATCTTGCGGCGCTGCAAAGAGTTCCAGTTGACGCTGTTGAAACCGGCTTCAAAAAGTGGGGGCAGACGGCTTTCTATGTGGCGTACGAAGACCTGCAAAGTGTCGAGGTGATGAAGCGGTTTGGCCCGGTAATCTGGGGGTTTGATCATCAGCTCGACGCACTGGACAAGAGCCTGAAAAAGCAGAACCCCGAAACCCGAATCTCGGCCAAAGGTCAGCAACTATGAATGAAATGCTGGACCGCTTTTTGGCCGGATGGAATCGTTCGACCTGACCGAACGCCGATTTCGAACCCCGACGCGGGCCCAGTGGTGCCGTCCTATGTTGTCCGGCCAACGCTCCGCTGCTATATTGGCCACTGCGCAACGGGCCCGAACGCAGGTGCTTGGAATTGGTTGGCGCGCTGGGACGGTGTCGGGCGGGGCGCTTTGCAAAACAAGCTCAACCAAAAGCCAAATTGGGCGCCAGTGAAGCGCAAGCTCCCGGTCAACCGCAGCTTAAACCGTGCTACGGCCACCCCCGTAGACCGCGCCCATAGACGCTTTCGCCGGCATATTCTGACCACGGGCAAAGGCAGCTTTACGCTCAGCTGCGCCGAAAACGCTGATGCAAAACGCTATAAGATGCCGCTGCCCCAGGGCGAGCCGGACAAATAGTATGACGCTAATGCACATCGCGCCCGTTCAAGGCATTTTTGAACGTTTCTACAAGGAACCTGAACGGGCAAGACGGGATCCGAGTGGATTCAGGCGTGGTGCAACCCAAGCGCAAGCCGGTGCAGGGTTCGGAGAGTTTTTGCCCTGCCCCGACCGGATCATCCCGCGAAGAACGTAGTGGCCCAGCAGAGCTGTCAGCGCTGGCGCAAAGGGCGTTGGCCGATTCAGCCACCGGCCACGATGAAGAAGTCGCGCCCGGTGAACCCCACCCTATGTGCTGGCCGACATCTAACGACGCCGAGATCGAAGAAAACTTAACGTCCGACGCGTAATCAGCGGGACTATATGATTTTCGGATTTAACAGCTGGCGCCTAGGGCCCGCTTAAAGGCCGGCCTGTGTCGCCTGTGCTTCGTCAGGATTTTCGTATACAAACGGTGGCAGGATCCGGATTGGCCACGCAAGCTTTGGCGCAGACAAAGCGTTTGCGCAGGGTGCGCGACACCAGCCGGCGAGCGCCTTGAGGTTGTTCGACACCAGCCACTTTCGGGGGCGAACAGCGCAAAGCGATTATCACCGGCTGGCGGTCAGCCGCGTTTGAACATCAATCCGGTTTGTCGAGAATTGCCACAAAGGCCCCCAACACTTCCTTCTTAGTCCTTCAAGACGCGCATGGGGCGCCGGCAACCCTTGGCCCACACCTGTTTGGGCCAAGGGATTCACAAGCGCAATCAAGGCATCGACCACCGCAGCGGCCTTTAACCGCGTAAGCATTATGCGCAGCTCCGCGATATCGTGGAAGACAGGCGTTTTTTTGCTTTGAGGCCGATGTGGAGGACTTTGACAGCCCCCGGTTTTAGGGAGTTTCCGCAAAATTCATTCCTGCTCGCTCTTCTCGGCCGCATTACGGTCCGGTTTACTGTTACGGCGGATCATCCAGCCGATTGTTGCCATCCGTCGCGGCGGTATAAACAACATTCAACGGCCTTTCTTGGCCGTCTTTGGCGAAAGACCACGACAGGTGTACCCGAAATTTCCATCTGCATCACAGCTTACCGAACCAAAGACAAGGTCGCAATCTTGGTCTGGCATTTCCGCATGATCACTGGGTTGGAGGGTTTTCGGTTCCTTGCGCGTCTGAATCGCTTTCTGAAGCGAGGATATACGAGACGCACCGAAAAGTTCAACCGGTTGCCCGCTACGCTCCCGCGATGGGATCCCTTCAACCAGACGCTTGTCAGCGGCGCAGTTGCTTTTCCATCTATCGCCGCACATGAATCGAAAAGATCCATAAATATCAGTCCGCAATGTGCTTTTCGCTGACGCCGTCAGGCAGTTCGATAGTGACCGTCCGCTTCGCAAGACAAAATTCGTGACCGGATTTTTTTGAAAAAGATGAACATTTCGCGTATCCGTCGGACGTTCAGCATACTTCTGGACAGCCTTCGCCCAATTCCGTTTTCACATGCGTTTTTGCAGGGCTTTCGCCGATGTCGATTTGGTTTGCCACTGATTTGGTACCGCATAAAAACTCCTTACTCTAAATGATCCGGACAACACCATTGGCCGCATGAAATGCGGTAAAAGGGCGGGGTCAGATGCGGGTCGAATGACGAGGCCGACAGCGTGTGAAGCATTACCCCTCGGGAAAGGGGGGAGCCAGCACGAAACATGAAGCAATCCTCGCCATGGACCATTGAAGCGCCCGAATGGGCCTTGCGTTGTCTAACATGAAATCCGGCTTAAATCATGTGCGGAACTAGCGCAAATATTTTCTGTAGTTTGATTAGGAAATGCGGAAGTTATCGCCAAGGTAGCACGCGGCGTAACGTTTTCGTTCTGTTACGACCTCTTCGGGGGTGCCTGACATCAATACCGTGCCTTCGTGCAAAATGTAGGCGCGATCCACAATATCCCGCGTTCCCGAACGTTAAATGGTCCCGTGATCCAGCACGCCGATACCGCGTTTTTTTCAGGTCGGCCGACTAAGCATGTCGGATGTCATCCACAGAAATCCGGATCGACCCCGGCAAAGGTTCATCCCAGCAGTAAGGTAATTTGGGATCGGCGGCCAGACAAAGCGGGCAATTTCGACCCGGCGGCGTTCCCGCGCCCGACAAGCGCAAAGGCAGGCGCGCGGCGCGGTGTTCGATGGAAAATTCCGACAGCATGCCTCGCGCCTTTCGCGGCGCCCGCGCGCATCAGAGATCGAGATGTCCAGCAATGGCCCGAGATTATTTGTCCTGCTACTGCCTTAAGCCCGCGAAAGATGCTCATCTCTTGGGGCAGATAGCCGATACCCAGCTGTGCGCGGATACATCGGCAGGGTTGGTGCGTTCTTGGCCATCGTGGTGACGGTGCACCTTCGGGCATCACCAACCAGCCACCGCATAAAAGGTAGTGGTTTTACCGGATCCGTTCGGCCCCGAGCAGGGCGACGACTTCGCCGCGGTTCAAGCTCCCAATCGAGAGTGCGGATCACGGTTTCTTGCGGTATGATTTAAACGCAGATGTTCAATGCGCAGACCGCTTGCGCCATCCGTAACCGTTTAATTGGGGGCAGACTCAGTTTTTTGCTGCCCGTTGCAGAATTGGTTTTCACGGCCGCCCGGACATTTGCGCTGTGCCTCGGATAAATTGAAACGCTCATGGTTTTTCAGAGCCTGAGCGCGTTGCGCCCCTTGGGTCAGCCCACACATTTGGCCCGACATGGAACGATCGTGCCCGTGTCGATATCGTTAAATCCGCCCCGCTCTGATTCGGCGGCGTCTTTTGCCGACACAAGGGTCAACAACTCTTTTCGCCGCCGGTCGCTTCCAAGCCGGTGCGATGCCCTTCGGCTTCGGCCGGCGATATACAAACTAGAACACGTGCGGCGGACAGCGCATCTCGCCCTGACCGATCAGCACATTTCCGGTGAAAACAGCCGTCCCATGCGCCTTGAATCGACAAGACAGGTTATCGGCGGTCACCTCGACGGGGGAGGCCCGTATCCTGACGGATCGTCCCAAGGCCACGTGTCCCTTGTTGCGGCGATTGGGCAATCGCAGAAAAAAGCCAGGAAAACAGACATTAATAGGTGTTTTTCACGCGCTCCCTCTGATTTGGGTTTCGGTTTTGTATTCAGCTTCACTCGATTTATGTGAAAACCAATTGGGCGAGGCTTGGTCCGTCTGTTTGGTGTGATCGACATGGCAACCGGCCTCCTAGGTGCCACCCGGGGCTGTGCCATAGCACTGTCGCCGGCGATTGGGATGTTCAGGCCGGACAGGTCAGAGGTGATTTTTGTCAGCTTTGCAGCCGGTACCCTTCCGTAGAGGTCGTCAGCACCAACCCCGCCCAGCAGGTCGGCAAAACGTCTTTTGGCGATGGTCGAAATCGGCCGGTTCCGATTGCAGGCGAAAAGTCGATCCTTCGGGGGTCTTTATGGTCCGCGCGCAGTTTTTCAGCGTGGTTCATCGGCCGGTCTCCCGTCCGGAACGGGTTCAGACATCAGCAATAAGAATGACAGCTTCGTCACCGTTCCAGCCGCGCCCCAGTTAAAGAAGGGGCCCGGTGATGCTGCTGGTCGCGCCAGCGGTCCTGCACATCCTTTTCAAGCAAAGGGGGATCGCCCTGCCCGGATCAATCGCGCGCGACAGAGAACAGCGTCGAACAGCAGGCCAGCGCTGCAAGCGGACAGCAACCTTCAGCCAAGGCGATCCAGTCTGGTATACGGTCCCGTTGCATCGCGGCTTAGCCCAGACCGACGCGCAGGCAAATCGTGGATATGCAGCAGACCGCAGGGACGTTCGCCTTGGGTTTGGGGGTCCATAAACCAGCAAACAAAGTGAATCTTGGCGCGCGTTTCATGATAGCCCCACGGCTTTTCCGCCAGCGCAATCAGGGGCGACGGTCACAGGCGTTGGCGTCAATAACTCGCGCGCCGTTTTTTCCATCAGCCCGTCCAGATGCCCGCCCCAGATCGGGCCGCTGGTGATGATTCCCTGCCAAGGCACCGCTGGCGTCGGTGACGATCACCACAACCAAAGGATTTTGCTGCTCATTGCCATCAAGCGCATCAGACCGAATGGGGCATCGGCCCTGCACCAAGGGCTCAACGCATCGCCTGTGTGCATGCAGGTCTGCAAACGCGGCTGAGCCCCGTAAGCGCCCAGTTTTCCCGCCGGGGTGGAAATTCACGGAAATGTTCGGCGGTGAAAGAAGCGGTTTTCCATCAGCCGCAATCGCCACGGCA
>Ga0163217_1056341_pt1 | contig 15274 bp, 21 predicted proteins | sample SynspAceP_FD_185933 | JGI IMG/M metagenome (GOLD analysis project Ga0163217, IMG submission 185933) | Saline lake microbial communities from Ace Lake in Antarctica - Synechococcus sp. Ace-P (PacBio error correction) | ecosystem: Environmental > Aquatic > Non-marine Saline and Alkaline > Saline ...
CGGGGTGTCGGCTCAAGGGTAGCTATTCACGCGGCCGCCCGGGAATAATAAGGCGCTCATTATCTTCCCCTGCATGGCTGGGAAAGGGTCACAGAACAGCAACCTATGTGGTAGCTGCGGGCGCTACAATGTTTGAGCGCGGCGCGAGTGTCGTTCGCCTGAATTAATCGCGATCATGGCGGCACCAACGACCTCAATGAGGGTCTATTTTTCTCGACGCGTTTCAAACATGAAGTGTTTGAACGGCGTGCGCAAAGCTGGCGCGGCTGTCAGAGGTGCGCCCGTCTACATGTTGGGTTTTCGCTGGCGGAATATTCGCCCTGCGGACGCGCGGGTTCTTTTTTGCGTGATCGCGATCCCGAAATTACGCCGATCTTCGCGATCAGCCCGGTCGTCGATCCGGTGGGGGGGCGGCCCACACGGTCGATGCCAATGACCCTCATCGTCGTTTATTTTCTCAAGAATGGGACGGCAGCCTGCGACCTGAAACAGGCGGCATCCGGATTTATAATTTTCGATGAAGTGCGAAAGAGTAAGCGGGTCTTTAGAGCGATGAGACGGAGACCGTGCTGCCGGCTCTATTCGCGCTGATGCGCGCATGGAGACCTATTCAAGCCGACCTACTGGGGTCCATCCGAATGATCTGTCACGTGGTCCCCGTTCCGCTCGATATCATTAGGGGCGCGCGATGACGATGATTCCGGAACGCGAATATTTCGTCGCCTGACGCCTTGGCCCGGCTTCACTCAATGATTTCCATGATTCACATCGGTGGGATAAATGGCTTCTTTCAATCGCTGCTTGGTTCCGAACCTGGTAGATCGATACAATTGGCGATCTGATCTTCAAGAACCGCCGCAAAACTAGGTCAGGAGGAGTGGTCCATGCGGTTTGCTGTTTCTAATTCCAGCGAACTATCATCATCGCAGATCATTTTAATCTCTGCTGAGGCCAGGCGCGGATAAGGCCAAAGGCCTGTCGAGGCCGCCTCGCGCCGCTCCGCGTCTAAACCGAAATTGCGTTAGCTCGGAAAGCTGACACGGACTCTGACAAACATTCCGAGCCGCTCGCAACCGAATAAGGACGGGTGAAGGCCGCGATCGGCGGCGACAGGCAGGGTACCATCAACCTCAGAATCTGATGACTATTACAGCGCCACCTATCAAGCGGGCTGATGCCGGTTTGTCGATGATGTGGAATTTCGTCCGGGACGGAACGCTTTGGCAAAATCCGCTCAGCGTCACGCGCGTCGGTCACTCGACATGGGCGCTAAAGATCGAAAACGGGTGAAAGCGTATCACGCGACGCGCTTAGTTCGCTCACATCCGATGGGCTATCAGGGTCCGTTCAGATCACACTTAAGTTTGAAACCAAATCGTTCGGCCGAACTGCGCGTAGACCAGCACTCTTCACAGGAAAACACCTATGGCCGGATCACCACCGTAGCCCCCAAGAATGTCGACCACGCCAGGTCAAAGACTCATCCGCGAATTGCTTGTCGCACATCGGGGAAAACCCGGATCGTGACGGCTTTACTAGAGACCCGCGCGCGGATCGCGGAATTTTCTGGCGCGACTTTATCGAATATGAATCCCGGCAAGCTTGGAAACGACCTTCGACATCCGTCCGCCATAACCAGATGGTGGCCGTGACCGGTATGACGCGTCTGGTCGAATGTGCGAACATATGAGATGTTGCCCCTTTTGGTGCGACGTGTCGTCGCCTATTATCGCGCATGATAAGGTGGCTGGCCCTATCCAATTTGCGCGCATTGGAGCGCATAAAAACGCCCATGCCCGCTGTCAACTCCAAGAAAAGCCGTCCGCGGTTTATATTTCCGACGATCTGAAGACGTTCTGGGGACGAAGGATGTCGCCGTTGTCGCCAAAGGTGAGCATCTCTGCATGACCATCGCGGGGCATTAAAACGCCGCACCGGATGATCTCCTCCGCTTTGGATGGTCAGTTCCTGCAAGCGGAAACCCGCGCCGAGTTTTTAATCTGGTCAACGCGGCTGACGCGCAAATGCGCCTGGACGCGCCGTCAGGGCGTTGCACACCGAGGCGCGGTCCGTGGCGTAGCCACGGCCCGCAAGAAGGAGGCCCTCGCCATGACAAACAGATGTGAAGTCCACACTCTTCCTGTCCGACACGGACAATCGGTCCTGGAATCAAGAAAACCGTTTCACCGGCTGGGTTTGAATGTGGGGTTGACGCGCAGGGCAACGGCGAGGCCAAAAAGCGGGTAAGCTGCTGCCACAAGAAGGCATCCGTTTGATATTGCCTCACTCGTTCCAGAAGCGCGCGGATTAAGACCTCTGGCTGACGGCTGGAAAGGCGCATTGACCAGAATGTATATTCCAGAAACCATTATATTGTCGTGTGTCTATGTAAGAGCGTCAAATAAAATGGCGCTCTGAGGGTCTGAAAAGGACGAAACAAAGTAAGCCGGCGAAGAACAGGTCCATATTTGGCGCCGCTCTTTGATGTGCCGCCGCCGCCAAATCGACACGGACAGCGAATATCACCCGGCCATCGATCCGAATATGCGGCCTATGATCCAGCGATCCTAACCGGGCGGTGAAAGCCTAAAATGACAACAAACGGGAACTGCTTATTTCAACGGCCAGATCCGCCAGTTCCTAGAGGCCGGGTCCAACGGTCAACTCATTAGCGCTCACGGCAGAATAGCCTACCGCTTTGATGAAAGACCTATTGCAACGTCGCGGAGATTGACAATTCCGGGCTTCGAATTCCCACAGGCAATCCGCTGCTGCTGGAACTGGCGACCATCCAAAAGTTCTCAAGCGCGCGCTATCCTCGATGAGAAAACGCAAGAAGCCTTTGCGGGAGCCGTAAGAGGCTGGCAGTCAGGGCCGGGATTCGAACCCGCGATAGAGTTCCCTATACCGGATTTCGAATCCGGCGCTTTCGACCACTCAGCCACCTGACCAAACGCGGATCATCCCTATCGAGGCGAATGGCTTAATCGGATGGAGTGAACGCCGCGTTGCTCCCTAGCGAGGGCCGGTGCGAATGGCCAACGGGGGAGACGCCAGATTATCGCAGTTTCAGCCAACATTGGAGACGGAAGCGCTTAATCTTGCGCCCGAAATGGATATTGCGGCGATTTTGAACGCCGTGTGCGAGGCCTATGCTGACGTGGAAAACCATGCGCTATCTGGGCGGGAAAGACGATGGATCGGCTCAAGTTGGCGGTCTCTTGCGCCATGATGTTGGGCATCATCAGGTGCGCGGTTACTCGTTCTGTCAGTCATGAAAAAGAGACGGGCAATGGTTGGGCGGGTTGGAACGTTGGTTTCCGGAATAGGCTGGCCCCCGCCGGAGTCCGCTGGATCCATCCATCTCCCGATCATACGCGTAAGGGCTTACGCTAAAGAGGCGGTCGTGCCTGTGTGGACTATGTGGCGCGACGGGCTTTGGGTTGGACCTCTGTTCATTCATGTGATCGGCCGATGGAATTGGATCAGAAGAAGACCGGCGGAGGCCGATTTGGGTCAAAGCGTCTTTACCGTTTAAAGGACGGAATTTCCGGGCCGTTTCAAGCGATCCGCATCATTCTACGGGAAGATTTTAACACGGGTAAAGGCGGCAGACATTGGCCTCTATACTTTGCGGCCGAAGCACGTTTATGCGCCAAAAATCGCTGTCGGGTCCGAGAGAGCAGGTTCGGTGGACGCGGTAAGTGGCGCGAAACGTATGAAAAATGGTGACGAAACCCGTTTTGACACGATTACCCTTGGATGCGGCTATCGCGTTGCCGCATTTCTGAGCGCTATTACGTGTATCAATCGTCGAAGCTCGCAATGAGTTAGGACTCTGCCGACAGTCTCAACGATGTCTCCAAACTTATTGCCGATCCTGTCGACAGTTCGCTCAGCCAGCCTGCCCTCGCGCACAACGCTGAGCCCCCGCTCGACTGAGGGCACATGGGTGCCGTCCTTAAGTTCAATCACAAACTTGCCGCGTCGCGCTTGAATCTGCAGCGACGCCGTCTTCCGCAACCCACCAGGAACGGGTGCGGCGCTCAGCCACTCAGAGGCCGGGCTAGATTTTCAACATCTGCCCAGACGCATCAGACCATATTGGCTGCCGCACGGCTGGTATGAATGCGGACTAGTGATCCTCCGACCGTGACGCCGTAAAGCTCGGCTCCTCGACCTGCAAGGGCAGACGCTCCATTAAGGCGGGCGCTGAGGGCCCTCATCCTCTGGACTGCTGATTGACGACCGGCAGGTTCGCCGACGCCGTGAATGACGAGGCGATGACCCAAATGTAGAACCAGGGTCAATGAGCAGGCTCGCCGGCTGGTCTGCCCGAACCCATAGCCAAAGCCGCCCGATGAGAAAGGGGGCGCACGCGAGCGTCGCGCCGAGAGATGTGAGTAGCGTATAGCGCCAGCCCTCCGTCATTGAGGGTGCCCAGCGTTTCACCCACCAACTGGACGAGTAGAGCGGCCGAGCCCCGCCCGCAGGCAACATGCCCGATCCAAAAGATCGCACGACCCAATAGGCTGAAATTAATGGGTGCCGAACGGGGCAGCACCATCAGCACCAATCCGGCAAGAGCGGCGTGATCAGAAAAGACGCGATGCGTTTTTTGGGGATTCGCACGAGTGATCAGTGATTCCAGTGGGGTTTGGCAGGGCGTCAATTCGCGCTTCGTGAACGGCAGGGCCGTGGATTTCAAGTCGTTACATGTCGGATTGTCCCCGCTTATCATGCAAAGCCGCTGGCGGCGTCGAACAGGACCTGCCTGCCAAAGCGCTCAGCCATAGAAGGAGAGCGTCATGGGTATCGAATATTTTCTTCAAAGCCCAGCCTAAGCTGTCAAACCATATAAATCGTCGCGAATCATTCGCTGCTTTGGGATTTTTTCTTCACTGCGGCGCAAGGCGAACACGTCGCATAAGCGAATGGGAAGGTGTTTTCTGGTCTTCAATGTTGGCCACGGCGATTTCGGCGATTTTATCCGCCAAGATCTAAATGAGGAGTTTTCTTGGATCCACATCTTTTGTGCCCGGTCAACCTCATTGGAGGCGTGGGAAGCGGTTTCATCATATTCGTAAGGGCAATATCCTCCGTCATAGCGGGCGGTCAAGGCATGTTCTTTGGTGGCGCTGCTCATTCCCCGGTGTTTTTTTATCCAATGCTGCCGGGTCGCCTCATGCATGTGATGTGTTTCGGCTTGGGATGAAACTCAAGCCATAAAAGCGACGGTTGCGGGTAAGGTGAGGGGCGTTATGAACGCGCGATGACTCCCCGATCTGACTCCCCTTAACGACGGACCACCATTCCATGAACCTCATGAATATCAGGGCAAAACAGTCTTAAAAGAGGATGGGCGCGCCCGTCTCCGACGGGTATTGCGATTTTCAAAGCCAGCAAAAGCCGCCGCGGCTGCGCCGAAAAACCTCGGTGGTCCTCTCTGGGGTTGTGAAATCCCAATCCATGCAGGCGGACGCGGCCAAAGGAAATTTATTGAGCCCGTGCGGCGAAAAGGCGGTGTTCGCCTTGCCTTCTCTTCGATGAAATTTGTGGTCGAGAAATGCTGAAGCAAAATGCTCGGCGCGCATCTTGTGACTGCCCCAGACGGCGACGACGGCAAACAGGTCAACCCGCCTTATATCGAGCATGGCTCTGACAATTGAGCGCGAGCTTTAATCTCATCATCATCAACGTGAACATGCGCGTCTCATTCATCTGGCTCGACCGAAGGCGGGCCAATGGATATCGAAGCGGTCAGCGCATGACACGGAACCGGGAAAAAGTGATCAATTTCGACATTAGAATCCGGGCCACTGGCTTCCAGCCGATCATGGCCGCAACCCTGTCCAAAGCGTTTGGGCCTGTCCTGTGATTTGGCCAAACACTGCGGAAAACTGGGCAAAAATCTTTATAATGGCTTCCTCGCCAAGACAATGGCGATGCGGAGATTCAACGGAACCGTTGATCGTCACTGAGGATGGTCGCTTGCACTGCCTCGATGCTAAGATCAGCCTTGACGGCAAATGCGCTTTATCGTCATCCGATGTCGAGCGATGCCGTGATGAGACGGAAGCAGACGCGAAGGAGTCGAGGCGAGAAATACGACCTCCTCCTAATGTCGGCCTCGATGGCAAAATTGGCTGTATGGTCCATGGCGCGGGTCTGGCCTTATGTCGACCAATGGATTATCATCAAGCCTTACGGCGCAGAGACGGCCAACTTCCTCGATGTTGGGCGGCGCACCAAGGAAAACATCGTCGCCGCGTTCAAAGATCCTGACCAGCGATGAAAAGGTCGAGGCATTCTGAATCAAAATATTTCGTGGCATCATGAAATGCGACATCATCGCCCAAGGCGTGGTCGATGCGGTCAAGGAAGACGGCCTGAAAGTCCTCCGCCTCGTCGTTCGCCTTGAAGGCACGAATGTCGAAAAAGGCAAAGAGATCATCGATAATAGCGGCACTGAACGTGATCAGCGCCATGACTTCGATGACGCCGCCCAAGAAGATCGTGAAGGCTGTCGGCGGCTAAGCTGCCGAGACGCATTTTCGACGATTACAAAGATACGATTAGATTAGGACATCCCATGTCATCCTCATTTCAACAAAGAACACCAGGTTATTACCCAAGATGACCGGGAAAACCGGCAACGTTCCCATACTGGAGCCAGGCCCATCAAAATTACGGCACCAAAAATGGTTGCGGGCGTGACGCGGGTAAAGGGCGGAACAACCATTTGGGTCTGCCGAATTTCGACACGGTCGCGGAAAGCCCGTTCATGCGACGGGCGCAAACCCGTCGGTCATCTATGTGCCGCCGCCCTTCGCGGCTGATTCCATCATGAAGCCATCGCCGCCGAAGTGCCGCTGATCATCGCGATCACGCAAGGTATTCCGGTGCGCGATAACTGATCTCCGGTGTCCAAGCGCGCTGGTGGGGTCTAAATCGCCGCCTGATCGGCCCGAATTGCCTCGGTGTTCTGGACCTCCAGACGAATGCAAAATCGGTATCATGGCCGTGGCAAAGATTTTCAAAAAAGCAGCATTGCGGCGTGGTTTCAGCGATCCGGCACGCCTGACCTATGAAGCCGTGTTCAAAACAACACAGGTTGGCCTTGGCCAGACGAAAGGCTATCGGCTTGGCGCGTGACCTATATGGCACCAACTTCATCGATGTTGTCTGGAACTGTTTCCTGAATCGACTGAACGACACGAAGCAGATCATCCATGATCGGCGAACTCGCGGCCCGAGAAGAAGAAGCGGCTGAATATATTGCGCAATGCAAGCCAAAAAGGGTGCGTTCTATAAGCCCATGGTTGCTTCATTTTGGCGGGCCGACGGCGCGCCGTCCGACGCACTATGGGCCATGCACGGCGGATCGTCTCAGGCGGCCCAAAGGCGGCGCAAGAAGACAAGATTGCGGCCGATGGGAAGAAAGCGGCATCCGCGTGTCCAAGACAGCCCGGCCCCGTCTCGGCAACGACGCTGATCGGATGTGCTGAGGGAATAAATACTATCCTAGCATTCGCAGCGCTTCTACTGTCAGCCTGGTGAGACGACGATCAATGCGACAGGTGACGGAGCCTTTATTTGCGCCAGAAACATCGTCCCGGATCACATTGGTCTCAGACCTAGAAGAGCTGCAATATGCGCCGGCGACCCAGCGCAGGCGATATGCTCTACCTTTCGGGTGTGCTTGCGATCATGGAAAACGGTGGAAACGTCTATCGAGCTCTGCTATCCGAGCGGTCCCTCTCCGATGAGATCGGATGACCTTAGCTGAATCCGAGCTGATTTGTCGGATGTCGTCGATGTCACAAGTTATACGACCGATCTGGAATGCGCATTTTAGGTCCACTCTGGGGCAATCAAGACCGAAGCCGCGTCGCAGCGCCCTTAATCCGAGTTGGACTCTGCATTGGTGTTGACCGTCCTTTATGGCGCGCTGCGGGCGAATCATTTGAAACCAAGGTCACGGCCTATTTTACCGAACCCGGTAGTTCGAAGCTTGTACCTCTGAGCACCATGTGGGCGGGCCGCTTGAGCCCGCCTTTTTTTGCAACCATCCACCCGTTTTTCATACTGGTTTGACACTAACCCCCGGATGACAGGGCAAAAAATCGTTTGCGTATAGCGGGACGGTAAATTTAACTGCAGCCGAAAATGACTCCCACATGGCCAGCGCACGAGCTGAACAGGCTTTTATCGATCACTATGCTGACTTTCTTTGACAGGGGGTCCGCCCTTTTACCTCGACAGATGCAAGCACGGATATTGCCGATGAATGCCGGCCAGCGTCGACGCCCAGTTGCGCGCCCTATTTCGCAGCCTAGGCGAAGACCACGACAGAATGCCCGCGCCAACGCCGACGGACCGCCCAGCTGGAAACGGACATTGGCCGCCCAAGCCGAATGGCTGAGCTAACGAACGCGCTGACAGGGCGATTGGGGCGATAGCGCCCCGCAGGCAGAAGCCAAAATCGCTAACCGAAACAGCCGGACCTTTCCGCCGATCAAGTGCGACACGGCCGCGAAAGACTCACTGCATGCGCTGTGGCTGATCCGCGCCTATCGCGGCGTACGCGGTCATCTGATCGCCGAATCTCGATCCGTTTGGGTCTGCGCAGCAGGGTTACCCATCCTGAGTTGGATCCAATACAATAACGGTTTTGGCCCTGACGTCGCGACCGGAAATCTTTATATCGACGGCGTTCTGGGATCTGGAATAAAGCCTACGATCCCGCAGATATCTTGGAGCCATCGTGCAGCGGAACCCTATTTGTTCGACCTTGGTGTGCAGTTCATGCATATTTCCGAACCCGGAAGAAAAAGCCTGGATCTCAGGAACGCATCGAAGGGCGCGGAACCAGGCGAGGTCAGCTTTCACCAAACGAGGTCGTACTGGTCTGGCGATCCCGCTGCAGAAACTGGATTGTGGCGAAAGCCTATCGAGCAGCTGATCGCAATAAACGCTCTCCGGCACGAAACGCTTTGGCCCGGACGGGGCGGAAGCGCTGCTTCCGCGGCGCTGGGAGCAGAATCATCAAACGCGGGCGGCCAACTGGGTGCTTCGGCATAAACTTTGGCATGCCGCACCGCGGACGGCGCTTGAACGTTATGGCGAGCGGTGAGTGCAGAAGCCTTATTCGGCGATCTTCTATGAATTCCTCGGCGGCGTCCGTCTTGGCGCGGAGGATTTTTGGCCGTTCAGGCGATGTGAAATACAATTTGGGCGTGTCGACGACCGCGAATTTTTGACGGCAACAAAGTCGCACCTGTCGCTGTCAACCGAACCCCGTTCGCATTTGGAAGTCGTCCGCGCGCGTCGTGATCGTACAAGCCCGGGCTAAACAGCAAATCCATGTCCGGCACTTACCGCAGCTCTAACCCCCAAGCGGGTCATGGCGTGTTATTGCAAACGGCCGATAGCGCTTTTGCGGGCCAAGGCCGTGGTGACGGAAACCTTCCAGCTGAAGACCAGCTGGCGGGCTACCGGCACGGAGGTCCATCGCACGTCATCGTTAAACAACACAGATCGGCTTCACCGACAGACGCCTAGACGAATATCGATCTGGTCAATAATTGCTGCGGAGCGTGGCTTCAGGTCCCAAGCACCGCTTTTAGTAGTACACGTCATGGCGATGACCGGAAAGCGGTTTTGGTATATGGCCGCGCGGATCGCGAACTGGAAGTATCGCCAGAAATTGGCCGGCGACGTGGTGATCGACTATCGTCCCTGTTATCGCCGCTATGGGCAAACAAATGAAGGCGATGACCCCACTTCACTCCAGTGCCGATCATGGTACAGTCATTGCGACATACCTTCATCCCGGCGAGATGCATCGCGGCAGCGCTTGATTGGCGCAAGGCGAATCGTAACGATCGCGTGTAAGCACAACGCACGCGTCGACGATTTTTACCGCCTTTTCTAGACACAGATTTGTATATGTTGTCGAAAGACTTTGAGACTGAGGCAACAGACTGGCTTCACGGTGTCTGGACGGGGAATCACCCTGCCGTCTTTGATGAATGAAAAAACCGTCCGCGGGGTTACCGGTGTCCCTATAGAGACGTTGAAGGAATCCGGGACCGAGGCGGTCGAGATCACAACGATCCCGAATGATGTGACATTCACAAGACACTGAAACGCATCATCAAGATGCGCGCTGAAAAGGTTCGAGTCTGGCGCAGACAATTGACTGGGGTCTGGCCGAACTCTGGCCTTCGGATCGGTCGTTATATGAAGGCTCATCCGGTTCGATTGTCGGGTCAGGGATTCTGAGCGCGGCACATTCAGGCCAGCGCCAAGCCATTTCATCGATCAGACCGACAGAACAAAAATATAGCGCCACTCAACAATCTGTCTGATGATCAGCAAATATTATCAGGTGCCTCAACTCAACACCCGTCCGAAGACAGCCCGTTCTCGGTTTTGAATATGGCTTTTCGACCACGGCCCCGCAGGCACTGACGATCTGGGAAGCCGCAATTTGGTGATTTGCCATGGCGCGCCCAGGTCATAGGTCCGACCAGTTTCATTAGCCTCAGGCCGAACACGAATGGAGCTTTGGGCGCCATGAGTGGTCTCGTGAATGCTGCCTGCGCAATGGCTATGAAGGCAGGGACCAGAACATAGTTCCGGCGCGCCTGGAACGTTTTATCAAGAAATGTCTCCGAAGAAACAATAATGCAAGGTCTGCAACGTCTCGACACCGTCAACTGATTTCCATGTTTCTGCGTCGTCAATTTGCAAAACCGCAATTTTCGCAGCCGCTCATCATGATGAGCCCGAAGAGCCTGCTGGCGGCACAGCTCTGCGTCTCGAAATCTTTGAAGAAATGGGTTTTCCCGGATACATCCTTCCACCGTTGTTTTTTGTGGGACGATTGCGGAATATCGCCCTGACGCTTTCCAAGTGAAGCTGGTTGACGACAAAGAAGATGAAAAGCGTCGCCATCTGCTCTGGCAAAGTCTATTTTGATCTGGTTCTGGAAAAGCGCGAAGAGCTAGTCCGTAACGATATCTATCTGTTTGGGTGGAACAATCTATCCGCCTATCGGACACAGCGTTGATGACAGAGCTGTCGCGGCTTCAAACAGGTGACATGGTCCTGGGCTCAAAAGAGCCTAAGAATATGGGCGCGTGGAGCTTTAATCGAGCCGCTGCTCGAAAGAAACACTGAAGAGATCGGGCGAAGAATACACGCCCGCGCTATATTTTGGTTCGCAAAGCTGCGCGTCGACCGCGACTGGGATTGCGCGAAACATAAGAAAGAAGCAGCAAAGCTATCTTTGATGGTGTGTTCGCCAGTAGCGGAAACTGCAGCGTCAACCCTTATTTTACTGGCAAATCGATCTTACACGGACTTAAGCAGACACTATGACTGATATCGTAATTCCTAATGTCGGCGAAGCGTCTCCGAAGTCACCATTGCGGCTGGATGGCTCAAGCGGGTTGACACTGTGAAGAAAGACGATCCCATCGTCGAGATCGAAACCGAACAAAGCAAGCCAAGAACTGGTCGCGCCTGAAGATGGTGTATTATCCGAAATCCTGGTCGCCGAAGGTGAGACCGTTGCGGTCGGCACGCTGATTGCCAAGATGGGCGCAGAAGTCTGCGAAGGATCGGAAATGCGGCTCCGAAAAAAAAAGCGGCGGCCCAAGGGCGACGCCGAAGCGAAAGCTCAGACCGAAGCGCGCCGCCTCAAACAAACAGCAGCGGTTCGTCATTCGATATTAATGTCCGCGAATGTTGGCGAAAGCGTGTCCCGAAGTGACGTCGCCAGCTGGATGAAAAAAGGTCGGCGATGCGGTCGAAAAAGACGAGGCGATTGTCGAATTGGAGAACGACAAAGCGGCGCAAGAAGTCGTGGCCCCTGGTCGGGCGTTATTGACAGAAATTCCCTCGTCGGCAAGGGTGATATCGCTACGATTGTCAAACTCTTGCCCGCCTTGCGAATAGGCGCAGTCAGACGGCAATCTACCCGGACCGGCGACACGCGGCCGCAAAGGTGATGAAGGTGGGGGCTAGCCGGTGTTGCTGGGACCAATGGTCGAGGGTGTTCCGAAGATGTGCGCATCCTGCCCCAGCCGCTCAAAATCATCCGGGAAAACGATCTCGATGCATGGCCAAGATTTGCAGGTACCGCGGAAAAAAAAGACGGCCGTAATTCCTGAAATCGGATGCGGCTCAAGGCTCAAGCTGACCGGTTCAGCTCAGAGAACGAGAAACGCAAACGGCTCGACAGCCGTGCGCGATGCCTCTCCCTCTGTTTCGGCTCCGGCCTCCGCTGCGCCGTCAACGCCCGCGTGAAACCGGTGAGCGCGAGGAACGCGTGCGTATGTCGAGCCTGCGCCAGACCATCTGCCCGACGCCTCAAGGGACGCCCAGATACGGCGGCGATGCTGACGAGCCTATATATGAAGGGAACATGTCTGAGAATCATGGCGATCCGGGCGAAATACAAAGAAATCTTCTCAAGAAACACGGTGTGAAACTCGGCTTCATGTCCTTCTTCGTGAAGGCTGTGTTCAGGCGCTGTAAAAAGAAGTGCCGGGACCGTCCAATGCCGAAATTGATGGCACGGAACATCATCCGTACAAGAATTTCTACGACATCAGCATTGCGGTTGGGACCGATAGGGGCTCGTGTGTCCGCCGTATTGCGCGATTGGCGGACGCCTTGTCTCTCGGTGGGATTGAGAGGGCCAGTTGGCGAGCGGCGGCGCGAAAAGCGGCGTGATGGCAGCTCTCTATGGGATGATATGCCGCGGCGGGAACATTCACCATCTCAAATGGTGGTGTTATGGCTCGTTGATGAGCTCGCCGATCCTGAATCATCCGCCGCAGTCCGGCAATTCATCGGCAATGGCACTACAATTCAGAAGCGCCCGTTGTTGTCTCTACGCCTGGCAGAATATGGGGACGAACCAATGGTCAGTTCGCCCGATGATGTATCTCGGCGCTCAGCTATGATCACGTATCGTTGACGGCAAGAAGCTTGTGACCTTCCTCGTGCGGGTAAGGAATTGCCTCGAAGACCCGGAACGCTCTTTGCTGTGATCTGTAGGGGCTTGGTCTTTTTAATAATCCAGCATTTGAAGCCGGCTTTACAGTCGGGGTTTTTTTGTTTTAAAACAGCTCTTATAAGGCTTCGTCTAGACTCCCGTGCGACATTTTGGCAGGGTCTCTCCAACACTCTGGGGAGAGTGACATGACTAAGTCATCGAAATGGTTCTGGGTAATTGGCAGCCTCTTCCGTCCTGATTTGGGACAATGCGGTTTGGCTGCTTATATCTCTACGTCCTTGGAGGTTAACACTGACCGCGCGCAATACGACGAAATGCATGGCGACGTCATGGCAGCGGCTCGCGATTTCCTATCCGGTTGGGCCATATGGCGGCCTTCGCTGTGGGCTGTCTGGGGTGGGTCTGATTAGGCGGGCTGGTGCTTCTTCTGTTACGCGGCCGTCGACTGGCTGCGAACAAATTTTTCTTCATCTCGCTGATCGCTGCGTCACATGTTTTTTCATTCGAACTTCAATTAGCCCGGGCCGCTGAGGAGAGGGGGCGGGGCAACTTTTTGGGGGTGATGGCCACTGATCGTTGTTGTCATTTGGTCTCGTACAGGCTTTTGGTTCGCTCGGCGGGAAAGCGCAAGGGGTCACTTCGGTAGAGGCTGAACCTTCACTGAGTTTGTAAAGCCTCGGCTCTGCCGGGGCTTTTTTTTGCGCCATCGCCCCTGCACGGCGCAGTTTGGCTTCCGCTTCGGCCGCAGCCCTCTGGGCACACAGCCAATTAGACGCGGTTTTTCCTAAATTCAGTCCCTAATAGGTTTCATAACGAAGCCGCGCGATCATCGCGCGGCCTACAGAAATTTGAAAACCCATAGGATTAAAATCAATGGCTAAGCTAGAAAGACTAAAAAAACAACTAAAAGCGACTAAAAAGTTGACGTTTCAAACGCTGCGTAAAGGGCGCAGCTCGCCTATGTCGGTCTGCACGGTCTGGCTTATGAGCGCCAAACAATCCGCGCTTGAGCAACTGAAAAACGCGTCTGGCGATTGTTTCCGAACATCGTATAAAAAAAGGCGCAAAGCTCGAAGGCAAAGGTCCTGGAATTGACCAAGAGAAAGCTCGCGCGTAAAGCGACTGACCTCGTTGAAGGTAGTGGTTGAAACCGTCAAAGAACGTTGTTTCCTTTCGGTGGCTCCGCGACAATACCGCGTGAGAGCTGGGAAGCTGAAGGTTGCCACTCTGACAAGAAAATGCGCTCTGTCGAAGAAAGCGTCGAACTCGCAAACAACGAAAAAACAGTCCTACGAAAGACTGAAACTGTTTAAGCCCGAAGCGCAAAAGCGACAACGGCTGAGAGAAAGCGCTTAAGGCCTCTTTCTCCGCAAGAACCCGGGCCGCGACGATCTTCCGTCATCTCCCCAATTTCCCTGAGAGTCTCGCAGTTCCGAGTCTCCGGCGTGTGCGCCCTGGCACGACGCCCGTTTTTTTTTGCCTAAATCGATAGATGGACGGCCGGTCTGACGATGTGAGCATCGCTTGTTTTGTATCCATCTGAATCTATGGCTAAGGATGATCAGTCGGGAACATGGGAGAGTCGCTCAAATGGCCATCAAAAGAAAAGTAGCAGAACAAGCGCTGAAACAACGACTGCGACTCAGGCTGGTTGGCTTTCCGACGCAGCGGAAGTGGTCAAGTCACTCGGCATCATGGCGGGTTATATCGCCAAGCAACTCCAAACCCTTCGCCAAACATGTCGGCGCTTAGCGGCAAAGAAACTTTTCGGACATTGGTCAAAGGCGATAGTTGAACTGGCCCCCGCATCCCTAAAAGACCGCCGCTTCAAAGATGAACCTGGTCCAAAAATCCATGTATAAGCGGTCGGCCTACAAAGCTGGCTGCAAAATTGCGCCGGAAACTCGAGTGGTTGGAATCAATAGATTGCAAATATCCATCCAGCCCGACAAGGCACGCGCCAAAATTTCGTGACTGACCTGATTGGCGACACGTTGGCCCCGACAAAACTCGCTCATGGGCAATTCCGGCGCGAGTGAAGAAGCTTTATGAGAACGGGGGGCATGTCACTCGTCCGAGCTTGAAGAACGCCTATGACGATTTGAAAAAAAATGAATGGCAGTATGCCAAGCGCAAGTTGATGGTCGTCCTTTAAAGTCGGCGGAGAACATTGCCCAATACGCCGGTGCTGGTGGGTCTTATAAAACCGAGATGCTGGAACTGATCATTTAATATTAAGTT
>Ga0163217_1084311_pt1 | contig 15273 bp, 13 predicted proteins | sample SynspAceP_FD_185933 | JGI IMG/M metagenome (GOLD analysis project Ga0163217, IMG submission 185933) | Saline lake microbial communities from Ace Lake in Antarctica - Synechococcus sp. Ace-P (PacBio error correction) | ecosystem: Environmental > Aquatic > Non-marine Saline and Alkaline > Saline ...
AGGGGAAGAAGGGAAAAAAATTTTTTTTTTTCCTTTTCCCTTTTTTTTTTTTTTTTTTTTGACAAGGAAATCCCAAGCGTTCCGCCAAAAAAAATCTAGGGAAAATATTTTTTTCCCCCCCCCTCATAAACCTAATCCCCTTGTAAAAGTTTTCCTTCTTCCCCCAAACAAAACTCACTAGGTTCTTTGAGAAATAGAAAATTCTTAATAATTAAACTTTGTGCTTTTGAATAAAGATAAAGGCTTGAGTTTTGAGCACCAAATAGCGTGGATCCCGTTATTCTCTCGGGTTTTAACAAACCGAAAGCTGAGGCAATTCTGCCTCAAAGATCGAAATCGCTGAATTACCAAGAAAATCTCCTGCATCTTCCCGCAATCGCGATCCATAATATCCAAGAGGCCCCATTTTGGGTAATCTGATAAGTCCTCTAGTAATATAGTTCAGCCAGAGCCCCTCCGCCTGTTCCTCAGGGTGATAGCTCGGATTTCAATATAGTTTTTTTTCAATAATTTTTTAATTGAGAATCTTTCCCTCAGATTCACCCATTCTTCCCAGACTTGGCCAGATTTTGGTTTTTCATTTGGTAATTCCTTTTGTTTTGGAAAGAAAACCCAGCCCAGATTAGCTCTTGGAGCTGGATTTCGCATTAAGTTATAAAAACTGCTTTTCGGAGGACCATTTGGACCGTAACCAATTCTTCATCGGGAATTTTCTAGAGGTCTAAATTCCAATACCGGAAATCCTTTTCCTCCAATTCATTTTTCAATTGCTCTGGAGACTAGAATCCCTAAAATAGGGACCTTAAATCAAGAGCAAAATGAACTTTGTCCACAAGATATCGTTCACAAAAAGACCTTAACTGGGTAAAATAAGTAACTCCCCGGCCCAATCCCGACTCTTTAAAGTGTAGGAATTCGGGAAAAAACTCCTTGAATTTTCGAATTTCCTGAACCGTTCTGGTTGTTCCACATTAACAACCGTAATCTATTTTTTATGGGTAATATCTGAATCCAACAATGAAAAAGTAACTCCTTTTTTCAAATCCAAAGATTCATCCGAAAAAGACACAAAATTTTGTAAATCCAAAATATGACTAAGTTTTCGCTCCGTTTTAAAACCACTCGCTTTCTGCTCATCTCAAATTGGTCTAAATTCCTCCTTTGTAAAGTCGATTTTTAATTAAACTTCGTCTTAGAACCTCAGAGATTATCAAAATGGGGAGGCCCCTGCATCCATACCAAAAACAGCACATGTGCTTCGACCTTCAGGATTAATGAAATAAGTGTTGATATTCTATAATATCTATAAATTTGAAAAGGTTATTCTCCCCTAAATTTAAATACTCGTTAATGAACTGAATTTAAAAATGAGTTGTGATAATTTTTTTTAAACTCTTTTGTTGGCTCGTCATGTTAAAAGGATCTATTAGCCTCTTTGGATAAAAACCAGCTAGATTTTTCAAAATCAATAAAAGAGTCCATAAAATTGATAACATCACAAATCCAAAAATCCTCAACCGGAACTGAACCGATGTGAACATGGACAGGAGTAAAATCGGATAACTTCCATTGTCAAACTTTCAAAATATTCTTTTCGCCTTTCCAGAAAAGACCAATCTCATGCAAAGGGATTCGGGCGACGCTGTACAAAAGGTTAGGAAACCTACTCTAATTCCCTTTGAAATTTGGGTTGGAATAAAATGCTTGAATGATCAACGTCTTCCTTTTTCCTTGAAAAACCCATTCTTGTTTTAGAACGGTAAGCCGGATCAGTCAAACCGTAATCTGCAACAAAAGGAGTAAATGCTATTTCAAAATACCTCAAATCAAAAATCAAGATTTTGCAAATTTCCTACATTAGGATTTGTTATTAAGACATATCTCATTTCATCCCATTAATCCTTCCTAAAAAAAAATTTAGCATCCTCTGGGAAGGGTTTTCTCCTAGATGACTTCCAAATATTTAAAAATCTCTATCATTCTATTATTAATAATTAGTAATGATTGCCATTCAATTCTAAGCAATTTAAAACCATTTCGAAATTGATTATAATGAAACGGGAATTTCTGCTTTTGCCTGGCTAATTGTACAACCCTCGTGAGTAACGAAAGTTGAAAATGGAATTAGATGGTGAAGCCCTCAATACGCACAATCAGTAAGATTAATGACCTTCCTTAATCGTGTTCCTGAAAATTCCAATTAACCCATGCATCAATTTTTTTCCAATATTTGGGACATTCGTTTTTGAAGTTCCCGAATTAGTGGTCCCCAGCTTTAGGACACTCTTTTGAACTAGTAGCAAACAACCAACTCCAGGAGTAGCGAGCCAACCAAACTTATGGTGCGTTTAATCTGTCAACCTTCCAAAAAGTAAAATCCCTGCATTAAAGTAAGTCGGCAGGTGTGCCGAGACCCTTTCAATTAGCTCAGCTCTTCGAGAATTTTTTGCAATCTCGAAGCTAGATTCGAAGATTTTGTAATCTTCGAAGTACTCATCTATTAACTAAGCTTTAGAGAAAATCCAGCCCAGATTCGCCTCTGGGCTGGATCTGAAATTATTTATAACAAACTGCTTTCGGAGGCCGTTTTTGAACCTCTCGCATTCTTCATCGGGAATTTCGAGAGGCCAATATTCTAAACAATGATCTTTCTTTCTTCAAAGAATTTTCAATTACCTCCTCTTTAATAATCAAGTATTTAACCTTACTGCTCGAAACAGCAAATAATTGGATAATGATTTGAAAATGTTGATTTTTAGGATTTATTGCGTTAGACATCGAGATAAGTAAGCCTCATTTTTAGAAAAAGCTTGGAAATGAATCCCAACTTTCAAATTCTATTTTTTCTTCGCTATTTTTCAATTTCAAGAGATAAAATGGTTTACTAATTTTTCTGCTTTTTTGATAAAATAAATTGGGTTCTTTTAAAAATCAAATTTTGATTTGTATCATACTGAAGTAATATTGAGTTTTACCCAATAACCATCAATTTTCTTTCACTCTTGAATTATCGCCCTGGAAGAACTGAAAAAGACGCCTTCTCGAAATTTGAACATTTTCTTTTTAAATTTTCAAGAAATCAAGAATCCGGATTACCTAATGGTCCCCCGTTAATATGAAAATCATTTATTTTAGCTCGGTTATTAACCACATGAAAACTGGAATTATTGGATCAATCAAAACCCGCTTCACCTTGAGGTAAATTTCAAGACCCTCCAGGAATTATTAAACCCTGCATGGTTAATAATAATCTTTTATGACTCCTGTCACAACTGTAATTTTTAGAATTCAATGATTGCGAATTCTGTAATAATTTCAATCTGAATACAATTTCATTAAGATGTTTCTCTGGGTTATTCATTATTTCCGTCCTAAATTCTAGTGATAAGGGAATTTAGAAATTATACGCATCATGCAGGAGAAGCATTTGGATAAGGAGATATTAAAGTTATCAGAAGTGCTTTAATGCGATTGTTATTAAAACTACCAGTTTTCCTTGTATCTCTTACTCTTTCTTTTTAAGCTATAAAAATTTATACCCGAATCGAAAGGAACAAACCCCAGGAATTATCAAAGTCATATTCCCTTATCATTGATTTTGAACAGATTTTAGCGAAAGGGGGATATACGGATTCACTTACTCCATAAAAATGACCTCACAGATTTCTTATAGACCTCCATAAAGCGAAACTTAGTGTTACTTGGGTTTGAACAACATTTGGTAATGAGTTCATCAACAGAATGTTACACCCTTTTTATCGGGAATTTTTGTAATAAGATCTGTATGTATCAAATTAAAGGTATGTTTACCACCGGCAAAAAGATTCAATTTCAAAATTGCCTTGACTCAATTATGGTAAACTGGGGTAAATCTTCAAAGGCAAAAGCTTGCAATAGCGGACGGTTTCATTTTTCGGCACTGGGTCAAAACTGGCAGACCTTATCTTTGTTGTAAACATCATAACTGACAAATCTTTGTCCGTAATTTCAATTTATTGTGAAGCGAAAATCCTTTAGATACTTCATATCATAGAAAAATTCCTCCGAATCCTCCCCTCATCTGCACCAATATCCGGAACGACACTAATGCTATCAAAATCAATATGAAAAACCCTGCCAGAAATGGCTGTCCATTATGACCGAAAAAAAAAAAATTCCTTTTTTTCCCCTAATCCAAAAGAGTTTTGAGAATATCCATTGTATTCCCACTGATATTAATAAAATGAGTTGTTAGAAGGGTTATAAGTTTTGTTCATTGTAAATTTCAATTAAATAAGGAGTGGCTTTAATACCAACTCCAATTAATTTTATTGTCTAACATTAAACCTCAATTCTCGCCCAGAAGAATTAATACTCATAACCTTCTCCAGAAGTCTTGGTCGCATATTCAACAATTGCTTGGCCTAACTCGTCATCTTCATCTGTTAATTGTTTGCTTCACTGTTGGTGGATACAGTAGTACTAGGTCCACCACTGCCTACTGGGAATGTTGAATGAAATGCAATTCGATAATTCAATAGGATCACCTGAGTCCTTTTCAAGCCAAACATAAAGCAATCGCATTTCCATAGGTCGCTGGTTTCCCAAGTAACAATTTTCTGTATTCCCAAGGTAAAACCATTGCGTTTTTCGCAATTGAACAGACGCACAAGCTTTGAAGTCACTATCAGATCCAGTGTAAAACTTTTTCAAGACTAAGAATATTTCGTTTGGGATAGAAATATAATTGTCCTTCAATTCTTGACCTCCCATCGGAACCACTCCGTTTTAACTTCCCGAAAAGATCCATAGAATTAAATTTCAATCTTAAAAATTTTTAATCGATCTTTCCCCGAGTTATTATCGCGATTACAGGTAGGATTTACAGGTGCACCATCTACGGACTCCACATCCATACAGAGATTTTGTGAATCGTAAACATCTTTCCGTAATAATAGTAAGTGTTATAGTCATTTTCATAAATGGCTCCTGCAAATTGGGCAATCTAAATCCTATTAGAGGCATTATTCCCTTTTGGTATAGCGGTCACCTTTCATTTTCCTTAATTACAATGAACAGGGATTCAGGCCTTGTCGGTGCTGGATAATTCATGTAATTCCCATCCTTATCAAAATAGGCTGAATAACTCCATTTTCGATTTTTCGAGAATATAGGCTACCTAGTAATCTGTTCCCTTGAGTACGGAATTTCCTTCGGAAATTCAGGAACAAAAGCTTGCAAAAAGAAGGATGGAACCTAGCGCAATGGAATCAAGAAAGCCATCCCACTGTCCCTGAAAAGCCTTTTATCACTAAGTTTCACACCGAGACCGAAGATCCAAAACTTCTACTTCTTTTTTGACATCATCAAACCCGTATTAAAGCGATTCCATCCTTGGTGTTTTCAAATCAAAAAAAATTTTTAAAAATCTCCATCGATATCTTTCAATTTGCCTTTTTTCTTTCTAAAAATCAAGAAACCGTAGGATCTTCCAAACTAGCCTGCAATAATTTAGCCACTTTTGTGCTAATTCATCCCTTGAGAATACTTGTTGGACGCGGGCTTATATCAGCTAGAATTTGGAGTGGTGGATCGCTATCCTCTCCATAAGCCCTTCCTGACAGCTCCAAAACAAAAAAGTAAGGGCGGAAACTGAGCGCTCGATAACCATCCATTAAGAATCTACCGTTTTGCGTTTGGGTGTTTTCAATATACTAGTTTTTATTTCTTCAAACCTAAGGCACCAAACCATAAAAAAAATACCCACTTCTGGTATTTTTAGCATGTTTTGAAGAAAATTTCATCCAAATTCACAAAAAAGCCGAATCTTTCAAGTCGATTTTGCTTTCCTCCAAATCCAGAAACATTTAATAATCTTTAACTAACTAGCCACCAAGCTTTTAACTACATTATTTCTTTTTTCAGACGAAAATTTCAAAAAGATAAGGTTCGGGAATACTGCGAACCCCTATCATGCATGACCAATAGAATTGGACTTATAACTTAAAGAAGTTATTGTTTATCTTCGTTAAAAAACAGCAACTATCACGAATTGATACTCAAGTCAAATTTTGGAAGATTAAAAAAGAGTTGCTGTTTTACATTCGCCACCATAGCGTTTGAAGATCCAACTAGAAAATGAACAAATAAGCGAACTATTTTAATTAAGAATACAACGATTAATAAATGAGGGGAAATCATTTCTCGAGACGTAATTATTAATCCGAAGGACTTATCCACCAAATTGCAATATTGAAACATTGACCCAACTATCAGGTAATCGACCGAACTGGCAAATACCTCTTCCAGGGATTATGACGGAACAGTTCATTTCAAGACCCGGACTGACAACAAAGGCGATTTAATATACCGAAAGCAAAGCGGCTTGTAAGCAGGTGGCGTGACTTCTTTTATTGGATAATGCCCAATAACGGGTGCCGAATATTTGAACCGAGAAAGCAGAAGAAAAAGGTATGACATTGCCTCCAAAAAATCTTTGGCAACTATGGCTTCTTCTCGAGTCAATGCCGAGAATATCGATGAGGTGATAAAAATAAAAAAAAAAAAAAATAGAAAATAAAAGAAAAAAAAAAAAAATACTGGACACCAAGTCGACTTCTGGGGTTTCTGATGACGGCTTGTACTTTCCAAAAAAGAAACCTGCTAGCCGACAGTCCGGAAACGTGGAGAATATTGTTGCCCAACTTGCAAGTCCATTATTGCCAATTCATTCCCGAAAAGGAAGAGATCGTAGAGGCAAACGAGCAGGCTTTCAGAGAACCAAATACGGAGAAGATATTCCAGCAAAGTTTTCACCCAATCATTAGAAGCACCCAAGGCTTGCTATGAAGCAACTTCGGAGCAATAACTTTTGGCCAAAAAAGCACAATTGCCCGACTGCATTTTTGCATTTTGACTACTGAAAGCAGAAACCCATTTGTTTCAAAACGACAATTCCCCTTGAAAAGAAAAAAAATAACCACTGAATATCGGTGCACCAACCTTTTGGTCTCGGACAAAGAACTATGACCCCGATTGGGCTGCTGATCAAATGGAATCCGGCGATAAAAAACAGCAGAAGAATAAGAGGGCTTGCTGAAGGCGTGCTACTCGATGATCGGATGATATCATCAACACCGACCATGCCCCACATAACTTTGGGAGGAAAAGCAAAGCCCTTATTTTCAATTCTTGTCCAGGAGCACCGATGGCGCATTCGCTTCAACTGTATGGTTGGAGTTTTTATAAGCAAGGTCGAATTTCAACGGAAAAAATAGTGAAAAAATGTGCATAATCCTGCTATTCTTTACAGTATGGAAAAAGTGGATTTATCCGAGAAGGCTATTTTGCCGACTTGACCTATGACTGAATAGCCCATGGACAGTGCTTAAAGATAATTTTATTGGTACAAGTGTGGTTGGTCACCGCTGGAAGGCAACCTAACATTCAAAACTGCCATCAGCAAACTTTGTAAATGGAAATTTGGTGTATGACATGGACTTTCAACGAAGAAATAAAAGGGATGGAATTAAAACGTAAAACCAGAACCAATAAGGAGGTTGAAACCGGTATGTTCCAAAGCGCGAAATTAATCATCGCTACAAACATCAAAAGGAAAAAAGTGATTGCTTCCGCTCTTGGACAGTGCTTTAGGTGTGGTTTTGCTTTGTCCAATGAAAGGGTTTTGACACGGATACATTAGGCATTTTTACAGGAGAAGATTGAAAGGGAACTTGACTAAGCAACCGCCAGGAAAAAATGGTCTTTTAGCCATGGAACTGAGCAACTGCGATTGGGCGTTTGCCCAGTGAAGGCCTTTCTTCGGGCCTCATCTTCCGCTGTTTTTTTTCGTAAATGCCCCGCCGATGAGTTTTTTTGATTTTATTGACCAAAGAAAAACAAGTTGGAGATCATCGTCAGGGAACTCGCACGATAACGAATTTCAATGGCCAAGAAAAATTGAAAATGAAAAAAGAACTTTTGGAGTTTGCCCAGTCCGTACACTTCCCCTCTCAAAACGGACTTCAATCCTTGCGCAGTCAAAAACTGATACGGCGAATATCATCAAGGCATACAGACTTGACCAATTGAAAGAAACCTTTCAAACATTTGCTTAGAAAACTCTAAATTCCGTCTATGCAGAAACAGATATGAGGGCAATGTACCAATCCCAGCTCGTTGCAGGTCATTGAAGCTGCAGCCCAAAAATTACTAGCCAAAATAAATGCTGTATGCCCCAATGCAATACACCGGGCTTTGGAATTACAGATGCTAACAGAGGAATTGGAATGCAGCTTATGCGGGTTCATTAACCAATTCAAACATTGAGCCTATCGCTACGTTTGCCAGCAAATTGTCATACACGAAAGAAGACATGTATCCCCAATGGCAAAAAGCGAAAGAACCCCAGGTATTGCCGACTAATTGCCAACCCTAAATTATCTGGAAAGAATTAAAACAAAGCAGGCAAGATGGTATATAGTTAAGTTCAGCTTAAATCTTTGAAAATTCAAGTTTTAAGTGTTGAACAAGTCAAGTACTAAACCGAAAGATTAAGTAGCTTCAAGAATCACGTCTAGCCCTAGCCATAGCACCAATCTTTGGCAAACATTAATATGGGACATTGTGGTAAGACACTTTAATCTCCATTGCCCAGTATTTTAACCCAAATTGTAGTTGCCTACTCTTGGTAATAAAATGGCTTCTAACAAATGATTTACCCATTCTTCCAAAAAAAGCGGCTATTATACCGCTTCTTTCAATATCAATTTTTTCAGAATTCTTACTCTTCTTCGCTTCTTCATCGGTTGCTTCCCCAAAAGAAGCCTGCGCCACGTGCGGCACCGGATTGCTTGTACATTCGAAGCGGCTTGCTAGGAATTCTCTCGGCCAGTAGTTGCTGCTCTCATCGATGTCAGCTGTCTCAACGAAATTTGGATCCGCAAACGAGCTTCACTACTTCTTTTTTTCCTTCGGAAAGACTTTGGTGGACTTCCGTTTCATTCTTTCTCCAGATCTCCTACCGGAATCTTCTCCATTTCCGGTAGTTCCGTCAGCGAATTGCACTCCAATACTAATCGCATCACCAAATCCACCTTCGTTTCGGATTTTTACTTCATAGAAGTTCAAAGTTGCTATTCCAGCAATTCTTTTCTTCTTTGAAACTTTAAGCTTGCCATAAATTTCCCTTATAAGGCATCTTCATCCGAAGGAGTGACCTGGAAAGGCTTATAAGTCGCATAGAAGTCCCTTTGGAGAGATCTTGCCTCTACAAAAGTCCTCTTTGATTTCAGTCCCATAATTCCTTTTGATCTGGATACATAAAAGTCCTCTTCCAGATCAAGGCCACTTTCTCTCGTCTGTAGCTTTTTGGGAAGGAGTTTTTCGTTATCCATTTTGTACGCAAGCCACACTTTCAATAGAAATATCAACGGCCCTCGTTCCATAGAACCAAACCTTCTCCCAAAACCAATCCAAATCAACTGCCGAAGCAAATCTTTCCATCGTGCGGATAGATCCTCCGGAGTCGATGCTTGAACATCATCTTCTTGCGTACTCTTTGAACGCATAATCAAATAGCTCAACGACCCAATCACCGTTTCACAGCAAAATATTCAGCGCCGTCGCCGGCTTCGCATAAGCATTTGGACGCAAACTGGAATGATTGTTTTCAAGAGTTTGGTCATGACGGCTCGAGCGTATTCTTCCGCTTCTCATGTAAGGCACGATCTTACTGCGCCGGAGACCTCTTTCGAGATGGATAGTTACGCATCCACTCCTGCTCGGCCCATGAACTGCATAAGGTAATTCAAGCCCCTCATCCATCCAAAGTCCACTGACGCTCGTCAGAGTTGACGATCATCGGGAAAGAAAGTTGGTGTCCCACTTCAATGGATGATCACGGAGAATCATGGCCCGTTTTTTTGAAAATCGCCCCCCTTCAGAGTAAAGTACCATCCCGAATCAGGACGGCCGTAAGTTTAAAGCAAATCATGGGTTTCCATTCCATTGGCAGCCTCCAACGGAAGATGGCTTGTTGATATGGATAGTCAAAGGGTATGTTCCGAATAAGAACTTAATTTGTATGCGCCACTACTCGAGTAAGAATATTGTCCCCAAGTGGAATTAGCCCTCTTTGCATAATAGACTGGCCATCACAAGTCTTTTCCAACCTTGCTTTACCAGCCATTGCATCCCAGAGAATTTAACGGGAAGAAAGTCAAGCAAAATCACGAACATTCTAGCTTTAAAATTTCCAAGCTTCTTGGCAGTAGCTTAGATTTCTCCAAGTTTCTCAGCTTCAGCTTGCGTAACGGATCACCACAGGCTTATCAAAGTTTTTCTTTGCGGTAATTCCATCGGTCCAATTCTACCAGAAGAAGTACTTCGGAAAGCATTCTTGGCAATTCTCCCAGTAGCCCCAACCATATGAATCTGCCGGCACGGTGATATTGGACTTCATAATCTCCAAAAACTAGCGCAATTCTCATCTCCTGAACCCATGAATTGCTTGTTTTTTGCCAGCCCTTCCGAAAAGTCGGAGTAAACCCGCCATTCTTGAAACCTTCTGCAGGTATAGAGGTAGTTTGCCCATCGCCTTCAAAAATACTCATAGCCAGGACGACCAGAGATATAGCCAACACGATTGGTGATATTGAAAATGTCCATTCCTACTCCGAATTCGAAATTTTTTTTCTCCCAGCTTTCAATGGCGTAGGAAGGTCGAATTCCGCAATCATGGTTTGAAATTTACTGTCACAGGAATGGTTACCCTTAGCAATCTTTTACCTCCAATACTATAGCCAAATATCATCATTCGCCCAGATAATCCCCTCTGGGTTCGAAGCGTCAATCCTAGAATTGATGGAGCTCTCCGCGGAATTTTGGAGTGGCAGAATCTGGTCCACGCTGAATTTTTCTTCCAGCTGTACCCATAGGTAAGTCAATTGATCGGAGAATTGTTAATGTAAGTGAACTTTTTCAGAAGCCTTTGAACAAGATTGAATTCGCATCAAAATTCGAGCTCCACGTTGAATGAATAGTTTGCTTGCTGTTGCCAATACATGTGTCCCGAGCTCCTGAAGCAGTAACGAATTACACATTTGGAGTTTCGAAAGCCGTCCCAATTGCTCCAAAACTTCGCATGAATTCTGCACGATCGCTGGCTGTGCGACACCTCAAGCTAATCGAAAGTGCCAATGGGGCTAGTAATTTCCTTATTTTTTTCATATCAATTATATCTATTTCAATCTCTTTTTTTTATAATCTCTAGTCTAAAATCTCTCGTCTAATAGTTTCAAATTCCATCGGTCATCGGACATCCGACCACCTAACATCTTCCTCACAAAACTTCGTATCCAACATCAGCATCATCGCGATTCCCATCACAAAGGCTGGAAATAATCAGCGGTCCATTCTCTCCCGCTTCACTCCTGCAAGTCCCACAAAATTGACGTAGCCTAAAATGAAGATCCCCACAATCACCATTGTCCAATCTCCAAACCGATATTGAAAGCCAGTAGTGGGCTGCCAAGATTTGCAGCTTCTTTTGCCAAGTAAGGCTTCTTAAATAATTCGAAAAAAGCCCCCATGCCATGAATCAGACCAAAGAATAGCGCCAAATGTAATTCAAGGGTAAACTCCTTTTTTCCCAGAAACTGGCTTTGGTCTTTAGGATATTGGTAAAAAAGCGGTAATCGCTATTTGTAACTGGGATCAGAATTCAATGCCAATCATTAATTGACTTGGAGATCTTTGAAGGTGGGCCAAAGCCAAAGGTGATCGAATGCCCAATGGTAAAAGCTGTGACCAGGATCAAGAATTTCCTTCCAATCTCTTGGATGAAAACTGCACAAAGGCCCAAGACAAATAAAGATATGGTCATGCCTATTTTTTTTTTTTTTTTTTTTTTTTTTTTTTTTTTTTTTTTTTTTTTTTTTTGAGGGTCAAGAATATGTTGATTCCTAATACGGAAATTAACATTCCAAACGAATTCATGGGGTGAATTAAACTTCGAAAGAAGTAAATTGCGACAATATAAGGATAAAAACAAAAAAAGCACGTTCTTACATCAAATGCATCATCTTTTCCCATTTTGCACTGAATTTACGTGGTGGCTGGTTTCAGCGCATCCCATTTTTCATCAGTTTGACAGAGATTCGTCAAAACCCAAGCTCCAAAATCTGGAAGTCGCACAGAAAAATTTTTCTGGATGAAATCTGGAAAGGCTCACTTTCTGCCTATCACAAGAGTCTTTGATATTTTGAATCCCAAGGATGAAAAAACCCTCATTCAAAATTGGATCTTACCTAACTAGTCACTTCGAAATCTTGGGTAAGATGGGAAGAGAGTGAGTCTAAATTCCTTGGTTTTGAGGTTAGAAGAAGAAGGCGATTGGGCTTTATTACGATCCAAATCCCTGTTTCTATTTCTTAGTCAGATTGAAAGTTCGAATAGTATTTTACTTCAGAAACTGATTCCAGCGAAAAAACATCGTCCACATGACTTCCCAGGAAAATTCCACTCCTAGAAGTTTAATTGTTAGGAATTGGGGAAGAGAGAGGGGTTTTTTGAGAAAATTAAAATAAGCTGGCCAATTCCATTATTCCTGCATCCATTTTTTAGTGACTGAATTTATTCCCCATTTGGCCATCCGATCGTTCAATAATTCAACCGAACAAACATTCAGCGGCCTGACCTATATCAGAAACTCTTGATAAGAGCTTTTGCTTGATCAAAATCCGTTCCTTCACATCTTTAAATGCAATAGTCATAATTGGATGTATTACGATCGCTCAACTCATCTACCCAAGATTTAATTCTCCTTTTTCAAAAGGTATTTTAATCAACCTAAAGTTCAGCCTAACCGGGAGTTCTGCTTGAACGCTTCCATAAATGACTCTTTTCCCAAACCGTGTCAGTTCCTCCAACCTTGATTTTTAAGGTTTTTTTGTGGCAAAAAATTTCGCTTTCTACCCAGTACCGTTTTCTATCTTGGCCTCATTATAGCTAACGGGCAAAATTTTGAGGGTGATATGAGCGGGAGATTTCCAAAGGCGTACTTGATATTTACTGTTCTTTGTTCTCTTTAGTGCAGTCGCAGCCCGTTGAATTTCCCCCAATAAAGGAACCGATTCGCCCAAGGAAATACTTCTGTAAATTACTTTTTTCATCTTATTATTAAATACCTCAGTGCGTATTTACTCGCAGTCCATACAACAAAAAAACTATTCGAATTAACCCATCAAAACCCTAATTAAAGGGTATAAATACCTATCCACTAATGAAATACTTTTTCTAGGCCATGATCGGTCTAGACCTTGACTGAAATGGATGACATCCCTTATTGAAAAGACCATCGTCTTTTTAAAAATTTTTGGGGATCCGACAAATGTTATTTCGTCCATGTAGCAAAAGACCCTCGCTATTCCGCAAGAAAATTCTTGAAAAAGCACCCAGAGCTTTTTATCGCCAAGCGATGAATCGCATGAGGCAATGATTGCTGATAAATTGAAAACATTTCCGATTTCCCGGAAAATATAGAAATTGGAAAATATTTTGCCTGAAGGAAGGAAGAGGATCAAACTGGAGTTTTTATTGCGATGGGCTTCTTATCAAGGACGTGGATATTTGATCATCATGGAAGAAAGGGAAACGCTGAAGGAAATTGGTTCATATGCAAAAGGAATAGCAAAGAAAGCCCATGTTTCCAATCTTGATGCTTCAGGAAAAAAGAGCTGCGGGGCTCCCTCTAAGAAATCATGGTCCCAAACAGATTTCTCTGATCATAACTGAGAATTGAATCTATGAGTTCAGTGAGCCGATCTGTAAAAGATCTTCACGCAGAACTAATACCAGTCCATATTCTACCAAGTCCACATGGCTATTCAAACAGGAAACCTTTCGAGGAATTTTTCCAGAAAATCATGAAAAAATGGCCAAACAAGGATTTAAAAAAGTTTCCTTCATAAAAATCAACCATCGGGATCTGAATTGTCATTTTGTATTTAAATGAAGAGTGGAGACGAGGGCACAAATTATTGTTAAGAAGAAGCCAATAAGATTGATGCTGACATGATTCTGCTCGGCTTCCAGAGGTCCGAACAAAATCAGCAGCGATTTCCCTTGGGATCTGTTTTGCAGAAAAATTGGTGATGGTAAACAATGTGCTTCCCATGCTCAATCTTCAAGAAAAAGGGAGAAAACCGTTGGTTTTTCTTTGAAAGTGCCGCTATTAGGATTTGATAGGTTTTACTAAGTAAAAACAAGTCTTGTCCCTTGCCCTCCCTTGATTATATCGGAGGGCCTTTTTTATTCATCTCCTTTAAGTTCTTTGCGATTAAAAGTGTCTTGGACGAGTGCTGGATTTTAATGTTGTCCTAGCTCCTATAGGCGCTGTGCCCCAAAGATTGAAAAAGCTGAAGAATCAAATACAATAACTTCCTCCAATTCCCAAGCCTATTTCTGAAGGCCATGCCTAGTAACCTTTCCTTTGTACAGAAGGAATGACCAAATGCCTAGGAGGCATCTAGTTGAACCCATAATTCCCTTTTCTTTCCAAAACTTTCTTGAGTCAAGTCACTGGAGTTCGATCAATAAAGTTTCCTCCTGGATTTAAATTTATCAAACATAACTGTCAGGCATAGCACTTCGGATCAAATCCATATGCCTCCAAGAAGCATGATGCAATCATAATCAGGTCAAAATGACCTTCAGAATCGTCGAATGATTTTTTCCAGAGACTTAGGCTCTTACTTATGCCTGGTATATTTTCTGGAATAAATGGATCAAATCCTTGGAGATTTTGGTAAACCGGAAGGCAATATTAATTCATAAAGTATTGCCCATTTCCACAAGCCTTATATCCGCGAATTCGATCTTTCAGTTTTGGATTAATTTTTTTAAGCATAACCATAGCTTTGGGGCCAAAATATGCAATGGACTATTCAAGAAATTAGTTTTTAAATCGCAGCGCTTTTAGCTGATTCTTTAGGGGAGATGATTCTTACTAGCGGCCGCCTGAGAGTAAATAACTATCCAAAGGAAATTAATCAGATAAGTTTTCCAGGAATATCCAATTAATTTGAAGAGAGTAGCAAGACTGACATTCCCGGTAGGTAAACTCCCCGGAAGCTGAAGCACATTCGTTCTTTTGCCCGAAAAACTAAAAAAATCTTCGTTCCCCCACAAAACTTTTTACAGGAAGACTTTGCTCAGTTAGGCATTATCACGGTTATAAGAGCAACTCGTGATAGTTTTGACCATAATGCAAGGTCAAGTAAAAAAGTCCAGTTG
>Ga0163217_1038390_pt1 | contig 15271 bp, 26 predicted proteins | sample SynspAceP_FD_185933 | JGI IMG/M metagenome (GOLD analysis project Ga0163217, IMG submission 185933) | Saline lake microbial communities from Ace Lake in Antarctica - Synechococcus sp. Ace-P (PacBio error correction) | ecosystem: Environmental > Aquatic > Non-marine Saline and Alkaline > Saline ...
GGGGACCCCTGCACGGAAAAAAAAAAAAAGGAATATGCTTTATTGGGTGTTTTTTAAGAAGGCGACCCCATTTTTGCTCTCTCACCAGCGCAAGCACACCTACTTCATAATGCATATCACCGAGTTTTTATTGGGCGCGCGAGACGCCCATACGAGACGATATAACACACTCACTCACATTACGAAGACTTAGCACGCACATCATAAAAAGCAAGCGAAGAGCACAATTACCACACTCTTACCTCAGCACAACATGCAGCAGCTTAGGTTTATTTTCCCCGAACAACACAACCACAGACACGAATAATTCCAACTTCCCACCCTCTAGATGTAATAGAACGCATATCCATCTGTTAGAAAGTGAACAGAGACACACCACACACAAAGCGGCACCAGTAACATTCTACGCGAGAGAACGTAAACATCTTAATCGCCAAATCGTCTATATCTCCGAGCACGAACCCACAGACCATAATCCCACCCATTCGGACGTCACGTCACCTCCACATGATCAGTACCCGGTCAGATAATATGAGCTCACAGCGTTCTATTTTCGGCAGCCGCAGATACAACGCACTCGAGCACAGAACTTCTCCCTGTTAAACGAGACGCAATCGCAACTCAAGAAGCGCACACGAACGCACTCGGCATAGCACCACATCATTCATTATCGAGTACTATACCATCCACCAGCCGTAAAAAGCGATTGAGAGAGACCGTCCATATCGGACCGAGGATCACACACACCTTCTCCAACACAGAACAGTATCGGTCAGACTCTCAAGTCACAAATCATTAGCAGCTCACCTAGGCTCACGCCACGCTGTCAATGCGCACACGCATAAGATTTTTCACGCTTGCCTCACAATAACACAGCACCTACGGCGAGCCACAAAAGAAGAACTCTGCGACTAGCCTCGTTGAAAGACACCCCTGATGTCCTAGCCTCCTCCCCCAAATCTCAATCCGGTACCACTCATCCAATCAGAAGAGAGCCGCCGCTTCAACCAACATACAACAATTGTTCAATAGTGCGAACGAGAACAACCCAACCAACATTCTGAAGATTCTTGTTTCTCACACTCTCGACGGGCTTAAACACTCAAACTAGATACACAATCACTCACGATTAGCGCCGTGAGAGGCCACGTGGCTGACCAAATTTGACACACTCACGTGCTCAACACGGGTCAATCGCCCCAACCTATCACTTGTCACACAGAACCACATTTAGAGATGCACCACAAAAGACAAATTAACTCTCAGCTACATACTCCAACGTTTTCATATAAAGGCCTCCCTAGGGCCGTCTCTATCGCGTGAGCAATTCCTCGGTAAAACGTCATCCAGCCGTAGGACCCGGTCACACGCCAACCGACACACCGTTTCAACGCCAGGCACCCCCCAGCCCGAGATTAGGCCGTCTTTTTTTTCTCATCTGATCAATCAGATGCAGTACCCCGAGCGCTTAACGCGCGCTTTTCTCGAGCACATAAACTGCCTTCTCCAAACGCTAGAGGCGTTAATCTGTCATCCATCAAACAAAGCCACCATGACGAGGAGGCTGGCTCTGAGATTAACCAATTCGACTAACGTTAACTCACAACACCCTGAAATCCCAGAGCAACAAACTAATTTCACAGCGTCAAATAACTGCCGGTCAAAGTTGCGAGTTACACATGGCCAGGGTTGACAAAACAAAGCTTAGCCACGATGCCCGCACCCGTGCTACTGACACGCCATTTCAGTACCCACACAAGAAATACAACCGAAATCTCTCTATCTTGCCTCATCGGAAATGGCGACCGACAACACAGCGCGGGCACGCTCCACTATGACTGATACTGGCGCTGTCAAATTGAAGAGAGTATACAAACAAAAACCATTCGAGACATCCCATTCTAACTAAACCTCCACACGCTATACACGTCCTTTCGCGCGTCGATTCATAAGAGACATGCTTTCTGTAGAAACGGCCTGCAGGGAATAAACGCAACACCTCTAGCGCGCATATCAAAACGCCTATTTCGCAACACCCAACCCAAAACCCCCCAGCACAAAGACACACTACGAACCTAAAAGGGCGCGGCATAAGGTACATCGTCCGATTACTGCTCTCTACTGCACCTCGTTCGCCCCTGAGGGCAATTCATCCTCTTCACCCATTCTAAATAAACCTTGTAGGAGACTCTCACCAATGACTCAGTCTCTAAGCGCCCTCTTTTGGCACGCTCGGGCTCAATGTGTTATACCGGCCAGTACAAGAGACTCATCGTACACGCGTGAAAATGAGCAACCAGCACGAGTGCGTGCGTGAGCCCCACCTTTTTCTCCTATGCACTACCTCAAGAAGCTACACCGACCCATCAAAGTAAATCCACACACCCACACCGAACATCAGCCTGCCCATCACCCACCAAAACCCCAGCACCGAACGGCTACATGCGGGTGGCGCTCAACCCAATGCCACCTGTCATCTAAGCATCTTATAATTGTGCCGAGTATATATCGACTCGTTCTATCACGAGGTAAAATTTAAAGCAAATCTCACACATCAGAGCTTCGCCCATACAACGCGGCCACGAAGACTATACGACACTCGCTCACCCGCATCTCACTTTGAGAGAGCCCCGGGCTTGGCACCCTCCAACCCACAGCTATATAAATAGGTGGTCTCATACAATCTACAGCACTTACCCACAGGCTTAAACCGCGTTCATGGAGTTGAAAACTGATCGCACATGTCATAACACAGATACTGGCAGAGCCAGCATTGTACTACCCGAGGGGCTGAGTTGCGCTGGAGCCCCTCGGCGGCCGGACTCTTTAAAAGGCCCTGAATTATGGCTAGAGAGCAATCTTCCGCATGCCCTGAGACCGGCTACACGCGGTCCTGAGTAGCCTAGCAAAACCTCATCAGTCACACAAAACCAAGCAATGCCCCTGCACCCGCACACACGTATCTGCACACTCGGGCAGCTTACGCGTTCGCGATGCTCACCACCACCCCCCGCGAGAGCAGGATACCGCTCCGCACGCTCACTCTAACACACAAAACATTCGCATCGTATCGGCAGCACAGAATCAACACCAAATGGGCAGTAACAACATAGCGTTAGTTAACAACGTAACTGCCTGGAAGCGCCTCGCGCCCAAACCACGGCACGTCCACCCCCAATTCTAATCTCACTGATGCACCTCGAACTACTGCGTCACAGCGAATACTCAACAGACCACCGGTTGGAGACGAAAGTCAACACCAAGAGAGGCGGCTCTAGACAGACTAAGGTGCTTCAAAACAGCGTAACTCTCCCCCCGACCGAAATTGCCCTAACTCAAAGTTCCCACAAACACAGCCACGCGTTTGAGTCAGGCACTGCTCCTGCATCTCAAATTCCATTCCTAAATCTCTCAAGAATTTTGTCACCGCACGCTGATCAAGCACCCGAGATCGCAGCTCTTCTTATCTTAACCGCACCCCAATGTTTCCGGGCTTTGGCGCGCAGAAAAACATCAGAGTCACCAGAGACCCAAGAACTGCGCTCCACGCAACTGGCTTCACGCGAGCGCCACAAACTCGAACGCTGCACCCCCCTCTTTTGTGCGCCAAAACAGTCAAAGTGCTGGCGCTTCAAACCACCTCCCTCACACACCGAATGGCTGCTCACGGAGGACAGCCCGAATCACACACTTTCAGCCGCGGCCCTGAATTCCGCATTGCTATACGCCTAATCATTTAGCACCGCGCCCAAAACTCTCTAATCTGCCGACAACGCGCAGCACTTCGGGCCTGCTGAGACGGAGAGCGCTCGAGGCATATTCCTGCGTAGAGCGAGACTTTTGAGCATAAGCTCTATTGTACCGCAAGCCCCGCGATCACTCTCCATCTGAAGGAGGTCCTTCTAAGCGGTTCTAAAATAAAGTGCAGATGATCTAAAAATGCCAGGTAACTCCGTGGCTCAACACTAAAAGCTGATAACGCTTTTTTATATCACCGCCTTCTAACATTTTCCGACCTGCCTTCAAGCAGACATTGTTCAAAGCGCGTCCAGTGCCATTTTCGCCACGGGTTGCACTATAACCCGCACGCCGCACAACCTATCACTGAGCGATGATCTCGAGCCCTAGCTCCTCACAACGCTTCATAGCAACCGAATTATGCAAAGAAGCCAACTGTACCGCGACTCCCCCATAATCAACCATTGAGATCTACTGATAGTGGATTCAGCCGAGTACCGGTTAATTACACACACCCAAACAAATGCCAGCATCAGGCGCTCATGACCCACTGACAATTTTTAATCTTTGCACATACCAGGCCCCACATACGAGCTAGCCACGAAGCCAGCCTCCAATGAATTCCACTACACAGGGAAACATCACCCTCATCCACACAAAGGACTCAACATCAACCCCGCCAAACACTGCCCCCCGTACACGAGAAACGAACCATCAGTAACCACTCTCGATGAGAGCGCTTCAAGTCACAACGCCCTGCCGCCCAAGCCTCGATGACGCAACATAACCTAGGCGTTGTGGGATGTTACCACGGTGTGCAGAAACGCCGCCTCAGCTTTCTGGCACGGGCCTTCATGCTACGCAATCAAAAAACAGTCACCGGCACCCGCCGAAAGCAATGCCACCACTAATTGCGTTGCCACCTATCCAAAACTTCTATCTATATATATCAACAATACCCGCATCAATACACAAAGCTACGGCCGAGTATTTAGCACACCATTCAGCGCGGCGTAATCAAGGTACCACGTGCGCCAAAATCACACTGTTAGCGCGGCCCGCACTGCGAAACAACCCGAAGGGCTAATGTTGTTGGCGCACCCCCCCAGCGCACGAGAATCACGCACTGTGAGCCGCCCCACGCAACTGCACTATTTCAATCAACTACTTCTGTTCAATACCACTCACAACAGCGCCCACTGCTTCCACCCTCCGAAACCGCGATGCGTCGTTGGGCGATTTGACCATTACCGAGAGCTAACTACCATGCTCAAACTCTCTGCCCATTGAAAGATATCACCATGGGAATATAAAGATAAATTAAAACTTTTAAATTTCTGTAAAAACGATACTAACCACGCGAGCGCAAGGGTTACCGGTTACGTCCAATGTCGCGAACTCAAATTTAGAGCGGCTTCTGAACTAAACCAGCGAATGCACAGGCGGTCCCCCATAGGAACAACAGACGCCGTCGCGCGATTCGTTTTTCTTGTAGTGTTTGTAAACCCCAACTCGCCACCCACTCATATCATGGCACGGACCACGAAGCGGTTGTCGGTGACATCCCCAAGATAGGCGTTGATCGGTATAGACGCGGTCAACCACACCAACTCCAGTGAAGTGGTAAACTGCAGTGTTTGACGAGTTTGGGGGCGAACCTTCTTTGTCAACCATGTTTTGCAAAGTACTACCATGACAAAGACTTGTTTGGCGCGACCACGAGTCCATGGACCACCACGGCGGGGAATGGCATCGGGCCCTCACCCGTGTCCCAGTTTTGGCCAAGTTCACCGTTTTCCGTGAGACTTTGGATCCCCCTAGGATCGCTGACGTCCAGATGGCCGCCGCGAATCAATGGTGAACACACGACGTGGTCGCAGATTGAACGCCCCGGGTGTCAAGGCGACGGCAGGCCCGCGGCTGGCGTTTGATGAGATCCACAATCAACGCGCACTGACCGTTCTTGGCAGTCCCATCATGCCAAGGATGCGTTTTCACTATGGAGGAACAACGGCCCTGTTCGGGTTTTAAAAACTGGAAGCCCACGCAAGGTCGGCATGCCAATGCCGAGATTGACGTAACTGTCGATGGAATGTCCGTTGGCCAACAACCTAGGCCAGCTGATCACGGGTTAAGGGGGGGTTTGGTTGTTTGTGTTGTTTGTTTTTTGTTTCATATATTTACTTTCTTTAATAAAAAACGGCATCGTCACGGTCTGAGGAGATGCCGATGATATCTTATTGATGGTTCAAATTGTACCAATTCTAGGCTATTATGATCTCTTGCTTTATCGGATGGGATCTCGGGATCTCTAGATAGCAGAGACTTGATCGCAGTTCCCCACGCAACCGCCCCCCACACACCGAAAAGCGACATCCCCCGGATTAAGCGCCAACCCCGCGCCATGCCGGATCGAAAACCCAAGCCCCCCCCCCATTCCCCCTCTACGCACAACGGTTCTACCTCACCCCCAATTTTCGCACCGTGCCACCAGTCCCATAGCCAAAAGTTATACGCTTCCCCCATGCCATCCACCAATCGCTCCCAGTGCACCACCCTCGAAGCAACGCGAAAAATACACAACCACCCACCTGCAAGCCGGACCAACCTCTCCCCCGTCCCCCATCCCATGGAAACCCCTGACCACCCCACTGCACCCCCCATTCGCCCCCGTCCCGTCCACCCCACGCAACACCCCGCCCAAAAACCAAACGCACAACACAACCCCTGAAACGCCCCTGCACCTTCCAAGCACCGTCAACGACTACCCACCCCACCCCGCACCTCTGCAATCGCATGACCACCAAAAAATACCATCATCTCCCGATCACCTCTTCCAATTCAAACTCAAACACTCCGTGCGTAAACCTCAAAACCTCACCCACGATCCCATAACCACACCAGTCTTCACAACCAAACCATCCGGTCAACTACTACAATGCCACAACTGAACGGCCCCACCCCACCCCTCCCACACAAAACAAAAAAGCCCTTAAGTACCATAAACACCACAATCCAACCCCACCCACACAGACACCACCCCCCCACGTCCCCACATTCCGCACCTCCCAACGCCTTGCACACCCTGCCCCTCCACTCAGCCTATCCTCTATCAATCCCCTCCACAACGATTCACCAGAGTCTTCCTCACACCAATCCAAAACAACTCGTCCTTACCCCTGCCAGCTGGATCACCACACCTCCCCAACCCCCCAACGACCCCCCCCCACCCTTCCCACAAAAAAACAAACCCCACTCACAACGTTCACACCCATGCAACTTAAACCCAGAACCGATAACAACAAACCATCCAACCGGCCTGCACTGGATACCCATACACCCTCCCGACCCCAAAGCAATACCATCCCGTCCTCCCAAAATCACGTCGAATCTCAATCACACAAGAATACATTTCGTGCACACGATCACGCCCCAAGCCTACCAACAGAAACAAAACCCCACCCCCGCTCGGTCGATCCCACAACCACGAAATGCGGGACTCCAACCACCTCCACGGCAACTTCTCAGGTTGCCCATCAAACGAAACGAAAGGCACGCCGACGCCTTCCATACATCCCCCAACAACGAAAACTTTCTCCTTGATCCAACCCTGCAACCCCAGCTAGCCTCTCGCCTGAAACCATACGCCATCAAAACGTCCAACGCCCTGACGCTAAACATACCCTAACCCTTCACCTTCCCCACAGATTTACGCCACCAAGTTCCCACCACTACCCCTACAAGCTCTTTCAAAGAAGCTCCCCAAAATACAAACTTACCCGCCGCTAGGCAACACTCTCCGTCGCAACCCTTCCCCCAAAATAAACCCCCAACAAATATGACAGACCTTAACCATCAGGCCACACGCGCAATCCAAACACACAAGCCGCAATTCGCCCACCCGACAAACACCATTGCCATGGCATTCACTCAACCCCAGAAGCATTCACATCCCGCAACAAGCCACCCCGCCAACCCCATCAACGGCAAATCTACCGACTTCCCCACAAACCTTCACCATGCCCCTCCAACACGACCCTAGCAACCCGAATGTTGCCACAAACCCTTCCACCCTAACCTGAATCACCAACCCATCCCAACAAACATCCCCGTCCATACAACCCGTGCAACAACCAATTTCACTCCAATCCAAAGCAACGACGTATCTCCGCCCACCCAACCACGCCTCCCCAGACCTAACAATCCCCCCGACATCTTCCGTAAGCCCCCAAACGCCGGATCTATGCAATCAACGTTTCCCCTAATGTCATCCCTCCACGGCCACCCTCCCCAACACCACCGTCCAATAGATCCGGCATCAAAACCCCACTTCTACCAAAACGCAACCTCCCTCACCGCCTCCGATCCCCCGAATCTCCCAACCAACACCAACAAAAAAAAGATCTGACAATCGTTGAACGACCTGCCCCCGCACCACACGTCCACTTATCCCTCCAACCGCCCCAAACTCTCCCCGAACTCAACAACAATTCACTCCAACCTTACACATCAACCCAAAAGACACTCGCTATTCAGACCATAGACCCCACAACGCGTCAAACTCGGACCTGTAAGATCACCCACTCCTCATTCTGCTTGCTAATACTGACCGCACTACTGCCAACCACGCTCTTCTAGCTTCGGTATCCAGTACCACTCAAAAGACACCGTGATCACCCACCCAACCCGTCCCACCGGACCCATCCTGTTCCAGGTCGTTCAACCTTGCAAATCCTCCAGACTCCCCCCCCTACTACTCAACCCGCCTGCCATCCCATTACCACCACAATCCTGCCGCCAAACTACCAAACAATTCCTCGCACACCGCACACGCCCCCTCAATGACCTTCACCATCAATTCAGTCCCTACACTGCTTTTATCTCTCAAATCGGACCCTCACCGGACTTCCAGCCGCACCCTCCCCAAGCAACCCCCCAACACCCAACCTTGACCCAAGACCCCAGCCACCTTCAAACAAGTCCCCAATGCAACGCAACCCACCTCCCTCATCGCCGCATCCGGCACCTGAGCCCCCACCGATCACCAAAACACCGACCCTCCCTTGACCACGCGCATCACCCCCGAAAGCCCACCTTCCAGTTCATTACCCCAAAGCAAAAACCCCTTCGACCTATCCACCACGAGCCACCTACGTTCTCATCCCGATACCCCCAAACTCATGCCCCCGCGACACCAGCACCCTTGCGCTTATCCACCCAATTGCCCTCGCACACACATCCGACGCACCAACTTCTTTGAAAATCACACCATGACCCCAATCATAGGAAGTCTGCGCACACAACGCCCTTAAATCCCACGCACCTATAATCGTCCCAATCCACGTCCCGTGACATAGCTCCACAGTCAATCTTTCTTGATCGTAACCGCCCCTGCCGACTAATCCTTCAGTTAGTCCCATGCCTCGGGAGTCCCTCCCATATCACAGTCAATCCAATGTCCAACCACTCGACCATCACCTGTATCGGTCCTTTAACGATGTCAAACCAACAATCACCCCCATAGACGCCCACTACGAGCACCCCCACCTTAAACGGATCCCAGTACCTCCCCGTCGGTATGACCATTCCCAACTCACCTTCCAGCTAAGTGCCGGTTGCAATTCCCCCAGCTGCCCACCACTCCCACTAGACCCACAATGCCGGCCGTGCTTAACCAAAGTCCGACACACGGCAATCTCGAAGCCCGTACCAGTACACGATATCCCTACTTTTCGCGTCCGACCCTTTTCCAAATGATCGGCAATGAACCTAAACGTCCCATGCGGAAAATCAACAAAACTGGATAACCACCACTAACCCCCCACGCCCCGATGCCTCACTTCCCCCAAACCTCTCCCTTTGCCTTCGTTATCCAGCATGCTTGCCCAGTGAACCTAACCAAACCCACTAAACCTCCCCCCACCACTTCCCACAGTTTCATCACACCGCACCTGACCGGCCGACCACTCTTTTCCGTCCGCTGCCCATCGGCGATCCCCCCACTCCCGAGTCAGCACCGCGACACCACCAAGCCCACCGACTCAACTTACACTGTAACAACTCCCATCACCGCACGTCCCCTCTCAAACAATGGCCACCCCCCCCAACCACTGTAAACCCAACCAGAATCCCTAATACAACACCGTTCTGACGGCACCGACTGCCCGCACAACCGTTTGCCCACAATCAATCCCACACGCAAGAATAACCTTCCCGTCGGTTAAAACAACTCAACCTCTCTAGGTACGCCACCCCGACCACCGTGCCTTTCACGGCATCAACTACAGAGCCGCCATATCCCCCCACGATCCAATCCACGCCCGCGTTGCACCTCGCGCTGCAACGACCAAGCCTGCCCTTCCTCATACACTAATCCTGACGACGCCCCGGGCCGTGTACACGCGAATGCCCCATAACTAGAACCCAGGCTCGGAACACTGAGCAGCCCGCAAGCCACCACCTTAATGACTGGGCCGCCCCACCCGGACCGGACCGCCACGACGCCAGGGCCACCCATCACCTTCACCGAGAACAACTCCCCGACTGCCCTTGATCGGCTGCCGCACCATCCACTTAAAGTAACGGAATCATCAAGCCGGTGCCTTCCGACATCGCCTCACACATTCCCCAAAGCCTCAATAACGTTCATCAACGAGACCCTGAATCCCATCCCTCCCCCACACAAGCTGCATGAGCAATCGAACACTTCAACTGTCGCGCGACAATCACCGGGCAGAGCAACCAAACCCACCCTCAAACCCGCAATCACAACACTCCCCCCTCGCAAACGACGCACGCCACGACCCGTCCCATCCCCGAACGCCTGACACACATCACGCCCGCTACAACCGCCAGCGCCACGCTCTTGGCGCAGCCACGCATAGAACAGGCTTGACCAGGAAATTCCACCCACCCCGCGATCATGAACCCCACCGACCCCCTCAACCGCCACCCCCCACCCCCGTATCGCCGCCCTCCATCCATTCCCACACCGGCAACCACCCCGACACCGGACAGCGAAACTCACACTCCTCCCGCCATCCAACACGCATGAACATCCACCTCACCCCTCCACCACACCACGCCACGAAACCCCCTGGCTGCCCGAACAACCCTTCACCACCACAAAGCCTCGGTCCACCTCAGGACTCAACCCGGTCTCCCGCCACGCCGCCATGCGCCCAAAAACCCCCCCCGTCCACCGCACCGCGCTCGAACCTCAGGCCCCAACCGGCCGAAAACCCCTAACCCCCCGATCAACCACGACATCACCTCTACCTCTCAAACCCACACGTTTCACCAATCCAACCTCAAACGGAGCTATTCAATAACCCACAGCTCCGCGCCAGCCACCCCCACCTACACCGCGTAATCTCCCAAAACCAACCTGCACCAACCCGCCCGTATTGATGCCCAAACCCTCCACAAGACCGGAGACCCCTCCCTGAAAGAACTACGCCCAGTCTTCCAAGAATCCAGGCCATAGAAGAAATAACGCCAGCAAGACACGCCCAAACTCAAGCCTAAACGAAGCTGATCCAACCCTGACCAACAACTAAACCCTGGCACCAAAATTCAGGCAAAACCTCTAGAGCAAAACACACACCCCGGCCGATAGAAATCAGCACATCCCCCACCGAGAACTTCGCTCCAAACGGAATGAAAAAACCGAAACCCATAACCCACCGACACGGTAGTCCTCAATCCAACCCAGCCGGCCAATCAACACACTTAAACAACCCCAACCCTCAACTAGCTCCTCTCAATTTCAGTCATTTCAGCCCCCATGCCCCTCTTCACTCCCCGCTCCTACACCCTCACCAAAGCAAAGCTTGCCCTACCCCCGAAGCACCCAACCCCTACCCCCCTTCCCCCACCCAAACCTCCGCAGTTACCCCGGACCTTCATTACTCATGGTCGTCCACCCCACCCGCACCACATGCCGGACCTGGAGACCCACTTCACGGCATTGTCCTTTCTAAGCCAACCATTGTGCAGCCCATTCCGCAAACACCCTCAACGACCCGCAGAACCACAAAACGCGAATCGCTCGCGCAGTGCCGAGCCGTGACATCACGCCTGACACCCGCTCTCATGAACTCGCCACCAATCAACCTCCCTGACGAGAACCGCATCTACACCCGCATAACCCCAACCCCCCGCCACTCGCCGCACTCCACAGCCATCCCACACGGCTCCCCCATCACCACAACGTAACCCACCCCAACCGCACCCCCCCACATCCCTCCATCCACACCCCCCCCGCAGCAACCCCCCATCAGCCCCCCCCCCCCAGCCATGAACACAACTCGCCCAACAACAAAACAACAAAAACAAGAGAAGCCCCGCCCCAATCACCCAGCAAACCGCAACAGCGCTGCACATAACACGACACGGAACACAAAACCGCCTGCAACGCACAACAACCTTCCAATACCAACACCACACACAGAACCACATTTTTTCAATAAGCCCCACCACTACCACACCACGACCCACCCCCAATCACAACGCCCAACACCCGACGACGGCTCCAACACGGCCCCCAATCAATACAATGAACCCACCAGTAGAATCCCCAGAAATTCCCTCATCCCGCAGCGAGCTCCCCGCAATCAACTACCCACGGACCACCAAGGCCCCAGCCGGACACACCCCAAATCCCACAACCCAGCCCCCACCCCCAACCACCCAATTCCCCCGCAGCAGAAATCCTCCCCCAAAACACCTCCCAAGCAACCACAACAACACGCACCTACCAAAGAACCCAACCCATACCCCAAATCCCACTGCCCACAACCCAACACCATAACAACACCCCAAAAACCAAAAGAAAAACCCGCCACCAACCCCGCGCCCCCCACCGCCCCACCCATCACATTCCTCCGCCTCACTGCAACAAGGCCACGCCCTCCATCCACGGGAAAGCCCATCACAATACATGACCCAAAACAACGCTGAACTAACACCAACCAAACCCAAAAGCGGTAAGGAACGGCAAAACCCCACCGCACCGCCTCCGACCACAGACCTCACGCCGACTACCTAGCCACCATCCATTCAACGTCCGTAAAGACAAAAGACAATCACGAAGCAAACGCCCTGACATCGCGAAATCCCAGCCCGGTCTCCCCCAGTCGCACCCAACCGTCCCCCAATCAGTCACCCCGAAAACCCACCCCACCGCCCCGAAACAGCCAACTCTTACTCAAAGCACCTCCCGCGTATCCCTCCAAGGCCATCGGGCACTTGAAAAACGCATCCCATCTCCCGGATGCAAAGTCCACCTCACCTTACAGCAGCATCGGACACCCAACCAAAACCCCCACACGACCTACACCCCGCATTCACCGCAAAACCCAACCACACCGCACCCCAAATCAGCAGCGGACCCCCCACCACCTAAACCGGCCAACACAGTAATGAATTGACCTACACACGACGCTGAAAACCGTCAAACATCATGACACCACCCGCGCTCCATACAAAACCCAACGCCAACCGCCCCATACCCATCCAAAAAACCAACGCCACCCGCCGACCTCCAACCCGCCTTATCCCAACATCCCCCACCCAACAAATCACCACAGGAACACCTAATACACCGACGCAATTCTGAACCCAACCCCCCCCACATCGCCCCCGCAAACCAACAAATGCAACAAGCAACTCGCCGCAACAAACCAACCCCCACCAAAATCCCCAAAAATCGCCCCCCCGAACTTCCCACCCCTGCCAACCCAGCCCACGCACGCCCACAACCACCCCCCAGTTCCCGCCCAACCACACAAAAAGAACCCCCCCACCCAGCCCACACCACTCCCCCGCTCACCCCCAAACCCCTTACCAGCTGCCAATAAACCGGCAAAGAACCGCCCCCACCCTACAAGCCGCCTAACACGGCAGGTCTGCCCCGACCTAACCCCCAAAACCCGCGAACCACCCCAAGCCCGAATCCCACATGGCGACCCACCCCAACCCCTCCCCAAACCCAAACAAAACCCCCCCAGAACGCACCTTCCACCAACAACACGAACACTCAAATAAACCACAACAACCAACTTGCACCTGGCATACCGCACCCCACGACACGCGAAAGCCACCCACAATATCAACACAAGACCCGCCCAACCCCATCAAACCCCCGAATCCAGCACACCAAACCCATACCAACCCCCCCCAACTCGCCAAACCCCATCAAAAAAGCCCCTCCAAGCAAGCCACCAGCTGTTCCCCAAGCGAGGTACAAAACTATCAACCAATCCCCCAACCCCCGCACCCCCCCGTTACACTCATGAATACACCAAACCCGACACTGCCCCACACCAAACCCGCAACAACCCGCGCGTGATACTCCCCACCGGCCGCCAAACCCACCGCGACCCCGACAAGCACATCGCCCCGCCCCACCCTACACCCCACTAACCCCCCTCCCACACACCGAAAACACAACCCCATACCCCAAACCCGCCGCCTCAGCCAACAAACCTCAACCTGCCCTCCCCACCCCCCACCACAACCACGCACCCCGCCAACCCCTGCACCACCAACCAAAAATACGTTCCCTCAAGTCCACTCACCAACGCTCCAGCTAACCCACCCCTCAAGCAACCAAAACCAACACCCACCTGCAAACCACCAAGCCGCCCCCCCCCATCGCCGCATTAAACCCCGACCACCCCACGCACCCCCGATCGCCCCCCTCACCCCCGGCACCGCCCGCCCCAAAAACCCAAACCAACAACCACAAACGCCAAACTCCTCCGCACCTCCAAGCAGCCGCTACAACGACATCAACCCTCACCCTAACCCCCATGACCATCAAAAAAACCATACCCACACCCCCCAAACAAACCAAAACACCCCAAAATCCCTAACAAAAACCGTCACCCCGAATCCAAAGATCGCACACCATCCTCACAACAAAACATCGCACACCGGACAACCACAACGAATCCCCCCCACCCACTTCCGCCCACACAAGACAAAAAATCCCGAGGACAAACACCCCAACCAACCCCACCCACACAGAAAGCCCGCGCCACCCGCACATCCGCGATCCTCCAAGCCCGCCATCAATTCCCGCCCCCCCACGCGATCCACCGCAATCACCACCCCACAGACCGGATACCAGACCCCACCACCAACCAAACAACGCTTAACCCCGCCCGGCATCACACACCACCCACATGACCCCCCAACATCCCCCCCCCACCCTCCCACAAAAAAACAAACCGCCAACACACACACCCACACTGAAACCCAACACCACAACACAAATCCACCAACGCCTCCACGAACCCCACCAACCCCCCGTACCCCAACAAACTACCCCCGCCAAACAGACCAACATCCAACAAAAAAGGGGCCGGCACACGACACCCCCGCAACACAACTATAACCAAAAACCCGCACCCCCTCGCCCCAACACCACAAACACGCACCAAACACCCCGCATCCAAACCTGCCACCATCAACGTAAACGAAAGCACGCCACCCGCCGAACATCCCCACAATCGAAAAGCTGCCCCCA
>Ga0163217_1037072_pt1 | contig 15267 bp, 9 predicted proteins | sample SynspAceP_FD_185933 | JGI IMG/M metagenome (GOLD analysis project Ga0163217, IMG submission 185933) | Saline lake microbial communities from Ace Lake in Antarctica - Synechococcus sp. Ace-P (PacBio error correction) | ecosystem: Environmental > Aquatic > Non-marine Saline and Alkaline > Saline ...
CCCAAAAAAAAAAAAAAAAAAAAACAGGGGGGGGAAAAAGAGGAAAAAAGAAAATTCCCCCCCCCTTGTTTTGGGTTTCCCCCCCCCCCCGCCCTCCCCCCCCTGTTGTTTCTAACATGGCCGTACACTAAAGCAAACTAATCCCCTTATTTTAAGGGAAAAAGGAGAAAAAAATAACAAATTAATAAGGGCAATTTGGGAATAAAGCTTTTTTTGGGGGGCAAGATTGTTAACTTTTTTTAAAAAGGGTCCAAAGCTTTCAAAAAATCAAACGCTAAATGAACTTACTGGGGGCCAAATTAATTTAAAAAAAAACATTGAATCTTGAATTTTTGAATAAATAAATCTCTTTTTAACATACCATTTAAGAAAAGCCCCTTACTCTTCTTCGAAATATGTGTTTTCAAGAGGGAATTCGATGCGGCTAAATCTGCGCTGGGCAATATGATAATCTGTATTTCCATGGGTAAATCCTTTTTTGCCCACAAATTGAACGGGTTTCCACTTGGGTCTACCAACAATCGCCTGTGCTTCCCAAAACCAAATCGCTTAAAAAGAATCATGGGGGATTGCTATAATCGGAAGCTTTTTTGAAATACGGAACGAGATAACTAATGCCCGGGTTTGAACAAATAGGGCCGGGTCCTATTGGAAAGCTTTGAATAGATAATTATCCCACAAAACCTCATACACTATCCATAACACATCTAAATCCTTTAATCCTGATTTAATTTTCTTCGTTAATTTTCAATACTAATTATCGTTCCAATTCATAGTCAAATTGGATGGGGATTCCCACGGTACCATAGGAATTGAAGAATTTTTCTTTTTCTTCACTTTAAACTTCCATTAAGTCCATGTAGATAAAGATAGTCAATTCAATTTTCAATTAATGGTTTAATCACATGCTTAATGCAAATTAAGCGTAATTTCCTTATCCATATTATTTCTGCTGGTACTGGCTTCCTCAAGGGCAATTCCCAGACCTTCATACCTGGTCTCTATGACAATTGAGGTTAGCCAAGCATCTTTCCATTATCTTTTGCCCCGTCTCCACCAACTCTAATATTTCCTTACCATTTGTGAATTGGGATACCACCGTCTGCAAATACTCGCATTGGATACTTGCTCATTCGCCAGTATAAAAGTAATTGTTTTGGCATAATCCAATGACCTGTTTCATTGGGATGGACGCCGTCCCGTAGCCAAAACAAATCATCAATTGGAACACAGCGCTTATCTTCCAGGTATTTCCCTATGGGCCAGTGAGGTCTATTACGCTGCCATTGTGCTGTATACGCTGAACTAAGTAAGCCAAGCGGAGTATATATTCCAAGCATTGGCAAATACGGCTGCTCCTTACGCTCATCGTAATAGGTAGGGGTCATATGTATAGATAGTCGCACTCCGGACTCCAACAACTTCCGTGTTTAACCCAAAGAATTCCGTCCCTGTATTTTTGAAACCGGTCCTTCATCAAATTGGTAAATATATTCCATCGTTCCCGTCAAGGCAAATACCAAATCCGGTTTTTATTGGGCAAAGAATTCCGTTCCAATCGCTCATGTAAATCAGGCCTTGGAAATTTACCCTCCTGCATGACCTGGTTTCCGAAGCCCCGATACTGTTTCACTGGGCCAAACCACATTAATAACTTCAAATCCCTTTCCGGATATTGCAAGGAAAAATAGGTTTCAAAATAAGACCATAGTTGTCCGGAAATAGTGATTACTGTTTCCCAAAACAAGAATACGTTTAACACCCTTGGGTATTGTCCAATAAGCGCTGGCTGTTGCATTGAAACTGGAATCCAAAAGACAATATAAGGCTATAACAGTGAAGTCTATTTTAATTGTCATAAATCTTGTCCGGTTAGTTATTGTAATATACTGTTCTAATCTATTTCTTATGGCACCCCTAAGGTGTTATTTTAGATGGGCACCTTGTTTTCTAATTTGCTTAAGGTCTTATCCCGAAAATTGACCAATATAATATCAAGAGCAACAAAATAAAATGGCGGTGACCATACTTTTTTACAAATTGTAAAAAATATTGGTCAAAACTCATTGATAATTGCGATACATCCGATAGTTTATCAACATTGTGAATATATTCCAATATTCTCCATATAATAGGGCAATTCCAGCGAACCATTGGAAGCACGACGTCAGATAGAAATATACAGTTCCCTTTGATAGGTTTTGAAGAAAAATGCCATTAACAGGCAATAGCTAATTGCAAAAAAGGCCAGGATAAATCAATGTCGACCGGAATTGCTCATATAGATATAAACTGCCGGCCAGCTCTCCTAGATTGGCTATAAAGTTTTCAATGTACTTCCGGATTATAGCCACCGCATCATATCCAATAACTTTAATCCTTTTGAAAATTCCATAGTTTTCGGAATCGTTTATTGCCAACATGAACACTAGATTAGATTGGCGAGAATAAAAATACAAACAACACCTCTTACCCGAAATATTCCTTTTTATTACTTCTTATGCTTTTCATTTCCTATTTTAGATGTATTTCGAGTTAAATGATCATTTAGGACTCCAATATAGTAAACAACTGATTTTCATCAAGGATAGTCCTTGGAATTAATGTCATTGCATTATACCAGAATATCAAGATATAAAAAATTACGCAGAAACGAAAAATGCCAAATTAAGGAGTTTATACATTTTTATTACGAGACAGCTCGTATTCACTGATCATTTTAATATCAGATATTTATATCTCACCCACTGTCAGATGCCACCCACTTTTAAAAAAAATCTGACCTTTAAAATTATTCGATACAAATTTCAACCCATAAATGGAACATATTAAAAGTGGTAATAAAGAACAATCTCCAAAAGTGGCAAGGCCTTCTTTAAATACAAATATTCCTAACCAATACGTACCTACAGCCCCAATTCTGTCAACGGCATAAGCCGTCCAATTGGCAAATTCCCCGTGTTACCTTCCACCAATCAAGGCCATATACTTATACCCAAGCATAATAAAAACCAATTACAATAGGTCATCGTGCCCAGTAGCTTTTTAGCCTTGCAAGACAGGCTGCGAAAGCCACTTCAAAAAAACCAGCAATGATGTAGAAGAATCCAATTTCATATATGTACTATTTTCAATGTGTATTTTATTGCTATGTGCCTCGCATACTACCTCGCCAAGCGTTTATTTAGTCTAGGTTTATAACTGGTTTTGCTTTAAATACCCTAGTTCTAACAAAAGCAGGTCCGCCTGGGAACGGTCCTTTTTATAGCTTTTAAAATCTTAATAATTGAAAAAACCATGCCCTCCTTTCATATCTTTTAAGTCGGCACGCTACTTTCCACTTTTTCCATCACCACTTTATTAATACTCGGCTTGTTTTCAACTGGTATCAATGATTTTGGTACTTGAAAAATAATGGGTTTGGGGGGCTTCCTTTTTGAATGTGTGTAGTGGGTGAAAAACTTTTTATAATCATCACCAATCCGTTCAATACGCATAGCCCCGGACCATTAATCTATCAACTAGGATTAAAAGCACGCAGAGCATTTGGACACAACTAACAAGAATGTATTAATCTGTAACTTCATTATAAGCTTCCGATCTAAGGCCGTAGCAAAGCTGCAGGTGGCCCTCCGGCAGAGCCTCCAGAAGCGATGATTTCTTAGTATCAACCTTAAATTTTAATAGCGTTCTCCCTAATATAATCGGATGGCAGATTTTGCATCTTTGATCGATTCGAAACGGGTACGTAACATTTTTGCTTTCATTTCTGCTAATCGGCTAGAAAACAAACAATTCCCGCTTGGCAAAATACTTGGCTGATTAAGAAATGCGGGAGCGGTGCCCTCTCTTTCATCCTCCCACCAAAAAAGAAGACCATTGCCAGATACGGTTTTAGAAGAAACCATTTTAGTGGGATAATGCCCTCCAAAAATAATTGGTGTAAGTATCACCGTCTTGTAAAAGGATCTCTTCTTGGGCAAAGACATATTGCGTACGAATAACGCGCTAATTAGTAGGAACTAATTAACTAGTTTCCAAAATGCATTGTTCAGTTTTTTTTGTATAAGATAGGTAGTTGGAATGGGTACTTCAACACAACTTTTATTTAGGTTCTAAGATATGGAAAACCTTAAAGACTTAATGCACGGATTGATACAGCAGATAGAACCTGCACATTTCTTAAATTGCTTGCTTACAACCATTATCTAGATAGGGATTTTTAAATGAAATTCTACCTAATATTGTTTTGGAAAAACACTAAGATTAACGCTTCGTTTATAATGGCTCTGAACTAACTGATTTAAAAACAACCTTGGAACCCACCAAGGTTAAATTCTAATGCCGCTGAAATTGTGAAACAAAGGACTACCTCCGCCCAGTAATTATTTGGAATAATGTAATTGTTAGCCCTCTATAAGGTCGTCTTTATAAAAATTCTGATGGGTTTACCCTCGTTCTATGTACAACCTGTGATATCCCTTGCTATGATTTTTGTTGCAATAGCCTCTGTTAGGCTAATTTTACCAAGTTCACACTTTGTCTTTAATAAACCCAGGAATAGTTTTCCAAGGTCCTACTCATTACAACATACTGGTACAGATTGTAAGGCCATGCACCATCAAAACCGACAGACTGTTTCAAAGTTTTACGTCCCAATACCGAATTTAAAAGAAGACTCAATTATCAACACGCTTTTATGCTCATTCTTCCTCGAACTCGCCCAGCTAGGGTTCTACAACCTTTGTCCTGTCTTCGCCTAACCATGGATAGTCTATGAAATTGAAAAAAAATTCTCTTAAACAGCTTTAAAATCTCGATATAATAAAAAGGGTTTTATTCATCATCAAGAAAAAAATGACAATCATGTTAGTACTATTTCAAATTTCTAGACCAAATTTATTATTGGACATATGAAATTCAATGCCATCTATCAGCATAACTTTGAATATACCGTTAAGGAAAGACTTCCAAGCAAAAATCATTATTGTTTTTCTAATACATGGCTATGTTCAAATTCTTTGCGTATTTTAATATAAACCAAGTGGTGGCATGAGCCATAAGATTCTTTGCTTGTTATGTTTCAAACCTATATTTTTGGACAGACTCTTATGTTTTAATAGATTTTCTACGCTCGATGGTTTTAGCCACCAACAAGGTGATAATGTGTTTGGCAGGATTGCTAAAGGTTCTATGGGTGGGCACAGAGGTGGGCATACAGCGCTTGATGTCAGAAAATTTTTCATCCTATGTTGGTCCCCGAAAAATACCAGCTACCCCAAGCATCGGCGTAGATCAAATTTGTAAAGATGCTGGCAATGGCTACATAATGGCTCTTACAAGGAGGCCAGATCGGAAAATTCATACAGTAGATGTCACTATACCTCCGTTTCCTATACGAAGTTTTGCAACATTCCCTAGTCGGAATTCAAGCTCTATGTAGAAAGCAAGAATCAAGTATTCTATGCGCTTCCAAATATGGTCTTTTATGTACGATTGCAATTCCAATTCTTTTTGTGGAATCCATTTTACCTATAAAAATTCCCAGAGGCTGGGGTGTTTCGGCTCCCTCTTTGAGGACAAAGAATGGGGAATAATTGGATTTGTAGTGAACATGGCCTGCTTTTACCGCAGTAGCAGTGGCGAGGTTCATAAACTCAATAAGCCAGAGGGCAATACCCTACTAAACAAAAGGCCATAACAATTCAGGGGATTTATATAGACAGAAATGGTACCTGGTGGGAACCTATTGGGAACTATAGTCCACACTTAGAACATCCCGTGTAATTTCTTCGACCCAAAAAGACCAACAAAATGCTACCGGATAACCTTTGGGAAGAGCAATGCGTATAAAAAAAATATACGTACTTAAGCAGATCTTGGAAATAGTACGGGAACAGATCTGGATAGGGGGCGAAAATTCGTTAATTGAGTTATGACAATGACATACAGGCTTTCACCAACACCTGAGGTCCATCAGCGGAGTTTGATATTAGATGTAATCAGTAAGACATATATTTGAAGACATGGAAGGCAATATTTGCTGAGTAACCGGGAGAATGGCCTTTATGTTATTAATCCCACAAAGGATATATAATAGTTGGTAGTGATAAAGGCCTGGGCCTTGGACTCCCCTGTAACGCCATTACTGGAAACCAAGGACAAGGAAAACTGGATCGGAACCTGGGTAAGGGTATCTATTTTTATGATGCGAATTTCAAGAACCTTGATATTAATCATTACTAAGACAATGGACTCAGAGTCATTAGTACTATATAATGCCTATTTGGGATCTTCAACAAACACAGTGAGACTGGTATGTTTGTCTGCCTGTCCAAGGAGGTGGAATTGGCCATTTTGATGCTAAAAAGAAAAGGCATGTATTGGTTGCATCCCGCCCCGTTTTTAAGAAATCTACCGTTCGTCAGCTTCAAAGAGGTATCACAATGAACCTTTGGTTGGTACCCAAAGCGGGCGTTTGTAAAATGGACACAAAAATGAACCTCAATTTGCCAATGAAAACTTTTGAGGAAAAACATAATTTCAACACATTATTTACCGGCTTTATATGGAACCATCAACAGGCAGGTTATTGGGTTGCTACGCACAAGCAGGGCGGTATACGTCAAATAAATTGGACCACCACGAAATTCTATTTCAATTCAAAAAGGAGTTCAACGATAGTTAATGGATTATGGACAATACTATTGTCCGATATCCACTACACGACGTATTTTTTTCGTAGGGAGCCGAAGGCTTTTGAACATCTTAACATACAATAACTGCCTAAGGTTAATAAACTTACCCCTACGAAGTTAAAGGATCAAGGGTTACATTGATGATGATAGGCGAGGTATTGCTTGGATGATAACCAGTAATGGGCTAAGCAGTTACCATTACGATAAGAAATCATTAGTTCCTAACAACCTTAATGGGTTATCTATGCAGAAAAGACTAACAGTGCCAAATGGAAGATGCAGAAACGGGGAGATATGGTTTTGGGTGGTGAGGATGTGGTGTCGGTTTTCGCCCCGAAAAACTAAATCATAATTAAACCTCCCAAGTAAGCATTACACGATTTTAAGCTCTTAAATACTTAACGTGCCCGTAGATTCCATTTTTGGCACAAAAAGAAATCACCTTTCAACTTATCAAAATTCGTTCACTTTTTCTATTTTTCGGCCCTAAGCTTTTCTCAGCAAAAAGAAAATTCCAATACTATTATCGTATTCCTGGAGTTAACAAAGACTGTGGGTTAAGCCTGAAAGAGATCTGGCTTGCACCTACACTCACTATGCCCTCTTTGGATAAAATATAACCTTAAGTAAAATGTTATGAACCTACAGGGTTTGGAACACGATGAAACGACAGCATCAATCTCACGATACTGCACCCTTCTATCGAACCTGTGGGGTGTTATTTCACTTTATCCTATTTGCAGTGTTGGGGGTCACCCTATTTTTATGCTATCTACTAAGGGTAAGCCGCATATTGGCCGTTGGAAAACTTTTAAGGAATAAAGTAGCTTCGGGCCTACACGATGATGAGGGCTCTACCCTGAGTACTATAACATGCCTGGTTCTATGGCAAAAAAGTAAAGTGAATTGTGATACCCGTAACAAGTAAGCAGCTACCTTACAAAATTACCGAATAACAGCAAAGGAATGATGGAGGCCATGGACGATATTGTTTGGAGCTTAAACCAGAGCAATGGATAATATGCACAAGGTTATTGCTCGAATGAGGTGAATACGCTACTTGAATTTTGGAAGCAAGAAATTATAGAATTCAACTTTCAGGTAGAGGATAAAATAAACGATTTAAACTAGATATGGAAATCCGGCGCGCCCTCTTTCTTATTTTCAGGAAGCGTCAACAAACATTGCCAAATATTTCCCAGCCAAGGAAAGGCCTGAGGTCCTTTTGACGCCTAGAAGATAAATGGCCTCATATGAATATTACCAGATAACGGCATAGGATTCGAGACGCAACGGTACCGACAGTGGTAATCGGCCTTGACAATATTGTTAAGACGAGCATCAACTTAAAAGATACTAAAAAATTGATAGTAGGGTTCCAGCTATGGGTACGAAAATTCGCTTGGACATACCGTAAAAGATAAAAGTCATTTTAACATATTTATGTGTTTTATCCTATGGGTTTTCCTATCCTAATTACAAAAAGAGACAGTTATGATAAGGGTAAGTATCATAGTGAGGCCCTAATCCCAGTTCGTGATAGGCTTACTATGTTGATAAGGTATGCAGCGGATTTTCGGTTTTAGCAGCAATACAAGAAATTGTAACACGTTGCAGAGGAAGGGAGATAATGGTTCGCCCGATGTAAGTCTTGATGAATATCAACATGCCGGTAACCGATGGAGCTGGGGGCCTAAAAGAATTAGGGAGTAGATTGCAGATAAAAGTATTGATGCTAACGGTTCTTTGACGATGAATAAAAAAGTATTCGAAAGCATGCGGAATGGGGCCAACGCTATTTAATTGAAGAAGACCCACCGGGCAAAACTATTGGAATATATACAAGATGGCCATCTTGGTGGGGCCCCATGACCCTTCTCCATCGCCTCCAGGTACTAAAAATGTTCCAAGTTATACCACAGACGCAAGAATAATGACTTGCCCTAAGTGAAGGGAGACTCAAGTACTAACAACTTTTGGTAGAGGGGCTATAGCTATAAAATGATTGCTTTCAGTATTTACATGCGCATTGACACCTGTACGGTCCCCATAAAAAAAATTCTCCTCCCTTACAGAAAAACTCATGTGAATAGCAAAAGTGAAGCAGTTGGCCAATGCTTTTAAAGGATAGGCTATGAAATAACATATTCATAAACCTAGTTATCAAATAACCTTCAAAATCACATGCTTATGTGATTGTAGGGGCTAAAGTTCCTAGACTTTCTTTGTCTGATTTTTAATGAATGCATACTTGCAATATCAAGGATTAAATGAAAACACAACTAAATTTTTCTTTCCATTTTCCTTTTTAATACTTATCGGTTGTTTCAAAGATGACCTTATGATTCGCGTTAATTACGCTTGGTGCAGATGCCGCTAGTGAGAATCATGGCCGATATTATTATTGGTCCAGCCGTCAGCTATGGCCGGTTCCAAAATCGAAGGATAAGGCAAGGAAAACCATTTGAGTAACTAATGGAAAATAAAAACAGCGCTAACGGAGTTGTCCGAATTGACTGGAAGAAAACAAACGGCCAAGCCAAAATTTAACTCCGGACAAGCCAGGGAATTACTGCTGTGGAACTAAAATAATTTTCATACCTGAATTTTTTGACCACCGATGAATTGACAATTTTAGTAAAGGATGCAGAAAACCCCCGTTTCAAGAACATAAATATTTCGGAAACATCACGGAACGCCTGCATTTGGCCAATTCTTTGACGACGCTGACAAATTTTGATTATTTGGGTAATTGGGGATATACATGTAAACCGCCCCTACTTCAATGGATCCAAAAGTTGTTATTGCCTTTGAAGAAAATCGGCTATGTTATAGACAATCCCGGAGCCATCATCACTACTGCCTGCGCCAAGCTTCGTTTACTCACCTTTACGGGTAGAACAAGGTTCCTGGCTATTGAAAGGGATTTGATCATAAATTTGAATAGTCCTTTAAATAAATTAGACCGTGTACTATTGAATACGGGTGGTGGTGCCCATTGCGCAGGGAATGGAGGTTGCTAACGGTTTGGGAATCGATAATGAAGGTCCCCGGCCACTCACCTGGTTTTCCTCCATTATTCACAACAGTGCTGGGTTATGCCATGGCTGTTGAAATTGGAGGAAATGGAGTTCGGAATCGTTAATGTGTATAGGGAAAAACCATAAGGTCATTAGATTAACCGGCATCCGTTAGCTGTTTATCCAGCTTGCTCTGAATTCCCATAAATAAATGGAAGATAACGCTTAATCAATATCATTGTGACCGTATCTACAATCAGCAGAAACCGAATGGAGCCCTATTTACAATGGGACCACGGCAATCTGAAATATCTTGTATCTGGAAAATAGAAGGTAGTTTCGGCCTAGAGGGCTATGGAAAGGTTTGGAATTGTAACCACATGGGATAGATTCCAGAAGTATAATATCAAACAAAAAGGGGCATTTAAGGGTCGCTTGCTGGGTTAGTAATCAAATCCTATTTAGAATCCGCGGAGGAATCCATGAGGCCGGAGGATACCAATGCGAAAGGTATCTGTCCTTTAATGTCGCAGATAATAAAAATGAACTGAACTTGTTAGAAAATCGTATGATGCTAGGTAGTACGATATCTGCAATATCTATGAGACAGGCAATGATCTTTATCTGATTAATCAGGATACGACCACGGCAAACCGCCATAAGCTCTTGGGACTAAAGTGGTAAGAGTTATTGCCACATACTAGTAAGCATAGGCATATTTCCAAACCATTAGGTAGTCATCATATGCGGACTTGTTGTGGTAAGTCATCTATGCAATGAAGCACTGTCTCAGCATCATAGAAATTTCTACAAAGTTCAGTTCATTTTTTATTTGCTGCGGACACTAAGAGGAGATCCTGCGCACGTATCCTGAACGTCCATGGCACTGACTCGCTATCCCCGCGGAAATTAAAGGTATATTGAATACGATACCAAGCCAGCGACTAAATAAGCCCCTTCGATTGGAGTGATAATTAATTCTCTGAATCCTATCGCATAGTACAAGTTCCAAACCTCACACCTAGCCGCTTAGGTCGCGGAAACTACTCTATGTTTCCACAATTACCAAGAATGATTCTCGAGATTGTCGTCATTGATAATAGGGCCTCCATACGGTTTCCTGCTGATTGTCAGACTACGGTCACCAAGTGATATTGTAGGGCGTTGTATTCATATTATGGAAATCATCAAGAACATCGCTGGATAATAGCAAGCTACTGGAGATCCGGAAATCCAATGACCTGATGGTTGCTCCATACCAGCAGGACTGTGTCGAAAAAACTCCATCCTTCCTGCCATTTTTAATCGCGACAAGGCCGCACTTGGGCGCCCTGATAACGCAGATTGCCACTATGTACGACTAGGATCTATGGTACTAGATAATGGAGGAACCAGGTGATTGGCGGAGACGGAGCAGCGGATTAACCTGCAATGATGAGTACTGTGATCAAATGGCCCGGCAAATAATGTTCACATTGGTGATCGCCACACTAGTAGCAACCTCCACTGGTCCCCTAGGCATGGCACACCCCGGACGTACTAGCACTCACGGAAATAGAGTTGCATTTAATCGGGTCCGTTAATTTTATTAGGACAAGACTAGTGTTCACCGAAATTATGAAGCAATGGTGTTGTGACGCTTGGCGAACTGGCGATAGGAACCCCGATTGTTGATGGCCTCGGGTCCTAACACCCGCAGAGGATGTAAAGGTGGGCTAAACTGGGGCAGGGAACATTGGCGTGCAGCAGAAAGAAGTGGAGCTGATGAGTCGGCTGCCGGGAGTGATGAATATAGAACAATTCGCTAGATTCTCGATGGTCTGAAGGAAAGTAGCGAGGCATAGCCGGTATTTATTTCCTTCAAAGGCAATACAACGTTTGGATAACGCGAAGGGAGTAGAGAGAACTAATCAGTGATACTGACGACACGTGTGTGCACCACCCCCGCGTATGGGGCGAAACGGCTCCAGTATATCAAAATTACCTCAAATAACTCAAAGTTTGTCAGGGAGCTGGTCAAAGACGTTGGCCAACATGGCGGCCGTTTCTCAGTGAATGTTTTCTCGGAATAATATGGATTTTTTGCAACGCGGGTGGGGTTTTTCTGCATCTCTTTCGCTAACAAATTGCTCAGTGATCACTCGAGCGTCAAAACACCTACGCTGGTATTGAAAACTTTTTAGTTATCCACACGCAGTACAACTTCCCTGGCTTGTGCCGCAGTAATATCTTTGGCTGTCGGCGTTGTTTTTTAGATCATTCGGCACAAACTCACACGGTTCAGGCCGCTGTTTTTAATCTTTGCACATAACGGTACTCATAAGGTGGGTGCTGTTTTTCCTGCCTTATATATATCTTCGAATTTGGAACCGTCCAGTATAGTGTTAACGGGCTGACCAATCGTAATATATCGCCTTTGATTCTCACTCAGCGTGCATCTGCCACAGCGTATTTTAACGGAATTTATCAGGGCCAATCCCGCTTAGGGAACAAATGCCAGCAAAGGAGAAAATATATCAGTAGAAACACCGGAAAGTGGCCGAGTGCTACAAGCGAGCATGCGGAATAATGAAATTTCGCAGTTTGGTGAGTGTGTATATGTAGTCAGCCAGATAGGTACGCGAGGAAAAATCCGAGAGATTGGCCTAGTCACTAGCATCGTATTGTGTACGCACCAAGCCTTCGGAGTTCAATGGTAAAAGTGGGCTACATCATTGAGGAAATTACAACAGTCAGGCGAAATATTCTTCGAGTAGCTTGCATTTTTGAAGATACGCTCGAGACAATATAACGCGTCGCGGGGTAGTTATCCCAATGGGCGACATAGCTTACATATGCGCCATGAAGGTATCTTAGCTAAATTTGGGGACAGATCAGTTTTAATATAATTGTTTTCTTTAGCTAGAGGGCAAATAACACTTAAAGGTGTCAATTTCGAGAAGAAAATAGGGCGTAAGAAGTCCGGATACCAAAGTCGGGAACGGAGTGTTTAGAGAGAAAATCTACGAGGACCATGCAGGAGCGGGTAACTCCGCTTTATATGTATGATGACGAAAGGTTAGCTATCGCGGACACTTGAAGCATATTCGTGAGTAACAGCCGGCTATTCGACTGGCATCGATGAGGATAGTTTGCGTTTCACGTAGATAGTTGCCCCTCTTTTGGGTTTAATGTTAGAGATAATAGCTCAGCGTTCCAGCCAACGGCGCGTGGATGGTTGGGAAGCAAGTGGTTAACGCTTATTAGGTAGCTAAAGGTAGAACTGAGCTACTGATTCAAGTCGGTTAGATAGTCATACCCACATATAGACCCGCTATACAAAAAGTTGTAAGAGAGTACTTGTAGTCTCTCTTTTTATAGGCATAAGTTGCTATTTATCTACTGGATCGCTGGTATTACTATGTAACGACAAATCTTGCCTTAGTACGTCGCGAGGCGATTGGAGGCCAGGTCGTGATTCGATCTTGCGAAAGACTGTCTGAACGTAAGCCGCCCAAGATGGGCAATTTGTGAATAATATGCTAATAGTTATTGGAGTAGACCTGGAACCCAGAAGTTTCTGAGGTACGGACGTTGTCTGGATAAAGACGATACCAGGAGATGCATCACGCACAGAGAAAAGGAGGGTCTTATCTTCGAAATATAAAGAATATATATAGTGGGGATCTGGTAGATACAACGAGGGTTGGAGCGCGGGTTGTGCCCGCATAGGATCCGGGACCGGTAGGTAGTAGGGAAGGGTTCTAGCGGGCAATGGGTCACTATGGAATGTGATATCGAGGAGTCATACGGAGAACAGTCTAAAATGAAGTCGAAGGAGTAGAGGGGTGAGAGTCGCGTCGAAAAGCATTTGACTTTGACTTAAAGGTGTGATATTAAGGGACCTCCAATCGACCCAGGACATATGTAAGCAGTTAGCGTCTGATGTATCTCGTATCATTAAGACTATCAATCTTGCGGAGTAGGAGGATAGCGTTGATCGGGTGGCAGAGGCACTGCTCATAGAAGAAAGGAAAGAGTTTAGTTGTTATGAAAATCCCAACATGAGGACGTTCGTTCGTTAGTTCAAATATTAATTAGGAGGATATAAATGGAATGTTAATTCGATGTTATAAAGGCCGATGGTGGAATTCTCCAGCGGTAACACAACATCAGGCCAACTGGATAAATAACTCTTTCTCAGGGGCATGGTTGATATCCACTCTAGACTACCAATTCGAGCAAGGTCAGACACTTGTTTACTCCACTTATGCTCTCTCAAACGCTGTTGACATCTTTTATGATGAGTAATGACCAGTAAAAATGCGAGCGATTAACCTGATCGCATATAGAGATTCTTCGCTATCGTATAAAGAATAAAACTCACCTAACAAAAAATAAGCTGGAGAGTTATCAGGTACACGCAATTATAATTACTAGCCATACTTAAAGTTAGTGCAGATAAACCTGATGACCGCCTGTAGCTAATAGTTCACAGTTAGGACAACCCATAGGAGTGAAAATACACAACTAAATAATGTTATAAAGACAGAATTTTATACATTTACATATGAATGCTCAAGCGAATTTCATCGTGCAAGCCTCAATATGACTTGCCTAAGATCAAATTTTTAGTATCTTGTGCATCTTGACATCGTACTTAAAAATAAGAGTTTGATGACGTGCGACCTGTTGGCTAAAAGGGTATAGGACGAACTACCATAGGGTAGTCAAGGCATTACAAGATTGTTGGTGTACCCGTGTGCCTGCTGTTCTCGAAAGTACTATGCCGTTAATCTGTAATATCATAGTGGAGCCATTTATTCTCTAGCGTCAAAAGGAACCTCGCAGCCTCCTTCGGCTTTGGGAATATTTGGCAATGCGTTTATGTTTAGAAAGGAAGCAAATAGGTCTTTGCCTCTTATGAAGAGGTGAACGCAAACGTATGGTCGTCGCCGGGATTTTCCATATCTCGTTAAGTTTTTCAAATGTCAAGGTGAAATGTATTCTTACGGCTCTACTCTGATAAAATTCTAATATCAGCTTTGAGCTTCCAAATATTCCAGTAGCGTATTACCCTCATTCGAGCAACTACCTTGTGCAATATTAAGTTCGAATTGTGCCTGGGTCTTATAGTGCGTCACAAAACCATTTTTGCGTGGCCATGTGGGCCTCCAATCGTAAATGGCGCTATTGGACTGATTTATCGGTGAATAAGTTAAATTGTTGGTAAGCGTAGCTGCCAACTATGTTACGGTATCAACAAGATTCATGTTTACGTTGTTGCCATAGACATCCAGGATGTTGTAGTTACTCAGGGGTAGAAAGCCATATGCATGGGTGTAAAGGTCCCCGTAGCGTACTCGTTCTATTGCTTTAAAGTTTTCAACCGGGCCAATATGCGGCTTTACCCTTTAATGTGATAGATTAAATATGGATGCACCCTCACGCGATGCTAAGATGTGATGGTATGAGAAAGGAAATCAACTCACCAGTGGATATCGGATAGAAGTGGTGGGCCCAGTGAGTCTGGAATTTGGTATCGTGTGCGTTTACGGGTTTCCAAAGCC
>Ga0163217_1076067_pt1 | contig 15267 bp, 17 predicted proteins | sample SynspAceP_FD_185933 | JGI IMG/M metagenome (GOLD analysis project Ga0163217, IMG submission 185933) | Saline lake microbial communities from Ace Lake in Antarctica - Synechococcus sp. Ace-P (PacBio error correction) | ecosystem: Environmental > Aquatic > Non-marine Saline and Alkaline > Saline ...
GGGCGAACAGGGAGGTGGGCGCGATAGAGTAAGCAATCGCCAAAACTGTGCCTTAAATTCAGCGCCGAACACCTTGTCTGAATAACCAAAACTGAATGGAAGACCCTGGAAAAGCGGGTAAACGGAGAATCGAACTCGTAACAAAGCCGTTGGGGAAGAAAAAAATGCAAACAAAAGCTATAATAATAGGCCCGTTTTTCCCGACGGAGTTTCCTGGGTAATAATTCTGGAAAAGGGCTGAAGAGCGGCCCGCCAAAGCCCGCTCTTCACTTAGTGCCCAAACAACCAACTTTTACTCTTTCAGATTAAAAATGAATTTTCTGTGGGTTCAAATCACGCGGGCCGAAGCTTTATGACATTTGGTGAGATCGTCAGCCCGTTGGTTTGGGAATGCATGAAATTTGGTGGCCAAAAAGCTTCTTTTCTAAATGGTGCTTCCGCAAAATAGAAAATTTGGCAAAGAAGTCCCCCAACAGCCCTTCTGGAGCCTCTGCTTAATGCAGTTCATCGCACGAAGAAAATGCATTCTCGGGCCGTTTTCAAGCTTTTAAGAAACATCATCCCAAGGCTCCTCCGAAGGGGCTTTCCTATACCCCTTTTCTGGATGCCTGTTTTCCTAATCAGTGGTGTCCCACTGTTCTGCCGAAATTAAGTTCCAAGTTTCGGGCGCGAGGTAAACCTGCGCCAGAATCCCTACACCCCAGGTTTCTTTTCAGCAACCGAAAACTCACCAGTGGGAAAAAATCCAAGACTTTCCTTCTGAATGCTTTCACGGGGGAACCCAGAAACGCCAAGAAGCAAATCGATGAGCCTGAGGCACCTCGGATCTCGGATTTAGCGTGGTGTTGGGCAATCTCATTTTGGCATTACACTTCTGTGCATGATCAGGTGGCCGAGCTCGTGAGCCAAAGCTGAAAGCGTTGCCGCGAAAGGCTCTGCTTCAAAGGTGTTGGACACGAATAATAGGGCGTCAAGAAAGTCTTGAAAAATAATAGAAGCCAGCCTGTTTGCGGGTTTCTCAATCTCCAAAGCGAGCACGGGAAGCCTGCGTTTTCCCAGCACAAGGGTCATATCTTCTAATTCGGGTGGCGCCCAAGACCCCCTGATTGGCGTAAGCGTTTTCTGCTAATACCTCAATCCCGTTCAATCGCCTTAGCGAGCGCCACTCAGATTATCGCAGACTGGGAAGTTCAAAACTTCGGCAATTCCATCAAACTCTTCAAGCAAATCAATAAGTCCAACTTGTCCCATGAAAAAAGCTGCTTGTTTGGTTTCTTTGCTGGGATTGGAGTCGTGTCGCTCCTTCAATGCCCGCGCAAGACGTGGTCAACTCTGCCTCTTCGGAATGGTGGAAAGCAGGAAATAGCTTGGAGGGTGTGTTCAGCACCATCGCCAAAGTTTATCGATAACGCCGTCAGTCGGATTCGAGAATGCCCTTTCGTAAACTGCCGATCATTTGTTTGGGAAAGGTTTTAAGCAAAATGCCAAAAGACTTCATTGTCCATCCCAAGATGCTCTCGTGGCTGGGTCCAACCGAACAGGTTACCCCGCCCTATTACCAAAACTTTGCCATTCTCTCCACCTCTGATCTTCTTTCTTTGAGTGCGGACCTTGGGATGAAACTGTATCGATCAGTGGTTCCCTTTGCCCGTCGCCCCAATATCCGAAGGGGTCGCCTATGAACCCTCTGTCCGGAAGCCCTCTCCCATAATATTGGCCGCTGATCAACAAGCCCACAAGCAGATCTCTGTGGTAACGATGAGGCGATATGACCCAAAGGCATTGAGGACCGGTCCCAAACTGCTAGAGGAAACGCCTATGCTGAAATAATCCAAATGTACGTGCCGCGGGGTCCACCCGGTTCAACCGCTCGCGCCCAAATTAAACTCAAGCTGCTGCAACCCAAATGGGAGTGGTTCGATTGCCAATTTAATGCGGTGATCTGATTTAGGTGGAAGCTGACCTATAGGTCTGTCGCTCCATGGCCACACGATTTATGCTCCCACTTGCGCGAAATGCTGCTCTATGACCGCCGCCCGACATTATGTAGCTATTCGGTATGCCGCAGTTCTCCCGCAGCGGAAAGAAGAGCTGAGTGGCCCATAAGGGGTCGATTACGAACGTAGCCGATCCAGCTCCACTACTTTGCCTCGTGCGTTTGTGGTGGGATCCAATCCCATGCGGCCTCCAAATAACTTCCGCCACGCCAGTATCCCTGCTCCCCACCTTAGCTGGCTTTCGTTCGCTTCACGAATTTCCATTTGGGAGAATTTTCTACCGACAAATTTCGGCCGTTCAATCGACAAGTCCACGCATGAATTCCCTTCGCTTGCATGATCACATGAAAGCAATGTTGTATGATTTTGGATAAAAAAAGCAAGCAAGATAGCTTGGTGAGCGTCTTATCGGCCTTGAAATCTCTTCGGCTTACTATTGGCGTGATTTAGTTGCGGTATCCGATCGAGGCCTTTTTTCAAATACTAGCGAGCGTTCCGGGGCGGTTCCCATCACCGAAAACCCATCCAGTGGATCGCGCAGATCGCTGATCAGCACGTGCGCATAACGGCTAAGTCGTCCTCGAGTTGGTATGCCCCCAAACAACTTCGAGACCACCAAGCTTATGTTCTGCGTTTTTGCGCAGGCAATCCTGTGGCAAACGTGTGGCTTAGATGTGAAGCGGATAATATTTAGAAGCTCCGGTTAATTTCATCTGCGCGGCATAAGTACCTTAAACAACCGTCTGAGATTACGCCAAGTCATCTTAAGTTTTCGATCCCTTTTTTTGGCGTTCCTGCCCTTTTATTTGCCCAAAATATCCAGCGGTCTGGATTGGCGATCCGGTTGACCAATTAATCTGTGGTTGGAAAATGGGGGGCAGCACTATGGCCTAAAACGTATTCGTTTGACGCTCTTTGGATGCTGCATGGCAAGCATGGATGAGAGCCTTTATAACATCAATCACCCTCGCAACGCGTGCGTTTGATGTACCTATCTCTTTCCGTTTTCGGCTCTGGAAAAAAAGGAAGGTTTTTCAATACCTCTTCCGCTTTCTGGGCCCCGTGTTTTGATGATCCAGAACATTTGCGCGTGCCGATTGAAGATTCGATCTGCCGACATGTTCAGGCCGAGCGGAAACTGTCGGCAATTCAGGAACTTACTGAATGATCCGCGTACGCACGAGAACAATGAATTTGTCCTCCAGAATGGTCTGCGCGCCTATCTTGGTAGCCCGATTCATACGCGTCCGCAGGAAAGGTGGATCGGTGCAAACTCTGCTGCATGTCGTACAACTCCGCGAGAATGGAACGCAGATGAATCTGCACCTGGAATGCTTGCACGGTGCTAGATGATCTGATCACTGGCCAAAAACTTCGGGCGCTAGAAGGCAAAAGCTGCGGATGGACCTGCAAGAGATCATGCAGCGCGCAGTGGCATACGTCGCCCATGTCCAGCCATGAGATCAGAAACGCCGCTCACGGGAATTGTCGGTTTCCATCAAAATTGCTGAAGGCCGCAAATCTGAAAGCACAGTCCCAAAGCCTTTATGTCCTATCCTCGATCGTCAGTGACAAGCTTCTGGACTTTGGTGAATGATGTTCTCGATCTTGCCAAACCCTTGACCGCCGGTCCACTTTGAAACCATTGAGGAAGAGACGCGACTTTGAGAAGCTTGCCAAAAGATTTTTTGAGCGAATTCCAGTCGATCGCGACGCGCAAAGTCGTGAAGCTGACGGTCAATGATCTACTGAGGGGAGTATCTACCTTGCGATCGTGCCGGGTTTCAAGTCCATTCTGCAAAATTTGAAAATCGGGAATGCAGTTAAAGTTACGGAATCTGGAAGAGTATCACCGTGAGTACGACGAAAGATTTCCCTATGGCCCAGATTGCCTATCCGGTCGTTGATACTGCATGGCAAATTCGCCCGAAATCAATGCAAAGATCTTCAAGGAGTTCCAACAGGCGGAGTCTGAGAGGGCTAGGATGTATGGTGGCACAAGGCCTTGGGTATGTCGATCGTAAACGCCCATTGTTCGACCGGATGGATGGCACAAATAACTGTCAAAAAGCGGCTCGGCAAAGGAATCCAGAATTCATCGTTTCTGTTCCGATGCAAGCCGAGCTCGTGGAGTTCTCGCTGCCTAGGTCGGGCCTCGGTCAGACCCTCAAGACACTTGTGCAGCATTCGTCGCGGAAATTAGTTTTGCCTTAGGTTCTGATCGAGCTTTGTCCCTAAGCAGCTTGCGAAGTTTTAATCTTGCTTTAGAACCTGTTCTTGCCAAAGGTATGCGCCGCGCCGCAATCGAAAATCCATCCAACTACCGCATCTTCGAAGGTTCGCTGGTTCAGCACATGCGCGTAGCGGCTGGTCGTCTCTATGTTTGGTATGCCCCAGCAGTTTTGACACAGGCCTGATGTTCTGCGTTCTTTGCGCAACATCCTGGTTCGCGGAAGGTGTGACGCAGATCGGAAAAACGAAAATTACGATATCCAGCGTCAGTAGCGCTTTTACGCCAGACAGTGCCGAACCAACACCACCGCCGGCGGAGATCTGGATCCGCTCGCTTGAGTGGCCGTCGACGCGGGTGAAACACGTAGCGCCGCCTTTCATCACGTTCGACTTGGCAGGGCAGACAACAGCCCGCCAACAGCTTCGCCATTTGATCGGGGAAGATCATCACTCATCGCCCTTGAGCCTGAACGTGACTCACGGTTTGGGCATGTCGAACTTCCGCGCCATAAGCAGGCCAGTGATCGTGCTGATTCGCGCGGCCGGTCATCAGTGCAAAGGCGACCATTGGGTGAACTCTTGGGGCAGGGCGGCGAATAACTGATCTGTTCGTCTGTGGTCGCTCCGCAAACCGCGTTCCCGCGGTTCCTTTGGTCTCGGCTACTTTCAGATCGATTTGGGGAATCTCGGTTTTATAGACCTTGCCCATGTGCCGCAGCGCAACGGCCCAGCATCCTGCAGGTGACCGTTCACGGTGGCTGTTGGCGCAGGTGGCGCGGTTGCCTGGCAGAGTAACTGGATGAATGTCGGCGTCTGTCAGCTTCGAGATCCGCTTCTTGCGTCCATGTAGACAGGATCACGCGCCGCCTGGCTCTTGGTGGTGCCCTCTGAGGGGCGTCCGGATCTTGTCGTTGATGTATGTGCCCAAGCGCTCTGACAGCGTGTAATCGGACCCTCTGGCGGCGTTGCGCTAGCATTGGTCCCGGATGTCTGCCTCTACCCGCTTTCGCGGCTTTTCGAAATCCTTCCGTCCCGCAAGATCCTCGAAGGCGATGACCCCCGACGACGATGTCGTATTGATAGACGCGGGTTTCTTGGTTCGAAATGGCATTGGTGTCTGGGCTCGATGTAATCCTGCAGGTCGTCAGCGCGTAACCGGTCGCACCTCTAGCGACCTTCACATACTTTAGCCCGCGTCGGCGGCACTCTTGAAGGTCTTTGGGTGGCAGATCCCCCAAGAACGTCCCTGCAGCGTCTGTCGGTTTAAGCAGGGGCTGGTCATCTTGTCCTCGTTCTCCTCGCGATCTTTGCCGTATTCAGGTTAAAAAGGGGCTGTTGGGGGTGGTCTATCGCTGTTGAGCGATCCGCCCTGACCAAGCGTCGAACTCTGTGCGCAAGGCACGAATTGGGCTTGAGCGGGCTTGCTGGTGTTCAGAATAAGTCCTGCTAGTGATCTGGCAGACACCGCGAAGGTAATTCCACGCGCAGCGCTGGCATTAAACGGTGATTGGGGTGGGTAGGCCCCGAGCGGACCGCAGCAAAGCGCTGGAATTTTCCGGATCATTGCAGAGGATCCCCAGCCTGCTTGTGGCGGTTGCATATCAGACAAGGCCGCTGACGTTCGGGGCGCGCCTCTAGGATCGACGCCGAACGAACTCTCACTGCGGCGAATGCCGCAAAATAATGCGATGAATGGTTTATTGTTACGGCAGCGACGATGCGAATTGCTGCGCCTGGTATGGGAGCTGCGTCGTCCGGCGCATCAAACCAGCATTTGGCACTGGGCCCGCAGGCGCAGCCCGGCAGTAGTGCAAGGCCTTTCTTTGCTCAGGCAAACGGGTGTTGTCGCCCATATCGTCGATATCATCACGTAGCCTTTCAATTTCGAGGAAAGAACCGGCGGGTGATATTGCCGCCAGCTAAGGTGCGACGCTGAGGAGGTGCGCCGTTGCAGGAAGCAGTGTCAGCTGATGCCGAAGGGCATCCGGTGGAATTGCGAGGGTTTCAACACAGGCCGCGGTTTCGGCCATTGCGTTCGCGAAATCCTCTTCTGCATATTGCGCGGGGTGCCCGCAGGGCGGGTGTGTTGTGATGAAAACCGTCAGCTTCAACCTCTTCAACCTGCAGGGTTCGCTAGTGCCCGCGTGGCAGCGGGCGATCCAATTGTGGGATGGCGTTGCCATTTCGGATGCCCCACGGGCTATGATTGCCGGTGTAAGGCTGATTCTCATACAGACAATGTTTCCAACAACCGGTCGCGTCGGCGTATGCGCCGCCGTTCTTCGATCACCTAAATTCATGAAGGCATCTTCAGCGTGTCGGATCGTTGCGAATCATAAGGCAAACGCCGCGGACGAAGGGGAATGAGGCGCTCGTTCCATCTGCCTGCACGTCGGAGGCAAGGTCATAGCCCTTGGTCCCCTGGGCATAATCGCGGACCGCGCTGCGGATGGGATTATTTGCGCGCGGGCGCGGTCGTATCGACAATAAGAATAGGCGGGTGCCCGATACGAATCGTGATCGACCGACTGGCCCCGCGCATTCTTGAGCCGTTTCCCAGTTGATCCCAGCACTGCTGGTTGGCCGCGTAGATCTGCGGTGGGTGACGATGTGTTTTGGGGCGTTTTCTGTGGATACTTGCATTGTCTCGCTCCATTTTCAGTCGTAATGCAGTAATGTAATGCAAAAATGCATGATGCATTGTCAATGCAAAACGCATAAGACCATGAATAAAACGGGTGGCGACTTCACCGCTCGCAAGGGAGGGAAGGACTTGTTCGCAGCGCAATAAAGCGGGAAAATATGAAATCAGAAACAGTTTTAAGGAGAGTTTATGGTTTCGTTTCAGTTGCCCCCTCGTGTGAAGGAAACCAGGGTATCCCCCCGAAGGCTTTGATTGTCCGCCATTGCGGACATCCGATCAAAAAGCCAAAGCGTGGTTTCTTTGGTAAAATTTTTTAAGTGGCTGTTAATAATATTTAATTTATTTGATGATCTTCTGGATATTAGCTATTTCTCGAGCTTAGGCGAGCTGACGGAAGGTGCCTCAAGCGATGCTGAGAGGGCCTGGGCAGCGATCGGTGGAACGATCGAACTGGTCGATTTTTGCAATCTGGTGTGGGTGACATCATTCTGCGGTTTGGCGGCGCTTGATGACGCGGCAAAAGAAAATAGGAAAATTAATCAGAATAAGAAAAATTCATAATTTTCTTTTCTGATTTAATTTCAGATTATGTTCAGGTTAAAAGTTGGGCCGCATCGGACGCCACAACGACGCCTACCCACCGTTCGCTCTCGTCCGAAGCCAAGTGCGGGTTCGCCGAAAGGCCGTGATCGGTGCGGGCTTGCCGGCGAGCCTTAACGCCGTGCGCTCCAGAGCGGATATCGCGTTGCCTGATAGAAGTAAACCGCAATCTGCCCGCGGGTGTGGCGACTGTAACGTGTGCATCGATAATAAGATGTCGCCGGATAGCAGCAATTAGTGAAGGGATCGTGTGTTCCCTTAAGTTGGTAGACTTCGACCTTTTTTTGGATTGGGTGACAAGTGTTTTCTGCGAGCTTTAGATGCTCGTTCTAAGTTCCTGTCGACGGTTGCAATGAAGGGTGCCGACGTGCGTTTCAGAAATGCCGCAGTATGATTTTCCGGGATGTCGCGCTTTTGAGTTGTGGTGTCACTTCGTCCTTTAAGTAGGTAGCTCTCAGAAAACACCAAAAGGCCCTTTTGCGTATTTCGCCACATCCGGGCTCTTCACGCCGCGGCTTCCGTTCGTCGCGATCGTAGGGTCGGTAAGTCCAGCCAAAATTCCCTTGACTGCCGTGCTGGCGGTCCTTCAAAGCCGGCGTCAATCCGCGCCTGTTCGTAGTCCTGTCGTTTAAAAATCTATCATTGCACCGCCGTAGCATGGTCTTAATGCAAATGGCGTTGACAATGCGTAACGCAAAAATGCATTAGATTGAAGTTATGGAAGAAATTTCATAACATACTGGCCGACGTGGACTGCGGCTGGCAGCTGACCTCGCGCAAACCTTATCCCGAACCGTGAATTCGTGGGGTAGGCGTGCATACCACACCGTCGTTTTCGCCAGGTTATTGGATGGCACGCAAACACGCGGCTTTGAAATCTCTCCATGCTTGGTCTTGGAAAGCTTTGATGCCAACATCTCCGCCGGAATCCATCAAAACTCTGAAAATGACAAAGGGATGCAGCATGAACCGCAGCAGCCCCCTCGTTCCTTTTCAAGCATTCGCTTCAGTTGAACTCTTTCACAGTTCAAACATGGGAGGCGAGTATGCGGAAAAAATCTTTCAGCAAAAATGCAAAAGCGTGACGATTTTTGCTCGGGTAAGCAACAAAAGCTTGTCGCGCCGGTGGTTTGCATCGCTGATTGTTGGCGTGGCCTTTCCGGGTAAGTCGGAACGCGAGGTTTGCACAGCTTGGCGCGCCTGTTCTCGATGTATCTGAACGGCGATAATCAACTGCTGGCTGGCGAACAATGAATGCAGCGTTGTCCTCGTCACTGAGTGATGTGCTGGCGGGGAGTCGAGTGGCGTTTGGCCGGTGCGGGGTCGGGCAGCATGAAGCGGCGCGTTTGGCTGGCAAAGTTCAGGGCTTTGTTTCGCGGCGTGGTCGTCGCGTGCCAGCTTCATATCCCAAAAGTGGGCTGACCGCGCGCATCGCTGGAAACAGCGTTCGGAAAAGAATTTTTCGCAACAGATCAATGGGAAGTCACAATAAATGACACACGGCCGGCACGCCATCGCCCTTTCGTATCCTGGCAATACTGCCAGCCCCTTGGCTGGGATTGCACCATGCCCGGAGGTTTCTGCGCACTTCGAAATCCCCCCAAGGGACAGTACGTGCTGTCATCAAGCTAAGAACTGGGGCGCGGCTGCGGTGAAAACAAGAGAATTTGGGGGCGGGCGCATGAATATGCGCTAGCGCGATGCAGCTGCTTGACGGTTCCAGTAAATCGGCGAGTGGTGGCGCGACTGACGGGTGTCTCGCTGTGAACGCCGGTTTTGCATCACACTGGGGCATTGGGTTCGGAAGCCCTACCCAAAAGTCTCGCTACACGATAAAACTTGTAAGAACGTGGTTGCGGACCAGGCTACCCATTGACTGTGTGAACTTCTGCTGGCCGCGCGCGTTTCCCCCAAGCTGGCGGATGATCTCATTCTGAATGCTGGTCTTGGAAGTACTTCTGGACGGCCTCCAAGACCTCCTCGTTTTGTCGCCGCGTATCGCAGATCGACCGCCACCCAACGTCATCGGGAGTATCGACTCAAGCCCGACTTCGGCTAGGTTCTTGCACAACCGCAAAGGACAGGGTGTGTTTCGTTGCATCGATCGGTACGTAGATGTTTGATGCCTGTCATCCAAAATTCTCCGTGGTGATCGGCATGCGCAGGCGAGGTTTTCGAAAGGCTCGCGTGCATTTTTTCACTATGTTGTTCTGTTACAGACAAATAATTGCATTTGCCGTTTCGCTGGTTGCCGGCCACTGAATGGATCCGAGCCGCGATATCAAACATCGGCGGGCTGACTGCCGCCCTGATTAGGGCGATGCGCGGGGCGATTCCTGCCCGACATGGGCACCTGCGGGCTGATCTGTGCGTCACAGCACCGCTTAAACGCGCTGTCTGGGCGGGTCCCTCGACCGGCGCATCGGGCGCGGCAAAGTTTCTCCGCACCGTCTAGACAATTCGGCCTCGCTTATGGACGTGGTTGGCTGCACGGGATTGGCGGGCCCGATCTTTCCCCGACGGCTGAAAAGATGCGATGCTCGTCATGTAGAGGAACAATCTTTCGCGGATGGCGTTTTTATGGCGGGGTTCAAGCTTCCACAGTGTTGCTTGTCTGGGAACCAAGAATCGTCCCCAAACCGGACGCGGTATTACATGAAGGATAGCGACGTTTTTCAACGCCTCCTATCTGTGCGAGGGAAGGGCATCGACATCATAACGGCGGCACGCAAGCGCGTCTGGCCGCGGCCATCGCCCTGCTAACGCCTGTCCACAAAAGCAAAGCACTCGACTTGAATGCGTTCCTAATATCGAACATTCCATCCGCTGCAGATCAATTTGGTGCTGGATCCGTCATCGGGTCAGCACCACGCTTCGTCGCCGCGGTTCAGTCCGGTGGAGCCGATGGGATTGACGAATGCACACACAGCTTTTGAGGCCTTCCTGGCGCGCGTGCGCGCAGCGGTCGATACATAATCCAGCCAAAGAGGAGCAGACGGATATGACACGTTCCTGGAACAGCTTAAGGGCGGATCTCAAGGGCAGGGCGGAGCACTCTTTGTTGCTCTGCAAGCGGATCTTGCAAAGCTCGGCACGCGGTGAAAGCTGGTGGATGAACGTCCCTGATATTCCCTTGCGGCACTGCTAAATGATGATTTGGAGCGCATCGGCCTCGAATGCTGATTTCTCCTTTGACACTGGGGCGCGTGCTCGGGTCAGCTTTGGTGTTGCCGGTGGATGCAATCACTGTGTTTACCCGGAAGCCAAGCCTGCTGATGCGGCACGTAGTTTCGGAAGAAGCCGAGTTTGAAGCAGCCCGTGGCTGCTGGGACGCGGCATCTGTTTTCGCGCCGCCGTCTGCGACCGCGCAAGCTGTGGGCCCTGTGAAGAAGCAAACGTAGCGGCGCAAAAAGCGATGAAGCCGGGGCTTCGTGACACAAGGTCGGACCATTCACTGATGATGAAATTGAGCGCATTTGCCCAAAGGGTTCGATGCCGGCAAAGCCGCGATGAGATTGCCGATCTGTGAACCCGGAGTAAGATCTCGGTTGGCATGAAGATCAAAGCTATAAAAAGCAGAGCGGGCGAAAAAAAGGCCGCGACCGCGCAGCTGCTGCACCAGCGCCCGTGAAGCTAAAGGCAACTGCGATGCCAAGCCTGCGCAGCGGCAGTTTCAGACCAACGCCTAAGCTATCCCGCGGATGACCGTAATCGTTTGTTCGTCGCATCTGGATGATCTTGGTATTCACGGTGGTTTTGGGTTCCTGCTTGAGAAGGATTTTTGAGATCCTGTCAGGCTTGATCACGGGCCAAGGCTTCGGCGCTTGGTGGCAGATGAATCTCGGTGTCGAGGTCGGCGATGTAGTGGCCCGCTTAAGCGGCTGAATACCAAGGTCGGTGGATATCGGTCATCAAATCGCGGGGGTTGCTGCGATTCTTGGCGTCCACGCAGGAAGCTTGAATCATGTCGTTGGCAAGCACCAACAGGGCGGCCTTGCCCTGGTCGAAATGTCCGAGATCGAGGAATACCGCTCTCCCCCGTGATGGACCGGCTGAACAGTCCACTTCTTCATGGTTTGGGGAGCGCCGGGGCGGCTTGGCTGAACTCGACATGCGGTTGAAAGGGGGCGGCGCCGAGTGGCCGCGCGCTGTACTTCGATCTGATCCAACATTGCCTGCGACCAGTCACCGGTTTGGCCACGATCCGAACGATAATGGAAAGTGCTGGCCCAGCTGCTTTTATGGAATTTCGGAATCCAATTTTAAAACGTTGTGCCAGCATTGAATACGGCCCGCTGCACTAAATGGCGACCCTGTCCGTTGCGGTGAATGAAGTGCGGCTGAATGCATCCGTTGTGCTTCGACAAGGGGGGGTGCTATCGAGGCCGCTGTCGCGCAAGGAAGAATAATCGGGCACAGAATGGAGAGCGGCGAACACCGTCAAGCGCGTCCAGCGCCTGCGGGCGACTGTAGCGGGCCTCCACGACTGAGATGAGCAAGAACGATGCCGCCGTTAAATGGATGGACGAATGCTTTCTTTAAGCAGGGCGTTTTGGGTATCGCAACACCAGCTGGGTCCGAGCAGCAAATGAAGGCGTGGGCAGACGCATCGTATGGACCCTAGGCGTGCGCCGCGTCGGGGTGGCGATGTGAATGGGTGTTCCGAACTGTCCGTGGAACACTTTGCGGACAAATTGCAGGACAGTTCGAGGACACTCTTTGGAATTGCCTCAATTATTTAAATGGTTCGTCACTCTGTCCTCAGTGTCCTACACGAACAGGGACAATAGACCAGAGACATAACAGAGAAACAGAACGCAGTCCCGACAGATCGGGCGTTGTGGCTTTTGCGATACGTGGTTAGGCTGAGAAAAGGGGAAGCATGGAAAGAGGCGACAGGAGCAAACGGACCGCGTGCGCCAGGCTGCTGATTGACCGTTAAGCTGACGGGTTTCGGTTTTGCTAAGGGTGTGCCGGCAGAAGATCAGACGCGGCTGGAACCGCGCTGGCCTGAATGATCTGGCCTACCGTGAAGGGATGACGGGCTGATCGCCCCCTGCGCGTCTCGCTTCGACCAAGGGTGAAGATCCGCCGGCGCTTCTGGCCTGCGGCCCGCGGACAGTGCTCGATTGGCAGAAAGCTTCAGCGCCGTCCGCTGATGAGCTGCCTGCGCTGCTGCGCTGGTTTTGCCTCTGCGGCTGGTGGGTGCGGCCCCCTGCTGGGTGACGCGGTTGGTTGCTGAATATGGTTCTGGACGATGCACAAAACGACCGCCGGTCAAACCGATGGACAAAAAGCTGGTTGCGTACAGAGCAAACGGAGTGGCGACGTAGGGTCGAGCTGGCCAAAGAATCGGATCGCGCGCGGCACAACGCATTGCCGAAGATGAAGCACAATGGCTCGATTGGTACCTCAGGGCAAGGTCGCATATGTTCGAGGGTTTTGGTCGGCCAAATCAGTCTGGTGTGTCGGAGGATGCAGCATGATGGCGCAAAAGGTTTGTCCAGCTCAGGTCGTCGGATTTGCAAGACGATAGCGGCACAAAGCAAGACGCGATGGCTTGGGGACCGCGTGCGCAGGCAGATCAGTATCCAGTCGCTGACTGGAATGGGCATTTGCGGATGAGTGCGCGTCTATCGACTTTGAAGACGAAGGCACTTTGGCGATGGGATACGGCCGCGATCGGAATGCCTAACTTGAATGGCACAGCGGTGGCGCGCTTCGATGTCGCAAAATAGAGGCGGTGGCCGATCGTTGCAGATCCTGATGCTGACATGGTGGCTGCTGCCGTTGCGGTTGCCAGAGGGTTGCGGGTGGCAGGCGCATGGCTGTGCAGATCGCTGAACTGGCGCGAGCGCGGCTATGCCTGATGCATTCCGTCGGGTACATCCGCGGTGTGAGCCGAAGGACTGGCGGATCAACCAAGAACGGCAACCGCGCATCAAAACTGAAAGCATAGGCATTCGAAATTGATTCCTGGGTCGAAAGCCTCGACTCACAATGTCGCTGATCTGTCCCTGTGGTTTACCGGCCTGATGGCGGGCAGGTGGCCGGCTGCTCGGCGTAATTATTTGGCAGTGGTGGTCTGCATTAAGTGAAACTGCGTATCCATTTTGGAAATACAGCACTATCTGTCAAAATGGGCAGTAGATGACCGTGCCGCCCATGACCCCAATGGAAGAAAGTGCTTGCCGAATAAAGTCGCCCCCCCTAGACATCGTGCCAACAACACTTTTGCGCGCCCGGACGGTAACCCGCTTCCGGGCGCCTTTGCGTTTGGGCCTAATTGAATGGATGCCGATGTGCCGATGCTCCGAAGGACATTCCGGGCCGAACATGCGCGACAGCCTAGCAAAAATGAACAGGATACGACCAGGCGTCGGGGGTTCCGGCACGTGGAGCGTGGGTATTCATCCAAGTGGGACAAAGTAATCGATCGCATTCCTTTCGGCAGCATCGGTCTGCAAAGCGTGGCGAGGCCGTGGGCATCCCTGCAAGCGACTTGGAGGTCACGACCACATCGTCCCTCACAAGGGTGACATGGGTCTGTTTCTGGGATCGGAGCAATTTTGGCAGGCCTGGCTGTCCCGTTGGCATCACGAATGTGGCAGCAGAGCCTGGAACGTTGAGTTCCTTTGCAGGTAGCATTGGCCGATCCGATCTGAACGCTGACCATCCCGTGGCGGCTACTCGATCTGGCATGCGTCTCGGGGTCCTGAGGGGGAGGGGGGTGGTTTTAAATCCTAACGGGCGCGCCTCGGACCGGTGGGAAGCGAGGAAAAAACTCGCGCAGGTTTTGAGAAGTTTTTTTTTTATTTTGGTGCGAAGGAGAACGAGCAAATGGCCGGGCAAACGTAGGGGCCAGCGCCCGGAACCTGCCGGCTGTCAAAAAAAGCCAAAGGGAATTCGGGTCGGCGGTCCAATCCAAGACGGAAGAGATGGAACAGCTGGTCGGGCAGGTTGAGGAATCTGTTGAGGCTCAAGCGGAGGATCAAGGCACCAGATTGGGTGAGCGAAAGAAGGCCGCAAAAGGTCTGGGAATTTTTTAGCACCCCGGCTGCTGCAGCGGATCTTGCAACGGCCCAAAACGAATCGATACGCTGACCTTTGGTCGCTACTGCCAAAACTTTCGGACGCTGGAATCGCTATCCAAAGTGATCGAAGACGAGGGGTATGACCCTACAAACCGGAGAAGCGATCAACGGGAATTACATCATGGCCGCACCGGCTGTCATCAATGTCGGCAGCGTCTGAACCGGATCTGAATGGCGATGGAAGGAAGCTTGCGCTGAACCCAGCTGAATCGCCCGCTTGTTTGCTGGGCCAAAAGCGGCGGCAATCCCAATGCGTGGCCTACTGTCAACCTGGGCGATAAAGGATGAGGGCAAAAAGAGTCAGAAGTCCGTGGCCTTCTGACTGAGGGTATGGCAGTTGCATGTCGGCCCCGGGGCGTCGGCCAGCGCGCTATCGTTCGAATCATGACCGGGCAGGTTGGGTCAGTGGCGATACTGGTTTGACCGAAAAGTCCGCTTGACGCTGCGGTAGATTTTTCCAACTATCTCTCAGGTTCCTCTGGTGAATGGGCAGGACCGTCCTTTCATCCTGGAGGACTGGCAACAATGACGACATCGTCGCCCCTTTGTTTGGCTGGAAACGGGCAGATGGCCTCACGCCACTCCGGTTCAGGCGATGCTGTCTGGATCCCGCGTAAGAACGGCAAAACCCGAAATGGGCTGCCCGGCATCCGCGCTGCTCTGAATGTTGTTTGGAAGACGCTGAAAGAGGGCGGCAAGT
>Ga0163217_1079941_pt1 | contig 15265 bp, 20 predicted proteins | sample SynspAceP_FD_185933 | JGI IMG/M metagenome (GOLD analysis project Ga0163217, IMG submission 185933) | Saline lake microbial communities from Ace Lake in Antarctica - Synechococcus sp. Ace-P (PacBio error correction) | ecosystem: Environmental > Aquatic > Non-marine Saline and Alkaline > Saline ...
AAAAGAAAAAAAGGGGGAAGGGGGGACCGGTGGCCCCAAAAAATGGGGGGGAACCCCGAGAGCAAAGCCCGGGCAGCACCGGGGGGGCGCGGGGGGGGGGGTGGGGTTTTTTTTTTCCGGGGGAGTTCCGCCCCCTCGTCCCGAAGCCCAGCGTCCCCCGCAGACGCCGAAGGCGACCATCGAGGAATTCATCCCGCCTCCCGCCGGTGCCACCGGAAAAACTGGAACCGACGATGTACAAATCGGACGGCACACGTCACCAAACAAACCGCCGCGAGGTTGTCGAATAGCATCCGCAATCCGGCGTCAAATTTTCCCCCGCGTTGGTTCGACCCAATCCCCGCGAGCCGGAACCGAGCGGTCGCATCCCCTCGGTCCGCACCACTTGCGGGGGACGTTGTAAATCCCAGCGACGCCGAAACGTCTGCGGAGACTTTGCTCGTTCGGACCGACGCGGTAACTCCGACGCCGAGCGCAAGCGGCGGTGGTGTAGAATCGTTTTGCCGGGAGAAAATTCGATCGGACGCCTCGGTCAACCGGGCCGCAATGAATCGTGTGCATGTTCCGTGTCGATCACACGAATGCAAAATCGAGCGGCAGGCCGAATGCAAGCGGTGGCAACACGACCGCGTGATTTCAATGCAAACACTCCGCGCCCAGAACGCCACCGGAGATCCGCCCCACTAAACAACGACGTGCCCCCGGTCCACGCGACTGCGGAAGCAACGCGGTGTCGGCCTTTTAAACTCGGCAAATCTTCGACCGACCCCAACACCCGAAACCTTCGCGGGGGTGTTTGACGCGAGGCAACCTCCGTTTCCTGACGAGTCCGCGTGTCTTGAGCGCGTCGAACGAACTCCAGACAACTTCGAATCGCCGCGTTTCGGGTTCTTTTTCCAAAGCCCTCGGCCACGGCAAACGCGATCGGCCGCTGGCAACGAGTTTCGAGGTTGGCAACGCATGAACGGTGCTGCGTCCGCGAGTTGAGCGATCGTCTGAACCAGCGAACGGACGTTTCCCTCGTAGCAAACTCCTGATACAATCACCGCGAGTGGGAGTACTGTCACTGTTGATATTCGGCCGGGCGTCGAAAACAACCTCCGGCCGGCGCATAAATCGAGTCAACTCGCCTACCAATCGGAACAGTCAATCTCGCGTAGATCTTGAGCAACCCGAAATCCGCGAACCTTGACGTGCCCCCACCAACCTCAACAAGGTTGGCCCGTTTCACATCAGGTGTGCAATTGATAACTTTGATGGCAAGGTAATCGAGCCGCCATCGGCCGCGTCAATGGCCAGATACGACAACAACGCCGCTCGGGGAATCCCGCACGAATCCGCGATCGATGGTGCCCGTTTCAAACGTCTTTCGAGCGGAAACCGTCAGGCGAGTTCGTCACGATCACCAATTGGATCGTCGACGGACGCCCGAGAACGTTTTCCAGCGTCAACAGGAAACGGATGGGTGAACCCCCTTGACCGTTCGAGCGATTTAAGGTTCCCGCGAAGCGCTCGGCATTCCGTCGCACCAAAGACGAACTTGACGCCTTCTTTAAGACCGCCCGGCGCATTGCAACGCCCAAACTTCAACCCGAATACCACCTTCCGCCCCAATTTTTCTCTCGAGGTGTAGCCAGCGATCGGTTTCGTAACCCGGCGGATATTTTGCGAAAAGCGGTCTGCACAGTCATGAGTTGACAGAGCGAAGAAGGGAAAACGAAAAGGTGTGGCTCGGGATCACCGATCAAAGAGCACTAAACATAATTTTCTTGCACGCCTGGTCGATGGATTCCGGGCGCAGCGTTAATGGCAAATTTCGGTAGCGACAAAAATCGCAACCTGGTTCAGGAATGTCACGTGGATGACAAGCGACGCGGTGCTCGTTTTTCTGCTTCGTAGAACGCCAACAAGTGCTCCAGCAGCCGGCTGGTGGGTTTCCGGAATCCCATTTGGCGCCGCGGACATTTTTCATCAATGCGCGAAACTCGTTTTTGGAAGGATCACCGACGAAAATTTTGTAAGGCAGCGCGCCGCAAGAAACGGCTCGTCGACAAGGTCATCCGGGTTCAAATTCGTCGAGAAGATGATCAATTGCTCGAAACGGAAACTTGAAATCTTTCTTTCCCGTCGGCAAGGTGAGGAAATCGATGACCCGACTTTCCGGAAGGCACGATCCAACGGTTTGAGCAATCTCCGGCGCGATTCGTTGACGTCCGAAGTCATCGATTCAACAAAACACCCCGCATTGCTCTTCATTCTGCAGGAGCTTTCGCCATATTCGAACGCGGGTCGTGGCGGACCTTCGAGATTATCCATCACCAACTCACCACCGACGACCACGCTCGAGACGTTGGATGCGACCCAACCGTTTGTCCGCATTCCTGCGATTGAGCATAACTGCCCGTGCCCTCGGTACGGGGGCCTCGCGTGGAAACGCGGTCGTCTTTCAATTTGATCCAAATTGAGCCGTCGTCGAGGATCGCGTGCGGGATCCAAATCTCTTGCCGAGGCCATGGGTCAGACTGGCGAGCGATGTCCGTTTTTCCATTACCGGGAGGTCCCAACAGGAACAATCCGGTGTTGCTGTTGATTCGCCGGGCGAGTTGGTCGAGCAATTCGTCTTGATAAGAGATTCCGTAGACAACGAGGCTCGCAATTGATCCGGAATCGATCGGATCGATGGCCGGCCGGCCTGGGCCATCGGACGCTGAGCGTGTAAAATCACTCAGTTGCACCGGGGCGGGGCCGACGTAACTGCACTGCGTGGAGATGCAACTGAGCCGCGCTTTTGACGCGGTTCGGTGAGCGAGTAATAGTAAATCGTTGAATGCGGCCGGACGAACGTGGGCGGACAAACTTTCGCAACACGGTAGTGCGTTCGACATGGCTCGACGATCCGGAACGGCAACCCCGAGACGTGTTGCCAGCGTTACGACCGCTGTCGTTCCGGTTTGGTGAATCGTTTTGACGAGCAACGCCTCGATGAACTGATCGACAAAACGAGTTCGTTCAAAACTCCGCGCTCGGCAGGCACACGAATCGTCCGTCGCGTCATCAGTCCACCAGGCGATGATGATTCAAAGCTATGAGTGTCGGTCATCAAGAGCGGTCTCAAGAGCGGTCATTCAGTTTCATCTCGTCCGAGGTGGATTGGCAGAAACGGCACGTCAAATTCGAGCGGCGCCTAACCGTCCGATTGTTCACTGAACGTAAGCGTTCTATCTGCCCATGTTGACAGGCCGGATATCTTGGTGGGTTTCTTTCATTTCAGGAGAAACCGCCATGGCTCGCTTGCCCAATCCTCAACTCGCCGATCCAATGGCGTCGCCCGACTCAGGCGGTTTCGACAACGCCCGACACTACCGTCCGCCCCAGTTCTGTCGTTTCAGGAAGCAATGCTCAGTCGCGTCGGTTTTACCAATGGCGAACGCAACTTCCAAACCGATCATCAGGGGGAGAACGTTTTGGTGGCGAGTTTTATCGCCGTCGATCTGACGCACGCCGCTGGAGGCGAAACTGTCGAACCGCGTCTGCGATGATCAAATTGAATTGCCACGGCGTGCGATCGTTCGCTTGGACGCGGATGCGGGCAGAGCTCCTGCACAAGCGATCGCCGCGATTGTTCAGCGCTACCACACTGGGAGAAGCATCAATGATTGCAGTCGCTCCAGGAAATCGCATCTTCCGTCTACACGCAAAACGCCACCGACATGCGAAAAAAGGTTCAATGGTCCCTCTCCGGGATCGTGACGCAGTTACTTCGAGGCGATCCTTGTTCTCAGGGCACTTGTTCGTGTTTTTGCAATGCAAGCGTGGACTTTGTCAACGATTCTAATGTGGGATCAACCAGACGAGCCTCTCCCCTGGTCCAAACGACTCGAAAGCCGGAACGTTTTGAAAAACTCACCGGACACCGAAGGCAAACTTCGAGATTGGATTCCGCTGAAGCTAGTCATGATGCTTCGCGGTGTTCAGATCGAAGGTTCCAGACGACGAAAAGATCCTCTATCAACGATCAAAAAGCTGGCTTGAAATTCAAGCCAATCTTTTCGAGATAACCACGAACGCAAGGCTTTCATAAAGCCTTCGTTTTTTGTGGCTATGCGATAAATCACACATGGCTTGAACCGGCAGGATATTATCGAACTGCAAAGCGTTTTAGATTGAACCAGTTGAGCTGAGCATACCGTACGGCAACAGAGCAGACGATCGGAGCAACTGCGTGAAGAACTTGACTTCTTCAAACGCAAATTCTTCGGTCAGTCCAGTGAACGGCACGTCACGATTTCGCAGTTGCATCTGTTTTGAACGTGGTGAAGAAGAGCCAGCCGAAGTCGAGCACAGAACCGGAGGATCCGCCCTGCCCGGGAACGCGACGTCGAAAACGAAAAAAGACAATCTGAAAAATAACCGGCTCAACTTGCGCCGTGAAAATCGTCGAAGCCGACGTCGCCGAGAAGATCGCATCTGTCATGTTGTCAGGACGAAGCATGCCGAATCCAATCGAACCCGACATCAGCGAGCGATTGGTTGATTCCAAGCTAGAGTTTGTTCGTTTGGGAGATTCCGTCCGCCTCGAAACGTGCTGCGGCAAGTGCAAAGAAAAAACGCCAGGTTCCCGCTGGTCAAGATCCTGGGTCTTGACCACAAGAACCCCGTCCCCGGAGCGATACAGGATTCGGTGTCTACACCACAAGTCGCCGTGAATAAGTTCGCTGATCATCTGCCGTTGGGTATCGCGGTGACGAACATCTTGCCCCGCCGGCTATTGATCCCACGCCAACACACCAGTACGGGCTTGTTGGTGGCGATGGCTTCCTTGATCTCTCCACTGTTGGAGTTTGATGCGACAGCGGGTGCTCATGGCAGAGTGCTGGGTGTCGATGACACGACGGTAACGGATGCAAGACGCGAGCCTGCCGGAAAGATGCGGACGGCACGCTTCTGGTTTTGTTATCGGGCCCGAGAAGATAACCCTTACAAACGTATTCGACTTTCACCAGAGTCGTGGACAGCGAATGACGCTGGGGAGTTCTTGGATAGTTTTTCAACGGCCACGCGGTGGTCGATTGCTTATGGGGTACACAACGGAAGTTTAATCTGGGAGCACATGATCGTATCTTTGCGTCCTTGGTTGCAAATTCGCATAGCGCCGTCGGAAATTCGTAGAAGCAAAATCGACGATGCGTCGCCCGCTGCGCAAGCGTTGTCCCTTCTATCGAGGTCTGTATGACATCGAGATCGCGCTCTTGATTTTCAGTGAGCAGGATCGCCTTGAGCTTCGCCAAATCGGAGTCCGTTTCCGATTCATGCGTGATCTTCACGATTGGCTTTTTAGAAAAGAATGACATAGCGGTCGGTGTTACCCCAAGAGTTACGCTTTGGCAAGGCGTCCCGCTACGCGCATGAACAATTGGGATGATTTGAATGTATTCCTGGGTGATGGTGGTCCTGCGATTGACAACAAACGAGACCGAGAAACGAACTTCGTCGGTTGACGATTGGGGGTCGGAGAATTGGTTTTGTTCCGTCGGCTCGGCCTTCGGGCGTTCGACGGCGGCTTCGATGTAACCAGTTTGGTTGTCTTCGGCCAGCACGCCATCACCTTAGACGTTTGGGGCTTACGTGGACGACTGTCTGCGGCAACTTGCCGGAAGGGTCGAGCGACTATGAATTCGTTGCTACCGGATGTTCTGGCGTGAGAACCATCCGAAGTCGATTCCGGGATTATCGTGAATGCCGAAAGCACCTGTCGTAACAGTTGGACAACGCAACAGCGTCGGGTGCGTCGTCGTGCGGCCCAAGATTCGCATGACGCGGACCTGAGCGAACACATTCAAAACTGACGTTGGAGCATCGGCGAACTGGTTGCTCCAGTACGGATACCGTTTGCCGTTGGATGCATCACTTCGTCGCTGGCAAAAGGGTCAAGCGATTTCGTCGGGTGGCGGGATGAGTCGCGCGAGCTTAGCGTATGACGGCGATCTCCAGTCGCTCGTACAATCATCACCAAACCGGGCGATGATGCCGAGGCTGTCTTGGAGTTCTGCGATCTCTGGAATACCGCCCAGCGAAACAGGCGACGGTGACCTGGACCTTTGGTTGACCACTGCGTCCACTGGATTAGCATCGGGGCGATTGGCGGGAGGCATCGGCGGATTCGAACGATTGCCAGCACGCCGCTACCGCCCCCATCGAACCTCGGCCAATCGTGGCGACGCAAAAGCGAAAGAATTGCCAGCCATGGGCAGATAGAACGCTTTACCATGAACAAACGACAACGAATCGACCCTCAGGCAAACGTAGCTCACGTTTTTCGCGCCATTCAAAAAACCCACGTTCAGACGAATCAATCCAAGAAACGCGACCGATCATGCACGCAGCCGTCTCGACCCTCAAAATCGTTTTCCCAAATCAATCGGTTCCATCCCCGCAGCCTGACACGCGGCGGAGTTCCCCGTCGTCAATCCACCCTCGGGACCGAGATCACCCACAAACCAACTCGGTTCGACGCCCGTTCTGGCGAAAACACCGCATTGAGCACGTCCGCTGCATGCCCCGCCCGCCTGGCATCGCAACTAACCGATGCTGTGATTTCAGGCGACCTCCGGTTCTCTGAGTTTTCCAATCCATATCCCCCAAACGCATGACCGGTGCAATCGTCATCAATTGATTTCGTCCGGATACTGTTTGCACGCCCTCGGATGACGATTCGCTCGAAGTTTGCCGATACGGAAATCGGTCGGGGGGCGTTGGGTGCGGGTCGAACAACCACGGCTTGCAACCTGGGTGACGCCGAGGTTTCGGTCAAACGCTCGATCATCTCTTTGGCACGTGGGTTTGGGCAACGCGATCGGGCGACGTTCCAAATCAGCGTCCGGGTTCGCGCTCGACCGTTCCGGAATTTCCACTCTCGCAGACGCATTCACGGCCGACTCCGCCGAGATCACCGTCGCCGCCGATTGATTGCCGCGACCTGTCAAACAACTCGACAACGATCGCCGGCCCGCGGACTCGCATGACCGCGCCGCGGGGGCCGCCTCGTTCGTCGGGCAGCTCCACGGTCGGGTATTGGATCATCAAAATCGGGAGTGTAGTAGCGCCTGTCATGGACCGGATCGGGTTGGCAAGGTGGGTTCGGTTGAGGCCAGAGTTTAAACGCCTGATTAATCGCCTCGCAGTGGCGCTTGCCGAAAACGGTCCGATTTAAGAGGAACCCGCTCCTCTCAATCCACGAAGCCTCATCATGAACGGATTTTCGCCGGTCGACCGTGCGTCTGATTCGACACCGAGCCGGCGTTTCGGTGTCAATCATGAACGCCCCGCTCCTCGCACAGCCTTCGGCATCGGTGGCAGGCGTTGGGCGCCCGAGGTGTTGCAGCATTGGGATTGATCGCGTTGCGCCGTTCGCGTCCGAACCGACGCTCGCACAACCGTTACAACGCGACCGAGTTTTACTTTCGATCCTCCGCCCACGCGTCGCATGGGATGGTTGCAAAACGTCCGTACGGCGTTCTGCCTCGCTCCTGTCGTGACGAACGCGCGGCGCCGGGCGACGACCTGGTTCGTCAATTGATGGCGAGTTCGGGTCCTCGGCGACATCGCAATTGATAATCGCCGCCACGTCATGGCAAAACCAATCGCTCGAGTAACTCACAGATGCCACTTGACGCAAACGGCAGGGAATTTTTGAACGCCCTCGTGCGTTCGAAACTGTGATCATTCAGGCGACCGGAAAAATAGTTCCGACTGCGACAAGGTTTCCCCGGACGTCTTGCATGATGGCCGGATTGGCGGCGGCCCCGCTTCGAAACGGTACTCGCAATTTGAACATCGTCTTTTGTGATGCGAAATCCGGGAATAATGCGATGAACATGCTCCCTGTCATCGGCGCTGGCGTGATCGCATCGCCATCATCTTTTCGCGCAGCGCGGTAACCACGAGCTACGGCGGTGGTGGGTCAACCAGCCTTCATCATGCCGCGCGGATTCGCCCCGCGTTCACTAAGTGTCCGCGGTGAGTCAACCTCGCCGACGCCTGCGGCGGATCGGATTCGCCGGCTCGGCACGCTCGTCATACGCGCTGGTTTTCACGCCATCTGCCGGCGTCCGTGCAAAATCAGTCGGTCAATCCGATCTGACGCGGCAGTTCGTCTGCCGAACGTGAGGGTGGCGACGGCCAACGCGAAGACGAATCACTGCGCCGCCTAACGCGGAACGACTTTAGGCGGAGTAGTGGATCGGCACCGCCAGGATCCTTCACCCTTCCGAGCTTGGGAGACTGCTGAAGTAATCGCATTGTTTTTAGGCCGAGGCCGACACACCACCGTTGATTGTGTCGGCCTCCGGCCTGTTGATTTGCAATTAAATCAGCAGCCTCCCTGGCTCCGGAAGGGTGAAGTGGGATCTCTGGGTGTTCGCTTCGTTCGCATCCCCGGATACCTTCTCGGGATCGTGCTAAGTAACCGCGGGATCAAATAGCTGACGAGTTTTATCGTAAGCTGAAGTCGCCAGACTTTGTATTCCATGTAAACCACTCTGGCGAGTTCGGCTACAACAGTAAGTGATCCCGCGTCACTAACGCCATCGCGGACGCTCAATTCACGCATTCCGTATCGAACAGGTTGTTTGCCTCAAATCGCCGACTCCCCGAGCGATGATTTCCGGGCCGAAACGCTACTTAAGCAACTCCGCCGAATCTATCGGGGGCAGCGTCGTGGCCCGGAATCCGCGTTTTTAGCGTGGGGCGTCGAGGATGGGCGCTGCTTATCGCGGACCGCTGGCCTCCCGATTCCTGGGGGCGGTGATTTGGGCCAGGCCCTCCGGTTGAATTCGAATCTCATCCGGGATTTTCATCAAAACCATTGGAAACTGTTCTCGTTTGTTCTACCACGTTGACGATGACTCATCTGGATCGGCAGCGTTTCCATCTCGTGCTGTGGTGGCAATGGGCACGAGCCACGTCCGTCGATCGCAGGTTTCGTCGGACTGGCGGTTGGCTGATGACAGTTGGTCCCACGGCCGTCCTTCCTCGAACGCCGCCGGTGAATCGCAACGTATCGAGTCGAATTTTTCCTCAATCCAGTGGCTCAACCAACTATTGTTTTTTCCCTGGTTCGTGTTGCTCCGTGCGTCTCGTCCGCGTGGGTTTTTGGTTTCGTGGGTGACCGTCGGAAAACGGATGTTCGACGCCGCCCGCTGAAAACGTCCTGGTCGCTGCGTGGTTTTTGTTCCCTCCCGCCACCTGTTGGTGGCGGTCACGATTGTCGTGAAGCATGGATTCATTTCGATGCCGAAAAGACAATTCCCCCTGTTTCTATATCGGCTGATTTTAAGTGGGGTCATGCTGCTTGTTCAAAACCTACACGTTTTTGAATCTCTTGCTGACTGTCAATGTATCGGCCGCGATCTTCGTGCAAACGAAGATCCCCGTTTTGCCCGTCGTCTTGAATGGGCTGCACGTGATCCTGACCCGCGATCACTGCCGGCCGCGAACACGGTGCTGCTGGCCGGGGGCAGGCCTACTCTGGAGAGGCGCCGAAATGACTCTTTGCAGTTCACGACCGTGTCGCGAATCACGATCGGACTGCACCTGATCGTGTTTCCGAGTTTGGGCGATGGGCGGGGTTCCCAACTGGACCGGCGAACCCAGACAAGAATGATTTGACAGAAAAACTGGGGCACAAGAAAATTGAGTCACTCCGTTTTTCTGTCGCCAAATTTTTTCTCTCAAAAAAAATTAAGTCAGGCGACGCGTGAGGAAGCGAAGCCCCCGCGTCAAATCACTCCGACGGCGCCTCACGCCGAACACCGCGACGTATGTCGTCAACGCGGAACGACGAACAATTGGTTGTCCGTGCTCGAGGTCCGACGGGGATCGCATTACCTCGGTGAAAAAGGAAATTTTGTCGTAATGTCCGCAGTGCGGGCGGCAATCTCATCGTTCTCGACCGCCCCACTGATCGTCCATCGATGCGTCCGTGATCGTCGAATTTCGGATGCATCGGGCAGCGCGATGCCGCCGCGGGTATTCGCGTTTCGGTTCGTCTTGCGGACCAAGCACGGTCACCGATCGTTCGACAATAACTCGAAAGTGCCGGAGCCTACTTTTTCTTAGACATCAGTTTCGGATTTCCTCGGCGACAAAGACTACGGGGTGGATGCGGATCGGGTTCGGTCTACTGCGAATCGACTTTGGTGAAGAATCATTTTCCCGCGTGTTTGCAGGGTACTGGTCGACGCGAAACGTCGAGTTCCTGACGCGATCCGTTGCGAACGCCTTCGAGAACCACCATCGTTCCGTTCATCAAGATAACGATTTCCCCTGCTCGGAACTTCACCGGGTTTTAATTACTCGCAATCGAACGTCTCATGGGCAGAAAACCGGTTCGCCAACGAATTGCTGACTTTCGTTCAAATTGATGACCGGAAACCCCGTGGACCCTTGGCAACCTGTTTTTCAAATTGTAATCACCAGGTGACGACTGCCTCGAGGTTGCTTGGCGAGCAACACGATTTCAGGTCGACGGTTTGTCCGGCGAGTTCGGGCGTTACCCGTCGAAAATTTTGCAAATCCAGTTCTCATCGGCCCCCGACAATCGGTTTGAAGCACGTCCAGGCCACGGCGACCACGCGAGTCCGCCGCAATTTGTCGCTGCTGTCGGCCGATCGCCTGCAACTCGCTCAACGCGAAACCGGGGCATGATCAAGTTGTTGTCGAAAAGCCCGTCGCGACCAAATCCGCGATTCCGTACCGTCGATCACCACGCTCGTGTTCCAGGATCAACACGGTTTGAAAACCTTCACCTCGCCGGACAGAATTCTACGTACGGAATCAGGAACGGAAATCGTCTTTGGTTTGTAAATAGCACCGAAGTACACAAGGTAGCTCAAACAGATTGCCGACGTCAAACGACTTGATTGGCGTTGCGATTGATCCAAACAGTGGAGCCGCCGCGATCGTGATAATGTTACGTCCAACAGCACGGCCGATAGACGCCGAAGTAAATCGATGTATCGTGTGAATGCGTTTGCGTATGGTCGGTAAATAATCGAAAATCACCATCGCCAACGGCCCAACCCAAGATCAAGGTGAAGTTCAAGCCACGGCAGGAAATGCCGCCCCCGCCGCTGGGCAGGAGACGAGTGATGATTGCCCAGAAACGCCAGCCGGCGCAACAACAAAAAGAAGAGTCGCAGAAGATCAAAGCCATTTTATTGCGGTTCGGCGAGGGCGAAGCAAGGAACCGACCCCTAAACGGAAGGGGGGGTGGGCGAGATAACTTGCTACGACAGTGTTAAATGCTGATCCGAATCGCCCAGGGGTACGAACGGGAACGACACCAATTCTGCCACGATGCCCCGATTCGGGGTGGGATTTGCCGACGAACGCTAATGGACACCCCAAAACCGAACAAAATCCAAACACCCCCGCCCAATTTCCGGTTTCGGAAGATTGCGTTCGCTCTCCGAGCCGACAACGTTTCCATGCGCTGCTTCATGCGTTAACGGTTTTGAGAACGTAGACAATCCTACCCAGTCCCCGAGCGACCGGCCGACGAGTGTTCCCAAACGGGCGAACTGTTGATCACAAAAATGATCCGTCAATCCCGGCGATGTACTACGCCGACCACCCGTGTTAAAGGCATCGGCTTTCGCCCGGCGCCGGAACCGCAACGAGCAGCCGGCTCGGGTTCAGCGTCAACACATCGAACAACCCCCGCACGCGTTGCCGGCCGACTCCCGCAACGCGGCACAACCTCGGATGCCGGTAAACCGCATTGAATAGGAAATGCTCCAACTCGCAGCGTTCCTGCGCCAAACTAACGTCACTGTGCCGCACCCGGATCCGGGCATCACGGAACCTGGTAGCCGTCTTCCCTGCGCCGTTTGCACAACCTCGACGCTCACACTGCAACAGATCACTGACCCTTGCCCCCCCCAAATCGATCAATTCGTGAACGAGCAATTTGGCGCGTCGGCCGACCGGCAACTCGCCTGATTTTTGTCGCACACGACCAGCGGTTTCGACGAATGATCGCGAGTTCCGACAAACTCCTCGATCGACAACATCCATCTGAACGCGTCGTCGATAATGTGCGCGCTCGTAGGCGATCGAAATTCCGCGCGTCGACGATCTGCAACTTCGAAGCAACGGGGCCCGAACCAACCGACGCTCAGCTTTTATGAGCCCGCGTAATCCTGGCCGCCCGAGCGTTCCGTTGACAAGGTTTCAATACCAAAGCAAAACGTGTGATACCGTGTGCTCGGCTCCTCGAAATCGTCAGAGCGAATTGGTTGTGCGAAAAACCGCCGACCGAATCATGCACACTGCGTCATACACGTCCTCACCGCAGTGACCGTACGGCGGGTGCCCCCGATATCGTGCATCAGTGCGAGTGCCTCGGTCAAATCCCTCGTTTAACCGCAACACTCGGGCCAACGCTGCGGGCCACCGACGCGACTTCGAACGTTAGCGTCAACCGGGTCCGTGATACGTCCCCATCTCGCCGGTGAAGACTTGCATTTTCCCCGACAACCGGCGAAACGGCTGCTGTGCAGAATCCGGTCGCGGATCATCCGACCGTAACGGCCGCGGTAGGCGTGCATCGGTTCGGCGTGGACCCGTCCCGCCGAATCGCTGCGTGCATCGCGTACGTAACGCCAACAAATAAATGCTCCCGATCGGCGTACCCGTCGCAAATCGATCAAGGGACGCCGGTGGACTCAAAGGGGCATCGGTTCAGCAAAAGTAGTTTGGAACAAAATAAGAGAACAACAGAATCGTGTCGGGGAAGGTGAATCCAGCATCGCTAACGCAATCCGACCTTACCGACCGCCGGAACTGCGTGACAATTCCTGAAATACCAACCGTCTTCTCCACCGCAGGTCTAGCTTTTTTCCGCAAATTCGCCAGAGCAAGTAGTTTACGGTTTGGATTCAGTTGTTGATGCCATAAAGGAATGCGAATAGAATGAGGTTCCCCGGTGCGATGGCCTCACCGATTCCCCCGCGACGGTTTTTCCCAGCGGAAAACCGATTTTCGATACCATGAAAAAAACACCTGCCGCCCCAATCTTGAGGTCGCCCCAATCTTGACGCCCGCCCCATCGCCGCGTCAACGCCGACGACGACGACGGCAAACCGAATCGTTGCGATTTCCGCCCGCCAAGGTGATTCTCGCCTTGCCCGCGGTACAACGAACAAGAAGCCCTGCCGGATTACTCGAACGCGGGTCGGCGAAGCGGTTCGCCGACAGCGGGTTGCCTTACGAGGTCATCATCGTCGCGACGGCAACGCCAAGACGACACGGGCGAAAAAATCGCTTCCGCAATGTCGTTCAAAATGCACCCCTCCATTCGTCCAACCGAAGGTCCAAACCAGGGGCTTCGGTCGGACGAATCCGTGGACGGTTCGAGAGGCCCGTCGATCGGGCCGGCGGGAGCGTGGACATCTCACACCTGCGAACGCCGAGACAACACGCCACCGCCGGGATTGATCACCGCATGGTCCAATCCGTCACGAAGGTTGCGATTGCGTGATCGCCTCGCGGTTTTCAAAACGGTGCCCCGCGTCCGTCGGCGTGCCGATCGGACGCCCCCTTCCTCAGCATCGTGCCCGATCCTGTTTCACGTGCTGTTCCCCACCCGCGGTGTTCGCGATTACCCTCCGGATAACCGCGCCTACCGCGCCTTCGGCATTGCGTGACGGGTTCGCCGTTGGGATGACGATTTCGTCGGTCGAAACCGGGTCTTCGTGCAATGGCCGAGGTTGCTCTTGAAACTCCGCAAAATGGGCTGCGTTTTCCGTGAGGTTCCGCTGGCGATGCGTTACGACCAAAAAGGCGGCGTTAAGCAAAAATGCAGGTCTCCCGCACGATCTGGTTTTGACCTAAAATGGTCGCCCGTCACCGCTCCAAGGCTCCTAAGCCGATGTCCAACGGACACCCTCGAAAAAAACCAGCATACTCCTCGCGATGGTTCGTTATCGGCGGCGGTGTGATGGATTGGCAAGTTCGCCAACGGACCTACGCGGACGCGGTCAAAACGTCACCATCGCCGAAGCCGCGCCCGCGATGGGCGGTTTGACCAGCGCTTGGAACTCGGCGACGTGAATCTGGGAATCGGTTTCTATCACGTGACGTTTGATGAGCGCACAAAATCCGACAAGCGTCCTAGAAGACTCGGCCTCGAATCGCAAATGAAATGGGTCGAAACGAAAACCGGTTTCTTACGCCGACGGCCAATTGCTCTGCGATAGCAACACGGCGGAGTTTCTTAAAATTCACCGCCGCTCCTCGTTGAAATCGAAAAACTACGACTCGGCGGCACGATTTTTTACGCGTCCAAAATCCGCAATTGGCGGCGACTCGAAAAACCTCACTGTTGCGAAATGTGCTTGCGGCGTTGGTACGCGGTCGCGCGTGTTCGAGGCAAGATCTGGGCAACGCGTTGTTGGCAAGCCAAACTCGGCGAAGCGTACCCGGCAAACTTCGGCTGCGTTCATTTGGGCGCACACGGCGCGGATGTACAAGGCCGACGCAGTGCATGAAGACCGAAATGTTCGGTTAGCGTTCCCTGGCGGCTACGACCCAAGTCCTCGAAAGCTGGGTCGGTTTGGCTCGCTTCGGACGCGACCGTCGAAATGAAAACCGGTTCTCCGGTGCAGAGCGTGGTTTCCTCTGCCCTCAGGTCATTACAAGTCGAGTTCCGCGACGGGTCGGTAGCGTCATGACAACGTCGTCTCCGACGATCGCTCGCCGTTCATCGCCGAGTCCTGTCCGGCGATGAACGAACGGCAAAGACACAGCACTGCGCACCGGCGACATCCGCTATCTGGCGTCGTGTGCGCCTCGCTGTTGATGGAAAAACCGATCGTGATTACGTCCAAATCACGCGAACACTTGGGTCCCTTTGGAACGGGGTGATCGAGATGTCCACGATCGTCGATTCGGAGATCGCAACTCGGCGGCAAACACCTCGTCTATCCTACCGAAGTACTTGCCCGACGACCACGAGGGGGTTTGAAAGCGACCGGAACGAGATTACCCGCGGAAGTTTGTTCGACGTGAGAAGATGTACGACCATTTCGCGTGACCAATGTGTCGAGTTTAAGATTCGCGCGAGCGAAGTACGTCGCGGCTCTGGCGACGAGTGGACTAACAAGTCAGCGATTGCCCGTCGTGAGAGCTCGGCCCGGTTTTCTAGCGTTGAATCGGCTCACAGTTGTCAAAGGCAATTTGAACGTGAACGAAGAGATCACCCTCG
>Ga0163217_1039953_pt1 | contig 15262 bp, 24 predicted proteins | sample SynspAceP_FD_185933 | JGI IMG/M metagenome (GOLD analysis project Ga0163217, IMG submission 185933) | Saline lake microbial communities from Ace Lake in Antarctica - Synechococcus sp. Ace-P (PacBio error correction) | ecosystem: Environmental > Aquatic > Non-marine Saline and Alkaline > Saline ...
CCCCCCAGGGAGGGAAAGGAAGAATTGCCCGAAACTTGCTGGTCGGAGGTGCCCCCGGGTTGGCGGAAATGTACTTTTTCGTGGGTTTGGTTGGCCAAAAACTCCCGAGTTTTCCCCCGGCGTGAAAAACGCCAAACCCATCAAAGCCGCAACCGGGGTTTTCCAAAGGCGGGCCTGCCGCGAGCTCCTTCCAAGGCAGCTCAGTCCGGAGCGCCAGTTTTTGTTCCGACCCAAACCACGGTCACCCCCAATGCTCCACCGCCAGTTTCCCAAGCCTTCTTCCGCTCGACTTTGTTTAATTGCCATGCAGCACGATTCCCGAAATCGGCCTGGCAATACGCCCACGGCAAGGGCAGGTTTAAGCAGTTCGCCGCTTTGAAAACCGGCGTCAAGTCCCAACCTTCGAGCCCACTAAGCAGCTGAGTAACCAGAGGCTTGCTGTTGCTTTGGAGGCAATAGAGGCGCCAGGGAAGGTTCCGGGGGTAATGAGGGCCCAGGGCGTCGCGGGATAGCGCGGCAGCTGGCGCGGAAGGGGGGTGTCCTCCATCGGGAGCACATAAGAGGGGGTTGTGCCGGAGCGGCCGTCCCGCAACTCGCTCAGCGCCACACCCCGCCCCAACTTCCCCCCAGCCGGCCCGAGCGCCAAAATCAAGTCGCGCGCTGGAGGGGGGCGAGGGTTGCCGGTTCGGGGGGCTGAGCGTGTCCTGATTAGCCTCCAGCGCTTGGCCTGCAGACCCGGCCTCGGCGGCGGCACGATCGAGTGGAACTGGAGCAACGTTGAAGAGTCCACTTGTGATTGGCCTAGACCGCTTGGGCTTTCATCGGTAAGGACCGGTAGCGCGCACTCTGCTGAAACCTGGGTGTGCGCAGCCCACTGCCCATGGCCAACTCACAACCACGATCTCCAGGCCTGTGGCCGGCCCTCGACGGCTGGCCCTCGGCGGTCCCTTTGGAAGAGAACGCAGTGGCAGCGGGAAGCTGCTGAACCCCGGAATCGACCCTGGCCTGGGGCTCTGTGTGGGCAGGAACCCACGCTTTGTGGCGATTCGGCGGCGGGGCTGGTGATCTTCGAGAGGCGCACATCTCGCTGGTGGCAGTTTTGATCCCAGTGAGCAGGCGGCGGGGCCCTGGCCCGTCGCGTTCTTGAGGCCCTGCTCCTGAAGAGGAACAAGGCCATGGGGCTTGCAGCCGCGCAGCCGGAGGGGTAGCGGGGTAGGCAACGGGGCAGCCCCTTAGCCCTGTACGGCCACGCTGGGCTTTTGCAGCCCAGGAACGGACGTCGCTGTTAACTACCCTGGTTGCAGGCGGCGAAGATCGCCTCTGAATCCAGAGGCTCCAGTCTGTGTGAGCCAGGGATTGAAGCCAGCAGGCCTGGCCAGGGCGACATTACTGGGAAAAGTGCCGGGACATTCTGCAGGGAGGAGGAGGGATTCGCCTCAAGAGGGTTCTGATTGCCGACCTCGAATGATGCGGAGACCGCAAGATTTGGAAGGGGCAAGCTATGAAGATGCACACCGTGGTGCCCCTGTTCTGTGCAATGGACTTTTGCGCGATTCTTGCCGCGAAAAATCCACCGGCACCCGCTTTGACCCTGATAAGTTATTTAAGGACCTTGCAGCCAGAAGCACCTGCCAATGTTCGAGCGGGTTTTACCACGAGAAGGGCCATCAAGGTCATCAAATGTTGCGCAGGGAGGCTCGCCGTCCGTACGGCCACAACTTCGCTTGGCACCGAGCAGATCTGTGGCCTGATCGGGCCGAAGGCACTGGTGTGCCGCCAAAGGTTTTGAAATCCATGGGAGTACAAAGTCTCAGAGGGACGCCCGGGTTGAAGTCGAAAAATCATCGGGCAGGGGCTCCGGCTTTGTGGCCGTCGAAATCCCCTTTAGCGGTACGCTCGCGGTGCCCAAGCGAGTCCCTGAACTCTGCTCGGAAGAAGCACGTCCAGCTTGGCACATACCTACATCGGCACCGAGAGCACCTGCTGCTTGGTCTGATTCGTGAAGGCGAAGGCGTCGCCCGCACGGGTGCTGGAAAACTTGGCGGTTGAACAGCTTAGCCAAGTGGCGCACCCAGGTGATTCGGATGCTCGGCGAAAAACCAGCCGAAGTGGCAGGCGGGCAGCGCAGCAAGGGCTCGACCAAAAACTCCAAACCCTCGATGAATTCGGCAGCAGAGCGCGAGGGCAGTTGGCTTCTGAAGGCAAAGCTTGACCCCGTGGTGGACGCCACAAGAGAGAGAGCGGGTCATTCAGATCCTGTCGGCGCACCAAAAAACGAGCCCCGTGCTGATCGCGAGCCTGGCGTCGGCAAACCGCCACGCCGAAGGCCTGCTACAGCGAGCGAGAGCGAGATCCCCGACATCCTCCGAAGACCAAAACGGCCGTTTCTTACTCCCCTCGATATCGGGCCCTGTTTGGTGGCCGGCACCAAATACCGCGGGTGGTTGAGGTAAACGCCTCAAGAAGATCATGGAGGGAGATGCGTAGCGCCGGCAATGTGATCTTGGTGATCGATGAGGTTCACACACCACTGATCGGCGCGGAGCTGCGGAAGGAGCCATCGATGCCAGCCAACATTCTCAAGCCGGCTCTGCCCGGGGCGCGGAGAGTGCAGTGGCATCGGTGCCAACCACCGCTAGACGAAATAACCGAGGCAAACAACATTGAGCGGAAAGTGCGGCCCTTGAGGGCGGCGACTTTCAGCCGGTGATGGTGGGGTGAGCCGTTTCCGTCGTCGACACCATTGCAGGATTCATGCGGGGCCCTGCGCGAGCGTTATGAGCAGCACCACCCGCCTGAAGATCGCCAGCGATGAGGCCCTTGGTGGCCGCAGCCACCCTTGGCGATCGCTACATCAACGCCGCTTCTTGCGCAAAGGATCGATTTTGGTGGGATGAAGCCGGCAGCGCGTGCGCCTGATGAATTCAAGCTGCCTCCAACCGCCCAAGGAGTTTGGATAAGCAGCTCAGGGGCGTGCAGAAGGAAAAGAGAATTTCTGATGCGCGAACAGGATTACGGGGCAAGGCCGGTGAACTGCGTGACAAAAGAATGTGGAGGTTGCGGCGAGCAGATTCGCCTCATCCTCACAGAAACCCCGCCGCGAGGAAAGAGGCCTCCGAACGGAGGGCAAACCACCGACGGGGTCCGACCTGCCGGTCGCGGGTGCCCGAAACTGCCGGTCGCTTATTGAGTTTTGCCCGTTAGCGGGCGCTGATGGCGACCGCTAGCCCGGTGGTCAACCGAGGGAAGATATCGGCACCAGATCGGTGGCGGCCTGGGACTGGTGGTTTTCCAGTTTCAGAACTCAACCGAAAGCGAATCGGTGAAAGCTGCTGAACATGGAGGAAACTCTCCACAGCCGTTTGATTGGTATCCAAGGACGAGGCCGTCAAGTCGGTGTCCAAGGCGATCCGGGTCCGGGCCCGGGTGGGTCTTCAGAACCCAGAACCGCCGATCGCCAGCTTCATCTTCTCCGGACCGACCGGCGTTGGTACGACCGGAACTCACCAAGTCCATTGGGCGGCCTATTTCTTCGGTAGCGAAGACGCCATGATCCGCTTGGGAGCATGTCGGAATACATGGAGCGCCACACGGTCAGAAGCTGATCGGACTCGCCTCCGGGTTATGTCGAGCTTCAACACCGAAGGTGGCCAGCCTCACCGAAGGCGGTCCCGCCCGTCGGCCCTAACAACCGTTGTGCTTCTTTGCGACGAAATCGAGAAAGGCCCACCCCGAATGTGTTCAAATCTGTGCCTGCAGCTGCTTGAAGATGGTCGTCTGGACCGGATCCCAAGGGCCGGACGGTTGATTTCAAGAACACCTTTGTCATCATGACCTCGGAATCATCGGTTCGACAGGTGGATCCGAGAAAGGTGGTGGTGGGCCTCGGGCTTCGAGTTTCTCTGGTGCCGGCCGCTGAGGGAACCCTCCGAGTTACACACCGGATTCGTTCGTTGGTGAATGGAAGAGCTGAAGCAATAGCTTCCGGCCCTGGAATCCTCAACCGTCCCTCGACGAAAATGCATTGTCTTCCGTCAACTCAGCGTGACGAGGTCAAGGGAGAATCGCGGAAATCATGCTGCGTGAGGTGTTTAGCCCGGCATTCTTGAGAAAGGGCATTCGAACTCCTCAGTCAACCCCCGGCCTTCAAGGAGCAGCCTGTCGAGAGGAGGGTTACAACCCCGCCAGTTACGTGCGCCCAGGCCCTTGCCGCCGTGCCGTGAGCGCCTGCTGCGAAGACAGCCGTGGCCGAGGAAGTTCCTCTCGGCCGCCTGCAAGGATGGCGACTTCGGCTGTCGTCCGACGTCGACGACAGACAAGCAGGTGATCCGTCCGAAGGTGAACACCGGTCGCGCCGGCAGCCCGAAACTCGCTGTGTGCTGGCGGTCTGACCACTCTGGCCCATCCAACACGCGATTGCACCTGCAGGTCGTTCTCGCGGCGACGGCCTGGGAAGCCGCCCCTTCCCGCATCGCCAGCCTCATGGCCGACGTCCGCTTGCTGCTTGGCGCAGTGGACTCCAAACAGCTGCGCTTCGCCACAGTTGTTGGCTGATCCTGGTAAGCCAGGGGTCTCGCCCCCTGGCAGCAGAGCTGCATTTTCGATGCTGTGAAACCGATCTCAGCAACCTGGTTCAACAGATCACCAAGCGCCAAGTCCAGCTCAACGCAATCGGCACACCCGGAGGCCATTGACGGCGGTGATCGCCGGTCGCCGGCGCAAAGGTTCCTTGATGCCGGGCAAGCTTTTTTGGCCCATGCGCCTTGGCCTGGCCTGCATCACCGTCCCCTACCAAGCGCCGCACTGCGCAGGTTTTGGACGGCCCTGGCCAAATCTTATTCAAGGCGGCGGCGCCTTTGAGCGTGATATCTCGTGACCCTGGATCGCTGCCCGATCTCTGGTCTTGCGACCATGCCTTTAGAGATAGCGCCAGGCGCCCACCGGCCGAGCGTGACCAGCGAGGGATCGCTGATGCCATGGCCAAGGGTTACGAAGCGTCGGTCAGACCAGCAGCAAACAGTCCCGATGGATTGGTGCAACAGGCCGTTCAGCAACTCCAGGGTGTTGCCGGGATCAACTTGATGCTACCGAGCGGTTAGGAGGCTTTCCTATAAACCCCGCAAAGCGAGGCCTGGGTGAGGGTCGCCGAAGCCTGCTGCCCCTCAACCGGGCCCGGACTGATCGGCGGCGTCGTGGTGCCAAAGCTGCCCGGCTATCCGTTGGGGGCGCAACGCCGTTTGTCCACAACTGGCCTCACCCAGCTGAAGTGCGCCTGCCACGACAGTCCCCTCCCAGGCGCCATAAGTCGGCTTTGGTGTGTGGTCGCAAGCTCAAGGCTGACAGAAACTCTCCTCAGTGAGAATCGTTTGGCCGTCCAGGCGCGCCGGTCAGTTGATGCAGCGCCTGTCCGCAAACTCAAGCTTCCGCGTCTGCCTCGATAAAGACCTGGGCTGAGCCGGGTGAGCCCCTTGAGGAGCTCCAAAAAGGTCTCGTGCTTCGCCTGCCAGCCCGGCTCCGATCCTACACCAACCTTCCCTTTGCGGTCAGCCCCGACGGTTTCTGTTGGCGCCCTGGTCTATTATCTTCTTATCTCTGTGTATGTGTCTGCGAGGCGTGGCGCCCGAGCCACACCGAGCAGTCAATCCGCCACAAGGGGGCGAACGGAGCCAACTTGAAGCCACTCCGCACCGGACCGCGGAACGCTGAGCCCTGCTCCCAAACCCTCCCCCTCCACTCCCTGGAGGTCCGGGCACTGCTGGAGTGGGCAGCAGAGACGAGAGGATCCCTTGGGACGGGAAACTGGCTGCAAGCCGGTGCAGTGGACGTTTGGCCTGGTTTGCCGGAACATATGGCCGGTAGCGGTGCTGGGAGGCCCAGGGAGACCGCTTGCTGCTCCTGCACTGGCTGTCGATGCTGCCTTGCTGGAAGTTTCAGGCCGGACCTGGCCCCCGCCTGTTGGGCAGGCCGGGCCCCAAGTTGTTCAATCCCCGAACCTTTTTTTGGGTTTCGGTTCAGCCCCCCGTTGCCGCGAATGGCCCCTATTCCCCCCAGCCGGGGTGCTAGCTCCATCTGATGCCATGGTTGGGGGGCTATCGCGGCCTCGAATGCCAGGCCTGTGGGTGTGATTGGCGCCTCCATGGGTGGTGCGCGTTGGCGGCGAACTGGCCCCGCCGCAGACCAGAGCGGATCCGGCGGCTGCTGTTGCTTGGCGCCGGCGGGGGCCTCACCGGGGCCAGCCCAGAAGCCATTGACCCCCGCTGCTCGACGAACATGGCGTGTGGTTTTTTGAGCCGGCCTGCCGTGCGCCGCGGTCCTCCTGTCGCCAGGCTTTCCGCGACCCCAGAAACGCAGTGTGGGGCCGGCCGAAGCAGAGGTCGCCTCGCTGCATCTACGCACGCCAGGCTGGGCGATTCGCTGCCGACGCTTTTGCCCGCAGCGGTGGTTTTCTGCCGGTTTGCGGCAGCCCGCTTGCCAGAGCGCAGCCGCTGCAGGTGCTTTTGGGGAACCAACGACTCGGATTCTGCGACCGCTCCGCTGAAGCGGCAGTCCATGGCCCCTGCTGGCGCGCGCCGTGATGGAGCTCGGAGGAACTGCGTCCACCTTCCCATCTGGATCAAGCCCAATCAAGTGGCCCGCCTCCTGGTGAACGCAGAGGCGTGCCATTGCAGAAGGGAGGCAGGAACGCTCCTCTCTGGTTCTCACCAGAGGCCCGCGAATGTCGGCCTCTAGCCACCGGGTGCCGGGCTGGAAGATCGGCTCAGTAGCCGGTGTGAACTGCATGACTGCCTCACAGGCTGGATCGATTGGCATGGGCGGGAAGGCGAGAGAAACGGTGCCTGGCCGCAGAGAGGGCAGCGCCCGCCAGCAGAGCCCTGAGGGTGGAAGGAATTCATGGACAAGCCTGTGCCTTCTGTTTTCAGCGGAAACCACAAACGCATTTCGCTGTCGGCATGGCCAGAGGTTGACACGGCTGACTCAACCCAATGGGAGCCCCGCAGCGGCCCGATCCCTGCCACTCATCGCGGCCGGACTTCAGTTTGGATCGGCAGCCAATTGCGAAAGGCCCGTGCAGAAACGCTGGAGCTGCAGCTCCATGGCACCGCCGCCTGAATTGCTGCGCGGTCAATTGGCAGGGGGTCAGCCCCTGAGGCGGCAACGGGTTGGTGGTAACAGGGGTGTGGCGATTGAGTCGGTGCCACCTGCGCAAGCGAAGCCATCAGGTGAAGGTGGCGGCCGCTGATCAGGAGCCAAGGCCGTTGAGCTCGAACCATCCCTTCATCCGTTCGTGCCAGGTGTCCTTCAGTGCTGGTGGCCTGGGTGGAAACCTTTCGCCACTCCCGCTGGCAAGCCTTGGGGCGACAGCCTCGCCGGAACAACTGCTGGGGATCACTCCGGCTGGCCGATCTGCGGCTTGGGACGCGAGAACACTTTGATCTTCAGCGCGCACGCCACCGCGACACCCGGAGCTGGAGAATTGAAACGCGCCCCTGTGCGCTGATGGCGCGTTTTGGCTTCGTCTGCCTCGATGGCACGCCTTGAAGCTGCGCCTGCCGATGGATTCCCGCCATCCCAGATCGAATCGGCCGCGTGCAGGACGGGCAGCCTGCAACTGCATGGGGGGGTGACGGCGTGGTATCTCCTTGAACTCAGCTGAACAGATACGAACTCAGCTGACCAGGGCAACACCAGGGTCACGAAGTAGAACACCACCGCCGGAGTGAAACGATAGCTGTCGATGCGATCAAGGATGCCGCCATGGCCAGGAATGGCGTCTCCCGAATCCTTCACCCCGGCATCCGCCTTCTCATCGATTCGGTCAGATCACCCACCAAGGCCGAACACCGAGACCCAACGCCGAGCAGGCCCGCCGATCGCCGCAGCCGCCAGGGCCAGCCAGCAGCACGCCAGCCGACGCCAACCGACCCAAGCACACTCAGGCCAGCGCCAAACCGATGGCGCCCTCAATCGGTCTTCCCGGGCGAAATCGGCGAGAGGGGATGGCGGCCGAGACGGCGGCCAAATCACATAGGAAGCGATGTCAGTGGCGACCACCAGCAGGCAGGCCAGCAGGGTGAAGTGCCATGCCTGAGCTGGCCGGCCCCCGCCGAGCTCTTTTTGGGGGCGCCAGTCGGGGGGCCAGCAAGCCGTCGCATGAGGTCACGGGCAAGCCGCAACCAAGGCTGGGAAAGAAGCCCAGATAGAACAGCCCGAAGAATTTGAGGCGGCAATATCGGCCGATGGTGGCCGGTGACGGGCTGCAGCCAGTAACCAGGCACAGAAATTGCCGGCCCCTGACACCGGCAGCGACCGCAGCGGGCCAAGGTCGGCGGCATGCCAGCCACGCGCTGCCCCTGGGTGGCGATCAGCAGCAACTGGCAAAACCACCAAGGGTGGTTTTTGGTCGCAGGGCGGATGCCTTTGAACTGGGCAGGCGGAAGAACTTCCAGCAAGAGCCAGGTGCACGATCACGCCCACCGCAGGGCAAACCACCAAGCCGCCCCAGGCCGCACCACCACCAGGCCGAAGCCCCCGGCGCAAGACCGCTGACCACCGCGGACAGCGAGTGGGAAGAAACGACCGGGCCTGCTTCACCTTGACGCTCGGCCGCGATCAAAGAAAACAGGGCTCAGCAGCCGCCAACCTTGCCTGGCTGCCGCACGCTGCAATGGCGATGGACCGTGGCCCTGAACCACCTGCACATCAGCGGGCCTCAAGCTGACCCAGCGTGTCCGGTGGCAACCCGCAGCCCCTCACAGGTTTGGCCCGTACTTGATCACGAGCCGGGCGCCAGGCTGAAGGGCAGCGCCAGACAACAATGGGAGCACGGGCCGAAAGCGGCGCCCCACTTCAGCAGGCACCCGATCCGGATGGGGGGGCAGAAGAATGGAGGGTCGTCGGGGGCCTGGCCTGCCTGAATATGGAGATTCTGCGATCGGCAAAGCGCCGACGGTTGCGCTGCAAGGCAATCGATCGGCCTCAGGGGTCCCGCCTCCAGGGTGTGAACCGTGCCGGCAGGCAATAACCGTGGCGCGATCTCAGGGCGCAGGGCTCCGGTGCCGCCGCCCACAATCCCAGACCAACATGATCCCGGCCCCGGGACGCAGATGCGCCAGCAGCATCCCCGGCAACTCCATGGGGAGTGGGACTGAAGCCCGGGCGTCCTCGAAGGCCGGCACAGGTAGGCCTGGGGTCACAAATCCCCAGGCAAAGGCAAGCTCCACCAGAGCCAGCACCTGCAGCACACTTGAACCGGTGAGGATCCGAATCGATTCGCCGGCCTCCCAGCGCCCATGGGCCAAGCGCCCTTCAGACCAACAACCTTCACAGCTATCAGCGATCTGCCCGGGCAGAAAGCCGTCGCTGCCTCCTGGACGCCACTCAGCCCTGCCCACTGATATCGATCCGCTCTCACGGGGGATGAAGCAGGGGAAAAATGCCCGGCGGATAGGGGACACAGGGTTCGGCGCAGCCGGCCCACTGCTTGGGCCAGGGGTACGGCCCTCGCTGTCAGAACGGCAGGCCAGGCCAACGGGCAGCTTCCGGCTCCGCCACCAGCGGCAACGGCGGCGGGCAGAAAAGGCGGCAGCGGCACACCGCAGGCACGCGGCCAACCGCCTGAGCTTGGACGGGGCAAGCGCCGACCAACAGCGGCGGTGGCACCTGCCCCAGACAGAAGGTGAGACAGCCAGGTTCAGGGCAGCTCGGCGATCACCCACGCTCGCTCAACACGTCGTCGCCACCAGGCCGTTGACCCGCCCAAGGCGGCGGGTCAGCACCAGAACGGAGCGGATCCTGATTGGCGACGACCCGGCCAGGCCACTGTCTCCAGCCGTTCGCGCAACCGCGCTGCGATGCCCAAGGGCGGCGCTGGGCAAACTGGAAGCGCGCCGGCGCCGACTGTGGAAAGCTGGCAGAGGGCCGCCTCCAAACGGAAGGCGAGCAACAGGGCACTGGGCCTGGAGGTCTGCAGCCCAGAGCAAGCACGCCCACAGCGCCTTCGGGCTCGACCCGTTGCCCCTGCAGCAGCACCACCGCGCCTCTGGCCCAGACCGCGCGGCCCTTGTGCAACGAACTGCACAAACGTCCGCGCCTGCCGCCAAGGCCCGGGACGGCAACAGCTTCGCTGGCAACCCCGCAAGCGCGAAATGGGCCCGTGGGCCTCATCGACGCAGCACCGGCAAGCTCCGGCGGTGGGCCAGGGCGATAGGCAAACCCGCCCAGGTCCTCCGGGCCAACCCCTGAAAGGTGGGATGGAACAAGCCAACGACGGCCGCAAGGTGGAACCGCCTTGCTCCAGCACCCGGTCTCGCTCCAGCCAGGCCGGGGCGTCGGGGTGGTTTGCCACAAAACCGGTGGCGGGATCGAAGGCGGTCGAACAGCACGGCCGGAGCTGGGGCAAGACGCAGCGGTGCAACAGCTTGCGGTGAAGGTTGCGGGGCAGCACACCCGGCTGCCGGGGGGGGGCCAGGGCCAGCAGGGCCGCCTGAAGCAGGCCGCTGGAGCCATTCACAGGTAGACTTCCGAACCAGCAATGGTCAGCCGCCAGCAGAGCCCAGCGGCATGCGGCCTGGGCCAGCGCCAAGCCGTCCCCCTCGGCCTCCAGGGGTCCCGCGCGATAGGAGGACAGTTCGGGGTAGATCCAGAGCGGGCCGGGCGAAGCGCCAGCAGCCCGGCGGAAGAACCCGGTGCCAACCCCCGCCAACGCCCATGGGCCGGCAAAAATGCAGCGGCAGGGTTGGGCCCGGGCCCAAGAAGGGGCCTGCAGCAGGCCGCAGGTTGGTCACCGCCGAAGTCTCCTAGAGTTTGTTCTTGTTGAGCCTGCGTTTCAGGAGCTCCCTGCCATCGTCCACCCGCGGCTTCCGGCCCCTTGGCACCCGACCCGTTCCACGACCGATCGGGACCCAATTTTTCTCACTACGACCCCCGGGCCGACCGTCGTTTTGGCTGCTGTTGCGGCCCCTGGATTCTGATCGCTCCGGCTGTGGTGTGGCCTTCTGGCAATTGCTTGGAGCCTGGCCGTGGTGCTGGCGGTTCAGGGAACCAAGCCAGACGCCAAGGTTTCAGCACAGGGTGGGAAACGGCATCCTCACCACCCTCACCGACCTGGGGCCTGCTTTCATCAAGCTGGGCCAGGCCCTCTTCCCACCCGCCCCGACCTGGTGGCACGCGCGCCTGGCTCCGAGCACTCAGGCCAGCTCCAGACACCTCCCGCCCTTTAACCCCCTGCGATCTGCCCTGGCGGTCATTGGAGGAGGAGCTCGGCGCACCGGCCGACGCAGCTTCTTCGAGCATTTCCCCGCCTATCCGATTTGCAGCGGCCAGCCCTCGCAGGTCTACAAAGCGGAGCTGACAGGCGGACACTGGGTGGCGTCAAGGTGCTGCGTCGGAGAGAGGGGATCTTGGTGTTGATCCGGCTTGCTCGCGGTGCTCAGCGCGCCTTTCCTGCCCTTGAACCTGGGGGTTGGGCCTCGGCGACATCAATCGATGAGTTCGGCCGAAGCCATTTTTGAGAGATTGACTACCGCGCGAAGCTGACAATGCCCGAAACGCTTTTGCGCCCTGTTCGCACACCAACCCAGCCGTCACGGTGCCTAAAGGTGGAGCGGCTGGCCTCTCCAGTCGCCGGGTACTCCACCACCAGCTGGAATCCATGCATCCAGCTGCAGGATCGCCACGAACTGGAGTCCCATTCAACCTTGAAGCCCGAAGCCCCTGATCCGTCACCGGCGTGATGGCGGGGATGCAGCAAGCTGCTGGAGTCGCTATTTCCACGCCGACCCCCACCCCGGCAACCTCTTCGCCCCTGCCTGGCAAAACCGGTTCCGAAATTGGGCCATGTGGCCTACCGTTCTTTCGCATGATGGACTTCGATCAACGGAATGCGATCGCCTCATCGCCTAGAACGGCGGCGTCGTTCATCTGATCAATCTCGGGATTTCCTTGCCCTGGCCGGCGATTTTCAGACCCTACGGCTTTCTTGCCGCAACCGCCGACCTCACCCCGATCGTGCCGGCCCTGGAAACGGTGCTCGCGGCCAGCTGGGTGAAAAACGTCGGTCGTTTCAACTTGCAAGGCGATCACCGATCGTTTCTCCGAGTTTGGGATGTTCCGATTACCCCTTCCGGGTACCGGCGCGCGTATGCCCTATCATCCGGGCCCGTGGTCAGCCAGAGGGCCTGGCTCTGCGGGCTTGTCCAGCTTCCGAAATCCATCCCGGGTGGGCTATCCTACGTGGCCCCGCCGGCCTGGCTGGCAAGGGACACACCGCCGAGCTGCGCGAAAGCTGCTGGAGGTGCTTCTTCGACAACCAGGGGCGCCTGCAACTGCAGCGGCTCGAAGCCCTCCTGGCCGTGGTCGAAACAGGATGAGGCCAACGCGGGACCTTGCTAGCCGGTGGTCGGAGCCGGACTGCGCTGCTGCTGGGTCCCGTGGCGACAGCCTGCGCCCAAACGCTGGCTGCTGATGCTGGTAAGCGACAGACCCGCTTTGCACACCGACGATCTCAAAAGCGCTTGCTCGATCTGTTGCGTCGCACGTTTTCCCCTGCGCTCCCAGCTGGCGGCGAATGCCTGCAACGGCTCACCCCCTGGCCCCGCAGCCTGAAGCAGCAGGGACAACGGCAGGGGGGATCGCTAGGGTCCGCTATCCGATCCCCATGCCTGCTTTCCACCGTGAATCTCCCGAGCCGATCGATCTTGAGCGAAAGCCACGCGCTCGCCTCCGGTGGGGGCCCTTCAACTGATTTCGAACGCCCAGGGATGCTGTGCAGTACGTGCCGTCGGGGCAACGGCCTTTTTTCCCTCCCGGCGTGGGCCTCGTGATCAGCCTGCTCTGCGGCCTAGACCAGCTCACCTTTTCCAAGCTGGTGGCAGAAACGCGCTGGATGGCTGGAAAACAGGATCGCCTGGGCGCTGTGCCCCTGGGCACGGCCGAAACCGGTGCCTCCCTACACGGAATCATCCTTGGGAGTCAGCCTGTTTCATTGGCGCAGCTTGGCCAGGTGTTTCGGCTTCGGTGGCGGCAGGCCGCCTTACTGGTGGGCCTTCCCTGCTGTCGTTGCTGCACCGCCGGTGGCCCTCTGAAATCCAGCTGGAGCTCTGATGGGCGCAAAAGGTGGCAAGGAAAGGCAGTTTCAAGGCCGGTGGACTTCGAACACTTCGACCAGTTTTTTCCTGAGGCGATCAGGCCACCAGATAGCCCTCAGGCGACCGGGACTGGGGGAGCGGATGCCCTTTCGAGGGCGCGCGCTCCAGGTTACGGGTCTTGTCGCGGCCTCATGCCCAGCTCCCGGGCGATTGAAGGTGAGGCTCATCGGGCTCTGCGACGTCCATGCCATAGCGGCAATTCTTCAGCAACATCGCGCTGCAGTTTCCGGCAGTTGCTCCCACAGCGCCCGCATGTCACCGCGCAGGCACTCGTTTATCGACGTTTTTTCCTCGGGGCAGGGTGCATCGCCCTGCAGCAGGTCGAGCAAACTCGGTGTCCTCAGCGTCGGCCACCTGGTTTCCAAGGCTCACCGGTTGCCGCGCCCGGCAAGAGAAGGTCCTTCACTTCCTCTTCCGGCAGCTCCACCGCCCACGGCCAGCTCGCTCAGGCTCGGTACGCGATGCCCAGTTCCTGGCTCAGCTCACGCTGACACTTTTCTTGAGCTTGTTGAGCGTTTCGGTGATGTGGATCGGAGCCGGATCCGTGCGGCCTCTTTCTCGCAATCGCCCGGGTGATCCCCCTGGCGAATCCACCAGTAGGCGTAGGTTGGAGACTTGTAGCCGGGCCCGGGGTGAGGGATCGAACTTTCACAGTCGCGACCGACGGATCGTGCCCTTCCTGGATGCAGGTCGAGCAACGCTCCATGTTCCGCTTTGGTGTATTTCTTCGCCAGCGCTCACCACCCAGGCGCAGGTTGGCGCCCCATCCGCTCCTTGGCGCGGCGCCCGCAGGCCAGCTTGCGCCTTGAGCACGGACCTGGCTTCAGGCCCAGGGCCTGGGCCCACGCAGCCTGGCCCTGGGGGGCCTGGCCTCCGCACGCATCTTCAGCTCAAATCTCCACCTCTTCAAGGCGTAATCAAGATCTTGAAACCTGGGCGGCCGAGGGTGATCTCCTGCTCATGGCTGAGCAGGGCACCCGGCCGATGTTCGCGCAGGTAGGAGCGCCAACCAGGTCGGCGCTGTGGAATGATCGCCGTGGAAGGAATCGCTGCGGCCATGGAAGAAGAAGGCATCGGCCGGTACGCGAGTTAGGAAACCCTTATGTAATTTCGTAAATTTACCATCTCCGCACGCAATGCTCTGCAGCGCTTCCCCTGCTGTCTCCACTGCGCTGCTCCTGGCTCCGGGCAAGACTGGCTCTCCTGCGCAAAGCAATCCGGGCACAGCGATGGCAGCGGAACGGGAACGGATTCAGAAGCTGCTGGCCGGCGCCGGACTCCTCTCCAGACGACATGCCGAAGCAGCGATGCGCGAGGGGGCGGGTCCCGGGTCAACGGCGGTTGTGGCCCCAGCTAGGCGAATCGGGGCCGGGATTCCCGCCTAGATCGCGTCGAAGTCGACAACCAACCGCTGCCCAATCCGGCTGGCAGCCTCACCGTTCTGCTCAACAAGCCGCCGGGGTGTTGTGGCAGCTGGCCAATGACCGCCGAAGGCCGCACAACCGTTTCCTGGAACCTGCTGCCCAGGGAGACTGACAGAGCAGACCGGCTCCAAACCCGATCGGGCGGCTTTGATGCCCACAGCCCGGCGGCGCCCTGCTGCTCCCAAATGAGGAGCGCTCAAACACTCCAGCTTCAGCCATCCCGTTATTCCCACAGCAAGAACGCTACCACCCTTGCCTGCGGTGGCCAATCCGGACCGGGGCCCTGCCGGATCGTTGGCGCCAAGGGGTCCCAATTGGATGGGCTCAGCCGTCGCGAACCGTCGGCGGTTTCGTGTGTTCCTTGACAACCGGCAACAGCAGCGACCACACCTGGCTGGAGCTGCGGATGGCGCGAGGTCCGCACCGCCAGATTCGGCGCACGGCCGGCCCCTGTTGGGTTTTTCCAGTCCTGGACCCTGCAGCGAGTGGCGATCCGGGCCCTGACACTGGGAATCTGCCCGAAGGCCGTTGGCGGCACCTTTCCGGAACAAGAATGGTGGATCACGGCTGACCTCGCCTCCATCCGCTTCCATTGGCGCCCCTCCTGGTTCGTTTTCCTCACAATTCCTGGTCCCCTTGGCGTGGCTGCGGCGGGCATCAGCCGGTGCGGCGGGCGGCGGCAGAACCCCCAGC
>Ga0163217_1110266_pt1 | contig 15262 bp, 16 predicted proteins | sample SynspAceP_FD_185933 | JGI IMG/M metagenome (GOLD analysis project Ga0163217, IMG submission 185933) | Saline lake microbial communities from Ace Lake in Antarctica - Synechococcus sp. Ace-P (PacBio error correction) | ecosystem: Environmental > Aquatic > Non-marine Saline and Alkaline > Saline ...
GCCTCAAAGGCTCCTCTCGGAATGCCAGGGGTTCACACCAGATCGGGCTTTGCAGGTCTGCCCTGCAATGTTGGCTTAGGCCGTGTATAAGCGTGAGTGTTGCAGGTTTCGCACCGCGGTGAAATCGAGCCACGAATGACTTCTGGGGTGCAACGCTGGCATGAAATGGGCGCTGGGCAGAAAACCACGTGGTTCTCGCTGATCGTAAAGTAACTATCCAGCAGCGATGAACCAGGTCGGATCTCGCCAGTCACGGCAAAGTAATCCGGGGCCAGGGTCAGAGGCACACGCCAGCGGTTCAGCTGTGCATTCAAAGCCGCTGGCCCATTTGCGCCTGAGGGTCAAGATCACAGGAATGCTTTGGCTTGCGCGACCACCGCGCATGGCGCAGGCAATGGCGACAATGCCCGAAACCACTGGGCCAAAATCCGTATCCGTTTTGGCCACGGAACTTTTGTGGCGGGTTATAAAAGTACCCACGGGCCAAAGAGAAGGCGCTGCCCCAGCAAAGCTCCAATAGGGGTGGCTGCTCAAGCAGCTTGCCGTGTTTTCCTCACTGGCTGAGGCGCGAATCAGGTTGGCCGGATCAAGCAGCCAGAGCCTGAGTTCCGGCAAGCCCGGGCAGCCCGGGTGGTTCATCAGTTGGGCATAGATAGAACCTATGCAGGTCGGCGTTTCAGGGCGGCGAGCGTCATGGGATAGTCCGCGTGGCAGGTGGGCTATTGTAAAAACGTCTGGGCTGGCCTGGGCGCAGCCGCTCAAGCTGCAAAAGTGGCGCGCAGACGGCCCTTTGCAGGAACTCGATCAGGGTGCGTGTGCGCCAGGTTGGGTATGTAGGTTGGGTGCGGTCAGCAAGATACAGATGATCGCCCCAGGCGCTGACGGGCCGCACGCGCTGGGTCGGGCAGCAGCCTTTAAACAAGCTCGCCCGCTATCCCAGTTCCCTGCTGCACGCCGGGTGTAGATAGTCGGCAGTCAGTCGGCGGAGCCTAATACCGGGTCACGGGCGCACCTTTCTTTAGAGGAGGGGTTTTGGACACCAGTGTCTTCGCGTTTTGGGGCACGGACCGACGGGCGAACGGTCAGGCTGTCGGGTTTTCCCCGGGCCGTCGAACAGCTCCAGCGACAGGCGCTGTCAGGTACATTGGAGCAATGACCATATGCAATTGCAGCAAAGTCGCTCTGGCTGCTGTGGCGTGCCCATGCGCGTGGCAGATAAGCCGGGCTGGGCGCAAAGTGCACCGCAGTTCCAACCGGACCCAGATCGGCCGCGCCACTCAGCGTGTCGGGCGGAGTTTGAGGTAAACACGGATGGCAACGTCGATTTAGCAGCCGACGCAGATGTAGAAAATACGGTCTTGCTGAACGTCAAGCTCTTGCAAGGCCACGCTCAAGGTGGTAGAGGCGGCGGGTGCAAACTTCTTCAAGCAAAAGCGGGCCGATCCTCAATCTTGCTTGCTCGGGCCCCAGCGCAACGGGCGGTTTTACGCTGAGCCTGATGTGCCCGCGCAGATTTTTTGCCCAGGTCGTCCACCGTGGCTTGCAAGCGCATTCAGCTCATTGGAATGATGCGTGGCAGCAAATGCTCGTACAGCGCCCCCCTAATCTGGGTAGGGTTCCAACCCGCGCGTGGCTGCGCCGGAACAGCTGGCACCTGGAATGCTCTGTTCCAATGCCTTGAGCCTGCGGCTGAAGTGCGAGCGCGAGGTGCCAAGACGGCAGCGCGGCGTTTGGCTCATGCTGCCGCTTCGCCAATGGCGCGAGGAGCTGCAGGGTTTGGAATATCCACCTATTGTTTTTTTGCCCTATTTAGTAAACAGTTTTGGGGGCTGGGTTGGCGGCATATTGTAGATCAGACCAGCGCAGCTTCTATAGTTCCAGGCAACGTAAAATTCGCAAGCAACCGGGACCTTGGTCGCACTTATGTGAGAACAACAATGAGTCTTCCCCGCGTTTCTGCAAAACTCCACTCAAACTGCCGGTGAATCTGCTCGCCGCTGTTTATCATCTCCAACCCTGACCTGGCGATCTGCCCAGTGCAAGGCGGCGGTGTCGGCTCATTTCCTCGGCGCTCAATGCCCGGCCCAGCGAGGAGGTGGAGAGATGGCTAGCAGCGCATTACCATTAGCGTAGCTGGCCGAGCCGGGAGGCGGACCGAAATCCGGAAGCGGTGTTGTAGCGCGCCTTTGCGGTCACTCAGTCGCTGCACAGCAGTTAACGACCGTCTACAACACCGACGTGGGAAATGTGGGAAGATACAAGGGTGGCCGATCATCATTCATTAGGCCGGTTTGCCGTCGCACCCCTAAATGACGTAGTTGGCCGCGATCCACAGCTATGGGCGGCCTGGGGCTTTGCTCACGAGTGAATTCACGTCAAGCACAGCGCTTGCCAAAAGCCATTGAGGGCGGGCCGTCGACGGACTGATTCTGGTCTGGTGGCTGGCGCTGGCGCCATGCCGGGCAGCTCAGCCGCCTTTGCGCTGGGGGTGCTCGTGAAATTCGCGCTTCGGGTACGGATGGGCCCGATATCACTTTCCGAGTGGCCATCAGCAGGGCGAACAGACTTTTGGCTGCGCAGGCCATCGGGCCGCCGATTCCCTGGCGTATATGGGGAGCCCGTTTCATTGCTACCGAAGGAAGCCCAATCCGACGCTGCCTACAAGCAGATGCCTGGTGGATACCAGTGCCGATGACATCCGTCTACAGCACAACCTGTTTTTTCAGCGGGTGCCACGGCAAACTATCTCAAACCCCAGCCAATCCAGGGAGAAGCCGGGATGGACCCGAACAACCTGCCTTGGAAGGCGACAAGAAGGGGCAGCATGAAGTTCGGCTCTGGCGGCAGTATTTTGCCCAAAAGCAAGGCCTGTGCGCGATATGTGAGCGGCGCGGTCGGCCAGGGGGGCGTGGGTGATGCATCGCCCGGGGCGCATCCAACCGCACAGTCGGACGGCTGTTTCGCCATCTGGAGACGAATACGCCCAGTGCCGGGCGTGGAGGCGCACGTAATGGGCAGCGCATTGCGCTTGGAGCTTTGCCCTACGGTGAGGCAGTCGTGACCGCGCAAACCTGATCCTGCGGCTTGGGTGATCTTTCAGGCGGCGATGTTGGTGAGTGGGGTCGAGGTTGCGCAAAGCGGCGCCTTCGCACTGGCCGGCGGCGGGGTGGCGCGGCTGGGGGGTTTTGAAAGGATCCGCAGACGGTTGATCGGCGCCGGTGAGTGCGACGGTCCCAGCCTTTATCGACGCGATCCAGAGCTGCCAGAGACAGCCGGGGGGCTTCTACTGCCCAGGTCACTGGCATTGTCAAGGCGGATATTAATTAGTGGCCTTTGCGTGCTGCACAGGATTCCGCAGTTTGATCCAGACGCGCTGTGGGTTCCTGGTTGAAGCTGTATTCGCCTCGCGAATTTTGATCTGATAGGCAATTATCCCCTTTGACCTTGGGGTGGTGGTATTGGTCAATTGGCGGTGGTGCGCCACCGTGTTTCACCTGGAATTACGCACAGCCTGGCTTGGCCGAACAGCCACCTTACACGCGGTGAGCCACGCACGCCACGTGCGCATAATGGGCGTACACTTCCGGCACTACTGGGCGACGCAAGGGGCCGTAAGCGCATTGCGCCGCCAGTAGAAGAGCGGGAAGCCAATGGCCCGAGCATGCGCGGAAGTTGTTCGCGCGCGACGGACCTGGGGCATCGAGCGCTAGGTGTACGCACGTTGGTGTCGGCGCCCTCTCTTATCACAGCGCCCCAGCTTCCTTTGCCAGCAGTCGATTTTGCAGGCGGAGTTCTGATCGGTGGTTGATCGGGGTTCGCCCCTGTCGGGGGCCGCTTTGACGCCGAGCAGACGCTGGCGCTGATTGAGGCAGTACATTTGGCACTCTGATCCGGTGTTTTTCTGGTCCCGATCATTCGTTGCGCTGACGGCTTGTTTGCGGCTGCCAGAGTGGGAAATCAAGGCAAAGTACGATCTGTCCTCGGTGCGTTTTTCGGTTGCCTCTACCGGCGCGGGCCTCTGCGCTCCGGGAGTGTGGAAGCTGGCCGATGCTCGACGGTGGTGGGGTCCGTGATTTATGATTGACCGGGTACGGCACCTCCAGTTGAAACCGGCATGATTACCATCCAAGATCCGGCCTCTGCGCGCCTAAAGGCCGGGAGTGTGGGCTTTGCGATTGGCAGACGCCGTAATTTCGTATTATCCAGATGGAGCAAGGGAAATTGAACTGTGCGCTGGGCTTGAGCCGGGCGTGATTTCTCATGTGGAGCCAGCCGGCCGTACCGGACCCTTTCTACGCTATCTGAACAACGACGAGGCCCGAGCACAAGGCATGGGTTGGGACGATCTTGGCGACCCGGTGGTGTGCATTGGCTACCTTGAATGAGACGGCTACCTGGTTCATCCCTGCGACGCAAGTCAGACATGGTCATGGTTCCGAGCGGGGTCAACATATCTACCGGGCAGAAATTTAGGGAGCATCAATTGATCACCTGCGCAGGGGTTTTTGGACTGCGCAGTGTTCGGGGTGCCGGACGCCCGAATATGGCGAATGCCCTGGTAAGCGGTAGTCGCCAACAACCGCATCTTATGCCCTTGAGCGAAGAGCACGGATACAAAGACGTCCATCGCGGAGCGCATGGCGGTTTACAAGACCCCGCGGGCAAGTCCAGGGCCTGAGTTTGCCAAGTCTGCCACGTGACGACCACAACGGGCAAAGTAGCCAAGCGCAAGCTCAAAATGGAAGCCTACTCGCACGCACGAGTGGCACTGCTTGACTTTGCTGAAGTAGCGGCTGCGTAGATACATAAAGGCCAACAAACCCTCCGGGTGCGCCGGTCATTGTAACACCCGGCGCACACATCGGAGTAAGATGTGCCGGCGCAATGCCCAAACAGAAGTCTGCTATGCAGTTGTCCCTCTTCTGTGGTGGCAATGACCAACTAAAGTAATCGATTCCGCGGTTGTAGCCGAAAGGTGACCAGGTGCGCCGTCGCGCGAAATGTCTGGCCTGCCAGGAACGCTTCCACTACCTTTTTTGAGACCTGCTTTGAGACTGGGTGTCTCGCCGCGCCTGATCAAGGGCGACACCGTCGCCAGCCCTTTGATGAAGACAAGCTGCGCGCCCGGCATTGTTCTCTACGGGTCAGCTGGGAAAAGCGCGCACTTGGTTGAGTGTGTATCGAGCAAGATCGAGAGCCGCCATCGGCCATATCCAAATCGCCTGCGCGCCAACCGGTGAGCCGTGAGGTCAAAGGCCATGGTGGTTGGCGAGATGGTCATGAACGAGCTCAAGCACTGGACGAAGTAGCCTATATACGCTTTTGCCTCGGTGTACCGCGCTTCCAGGATCTGAATCAATTCCGCGAGAATCGAGCGCCTTTTCACGGCGTGACAAGGATGAATCGGTGTCCTCTGAGCAGGCGATCCTCGAGCGCCGCATGAATGGCCCGCGCACTGCCAACCGGCATCAAAGGGCTGTACACCACTGGAAACCACCCGCGCGTTTGGCTGCGTGTTTGGTGCTGCAAGGCGAGGCTGGTTGGCGAGGGCTTGGCCATGTCCAGGCTTGGTGAAGGGCAAATGCGGAGGTCAATGCGTTGGCCCAGGCTGGTTCGCGTGCGCGCGGCGCCACCGCCGTATGTCACGCCTGGAGCCCCTGCAGCATAGCCGGCAGACGCCGCCCCTGCGCTGAAGCTTGTTATCGAGCTGGTGGGCGCCACGTAGTTGTGGCGGCCATGCAGGACGGGGGCTAACGACCGCTGGTGTCAGGAAAGGGTCTCGGCGCGGCTGCAAGAGGCGGGGTGGGGTCGACGCTTGAATGCGGCTGCTGGACAGCCCGAGGCGCGGGGGCGCGTGTAATCGCGGGTTTTTATGCACAAAACGTATGCAAACCGGCATGCGTTTGTGGCGGGATCCAAAATTGGCCATGAGTCTGGACGGACCGTAACTGCGATGGCCAATGGCGACAAGTCAGTGGATTACCGGCCCGGATGCCCGTGCCGATGTGCAGCGTTTGCGAACGCCAACGCAAGTGGTGCAGTAATTCAGTGGCGCCGACGCGGAACTGCAGGAATGATTTCTGCGTTGGACGGCGGTGCCGCACGCTATAGCGGAGAGCGGGGCTTTCTGCCCGACAGAAGGGCACGGGGCCGCGGCCGCAGTTCCCGGGCGGCTCGAGCCTTGCGGGTGTTTGTTAGACGGTCGCCGTTTTGCGCGGTGCCCGCTGGACAAAACCGTCCTGTGTCCGCGAAGGATGCCGCCCGGGCCCGGTTGCTTGGGTGCCTGCCGGCTATTGCGTGGTCGCGTGCGGGCATATATGTGTTTTTTTTTGCTGCGCGCGGGAGTTGCTGACCACTGCCGGGATGCCGCCCAGGAGCACGTGGATCTCAAGCGCTGTTTGCAGGAACTGGCGAAAGAGGCTGTCAATGAAGTGCTCTCGCGCTCGAAGTCGGGGAGATGGGTCGGCCTGGCGGGTCGCTTCTGATTATGGCCGGGTTCTGGTAGTATTTTGAAATATAGTGGTGTATATGGGCGGCCAAGGGCGCCTGCTGGGGAGCACCGGGCGCCGAGGGCTTGTTGGAATCTGTCCCCTTCGATAATATGGCTGAAGCCAATGCAAACTCGATGTGAAACTGAACAATGTTTCGGGTTTGTCGGTCCGTGATTGGCGAATCACGGGGGCGGGCGCGAGCGGCGATGGGGGGTTTTTCCCTTTCGCTGAGAGTGTTTCAATCACTCGCAAATGGCAAGTTCAGTGGTTGCTTGGGGGTCCCTGAATGGCCAATCAGCGGCTTTTCTGGGTGGTGGTGACTGTTGAAGAGTGATTGCTGATGTCAACGGTCACCAAAGCGGGGACAGGTCCGTGCTTTGGTTTTTTTTTGTGCGCCCTTGGGCCTGGTAGGGTGCTGTTTGTTTTCGCGGGCGGCCCCCGACGAAGGCGGTTCGCAGCGAGGTATAATGAGCGCTGAACGGGAAAACATTACCGATAACTTCGCTGGCACGCTCCTCAGCGCTGGCTGTTCCTCCTGGCGACCATGACCTTTGGTTGCTTATCTGAAGCAAGAAGGGTCTGTTGGAAGAAACACATCAATCTACACAGCATTCTTGTTGGCCCGCGTCACAGAATCGACCGGAGGGCGAAGAAGCGCTGCGTGTTGGGGTCTGACCGGTATATTCTGGGCTTAGCTCGTTTTCTTTGTCGATGTGCCCGGGACAACATCACTGCAGACGCTGGTGCTCGGTTGGCGCTGGGCCTCCAGCTCTCAAGCCTCGGAATGCGTAAAACCTGAGGTTTGCCACGCTGGTCGTGGGCCGGTTTGCGGTGACTCTCGTGCTATGGCTCGTGGAAGATGATTACTGGTGACGTTAGGGGGCCCCGTGGCATTCCGGCAAAGCGGGTGGCAGCTGATGAGTATTCCTTGGGCCCGGACAAGTTGAGTAGTTTGAAATTACCGGCACATTGTTGTGCTCGCTGGAGCGGGCTTGCTGCCGTGCTCTTTTTGGCGGTATGTTAATTGCGCAGCACTGAGCTGTGCGGTGGCCACACTCGAAAAAGTGGCCGAGGTGGTGATCGAGGGAAGGGCGGCGCTGTTCAACCGTTCGCAGCGGTGTTGGAACCAAGGGTCATCGGCGCTTGGTCTTTTCTGCTGAACCATGTGTCTCGGCTACGGCCCGATTGCAGGGCAGCCTGCTGTACTCGATTCGCGCCTAGATGGCTGACGCTTTCCTCGACACCGGTCTGGCGCTGATTTGGTTTTTGGATATGGCACGGTTATTTTTATGTCAACGGAGATTCGAGAATTTTGATCTCAATTCTTGAGTATGGTGGCACGGGGCGGTCTGAATTCGAGACATTGCTATTCTTCGCCTCGGGGCGTGCTGCTGCTGGTCGGCTGGCATAGTGGCATGTTCGTTTTTTCTGTGCGCAAGGCAGCGTCCACTGCGAGAGGCCTGTCTAACTGCCCACTCGATATCTGACGCTAGTTTTCCGGGGTGACATGCTCCGCCTAACTTCCTGAATTTGCGGCAATGTTTGTCGGGTTGATCGACATTAAGGGGCGTTGAAACTGCTGGCGCTGTTTGACAATCCGACCATGGGCAAATGGGACACTGCCGAGTGGAACTCGCGGGCTGGGGAGGGATGCTGTACGGAGGTAGGGGGCTCATGGGGTGCTTTATAATCGGGTCGCCGCGGCAATTGCGTGTGCTATGAGCAAACTGCCCGGACCTGAAGGTTTATGACGTAGCATGCCGCAGTTTCGGCTGCTGTTTATCTCCTTCACTTTTGGTTTTTTCCGGGCTATGCGACAGGTTTGGTGTCTTGGGGTGTGGTACGCGAAAGTGACGGGCCGCGCGACCTTCCGGCTTTAACGGGGTCTAGCATGGGTGACGCGCCCCGCTTCCGATCCTGATCTTGACCGCGCGCTGCTTGATCTGCAGCGGCGCAGCGATGGCGCGGAATGGATGCGCCGGATCGAGCCGGTGCTATTTGCCAGTTGCCACCCCTGTCCGCCGCCCGAGGTGTTGGCGCGCGTTGAACGGGCAGGAGGCCCGCGGTGGATCTGTTGATTGCGCGATCTGTCTGCCGAGTCTGTCCGCCGACCGTCCGTACGAGATTGCCAAAAGTGGGCAAGAAGGCTGGCTGTTGCGGGACACGGCCCCGCTTATGGCGCTGTGATCAAGGGGGCTGCGGATGTGCGCGATCAGGCGCATGACCTGAGTGCGTTCGACACCGCGGTTTCTGGCGGCAATTGCCTAAGTCACCAGCCGGTTTACCCGTGACGGTTTGAAAGAGATTTTCGGGCGTGAGATCAGCGTGGAATCTTGAATCGGGCGGCTTGCACGATCAGGGCTTGATTGCCACTGGCCCCGCAAGCCCGTCGTCGTGGTGGCGCCTATACCTTTGTACAACCGAGGCGTTTTCCTTGTCGCCTTCGGGCTGGAAAGCCTGCGTGACCTGCGGATCGCGAGCAACTGGAGGATGCCGGGGCTGGGCCGGATCGTGATCCTTTTGGGTAAGTCGCCCAGCCCACCTATCCGCGGCCTTACTTGGCCCGAGTTTGCCAAAATAGAGAACTTCGAACCGGTTTTACGTTTACCAGGTCGGAAGAACTTGGGATTATTCAGAAGAGACTTTCACCCGCACCGGTTAATTTTGCATGGGTCGAAAAAAAGATGATGCCCCCGGCTTTGTGGCCAACAAAAAAGAGGCGCTGAATGGCCGGTGAAGGTTTTTCTGGCCGGGACCGGGAGTGCCGGCGGTCCTGGCCAGTAGCCCCGTCCGCCCTCAGCGCTGTCGTCGTCTGATTGCGCAGTGCGCAGAGCCTGCTTTCCGAACCAACTCTGAGACGCCGCGCGCGTTGAGTGGGCCTTTTGAACGGGCGGGTTCGGGCAGGCCGTTCCGTGTCCTGCCGCTGCGGCGCGCCCAAGATTAGGTGGCAAGAAACCTGCGCTCGAGATATTGGGCGCGGTGATATATGTTTTGGCCCGCTGGCACTGCAACCTCGCTTCGGTTGGTTTGACGCCGATCGCCCCGTGAAGCATTGGAAACACGCCCTGTTGCGGCGCGTGGTCTGCGCCGTTGCCGTGGGTACGCCGCACAGGCGTATGTGTTTCCGTAAAAAGCGGCGTGTCGGGGCCGGGGTGCTGCGTTTTGTGAAGGGGTGGTGCCTGTCGGATGGATCTTTTGGCACCGGCACCAGCGCTGAAACGGTTGCGGGTATAAGGGGCCCTGCAAATAATCAGCCGTCTTTCAGAAAGCCCATGTACGGCGGTGAACAAAAAACTGGCGCTGCGCCTCGAGCTCGTTTGATGAAAATGTGTGCCGTTTCGCGATCTCGACATAATTGCCGCGTCTTTTTGCACCCAGCCCTGTCGACAGGGCCAGCGCATCGCCTGCGGGTCCGCGGTCGGTTCTTGCGCGCCACGTACCAGCGATGACGCGGACAAGGTCAGCCTGCCGGGTCATAAGCGCGGGGCGTTGAAACCGGCGTCCACAGATCGACACAGGTGCCGTTGGGGCCGCGGACACGATGGCGGATCGATCCTGATCAGCCTGCCCGTCATTCAGCCAGTGACCGCCCCGACGATGGCCTGCAGGACAGTGCCTCGCTGCCGGCCAGTCTTTCGGCCCCTTTTTGGCACTGCGGCGTCAGCGGAATGCGGGTGGAGGGCAGATTTCGACGCGCCGCGCAATGCGTTGAAAAGGTATTGAGGCGGGATGGATCGGTGGGGCTCGGGGCCAGAACATACAGCCCATTCGCGTTGTGTTCCGCAAAGGATGGGCGCGTAAGCACAAGCTTTGCCAACTTTTCCAGCGCCTGCCGTGAAAAGTGCGTAATAGCGCGCGGTTGTGATACTGGCCCATGACCAGCCGACCAGACCGACATGGCCCCCCGCCGTGACGGTTGGAATCCAGTCGACCGGGCATTCGCTGAGTATCGGGCAATGGCGCATGCTTTATGGCATAGGGCCTGGCCATCTTGCGGGAAATCGTCAGGTTTCGAAGCGCAATAGCCAACGGATATCCAGCGCCGCATGGGGCGAACAGCCCTGCACCGGCAGCTGTCTGCAACCAGTTCAACGCCCATCATCGCGGAAATATCGTAAGGCCGGCTGGAAAAGGTGGCGCCGTGGACGAACAGGACAGGCATGCGCTGACCCGTGCCCTACGCGATCGCAGATGCAAGCGCAATCCTGCTGTCTGCGTCGACGCAATAAAAGTGACTGTCGCGAAGACATCCAGCCGCGCAAATCTTCCATGATTTCAAGGCTACCTTCAACACGCATTTTGCCCCGGATATGGACCGGAGCTTCCATGCGGGCAATGTGCCTTTGCCGCGTCCACCAGTGCAAATTCGCTGTCCAATCACGGGGCGCGATGGTTGCCTTTCGCCAGAATTGCGGCCAGAACCTCGGCCTCGAGCGCGCGGGGCGATGGTCGCCTTGGCCGGCCGGGCTTTGTTCGGACGCAGGTTGGATCCGGTGATGGTCAGGGCGGCGGGTCATGATCTGGGTCATGTTCATCTCGACGCGTGGAGCCTTGGCAGAAACGCGATCTGCAACAGCCGTCGTCATTGGCCAGCGCATCCAGAATTGACGCGGGATATAAAGAGCCGCCGACCATGTCGAAGGATCAGATCGGGTCGCCGGGACTTGCGCCTTCATCTCCTGCCGAAATCGGTGTCGCGTAGTTGAACGCGGCTTGGGCCCCCCAGACCCACACAGGCGGCACCTTTATTTATTCGGCAGAGCCTTGCGGTAATGCGAAAAAACGCGGGGCACCGCGCATGGGTTTGCAGCCTGGATCGGCGATGGGTGCCGAGCCGGACGAAGCCCCATGGACAAGGAATTTCTCGCCGCGCGGGCAGGCCACCGGCGCAAATGAAGAACATTGGGTCCATACGGTAAAGAATGTCTCACACAGGGCCGCTGCGCGGTCCCAATCGCCGATGCCCGCGGGGACGGGCAGGGCGTGGTCTGCATCGGTCACAGGGCATATTCGGGCCATAAGCGCCCGGCGGGCAGCAAGCGCTGTCACCGCATCGCCGCACCTTTCCAGCGGGTCACGCCTGTGCCCACAGCAGCGACATGGCCCGCGCCGCCTCGAGCCCCGGCAGGGGCGAGGGCATCGGGGGGTGGTGCGTAATTGCCTGCGCGTTGGCAGCGCCATACGGGGCGGTTCAATCCCCGGCCATAGGCGATACGCGACAGAATCTGGCCCGGCCCCGGTTGTGGCACAGGGGCGGTTGCGGGCTTGAAGCACCTCGGGAAGCGGGCCGGGGCGGAAGATTTCGAACAACGGTCATACTGGAAGGGGGATCTGCATCGGGTCATTTCAGTCGTCTGTGTTCAGGTGACAGCGCCCAACATGGGCGCGGGCGCTGTCGTGTTTAATCCCGTGAATCAGGCGCGGCTGTCCGCGCAAGCGAATTCATGGACAGCATCTCGCCAGACACGGCCCGCAATATTGGGGTCCTGCGCCGGAGAAGTCATCGAACCACTTCCAGCGAATAGCGCGGCGCAGGTTGTCCTGTGCTTCCTGGAATCCAGTTTGGGTCAGCTCGCCGCCCATGGGCCACGAATCCTGTTTCCGCAGCAGATTCGCGGTGCAGGAATGCGCCGAGGCATCGGCGCGATGTGGCGCGCACGATCTCGTTAAAGGTGGCTTTCAGGGATCGTCATCCGATGCTGTTCCAACTGTGCTCCAAGGCCCACCATGACCTCGACATTGAGATGGCCCAGAAATCGGGCTGCGACGATATACTTGTTCACCTCCTGGAAAGTTCAATGCCCCAGCCGGTCGAGTGGAGCCCAATGCGCCGCCTTCCCACGACGCACGGTCTGCAACGCCGATACAACCTCGCCGCCCGGAATCGACACAGGGGGCCGCGCCCATCTTTGGCAAAGACCAGCGCTGCGGCAGCGGTCGAGCGGACGCGCCAGCCCATTGAAATCGCGGTCTTGTAGAGGCGCGTTTGTTTTTAGAATAGAAGCGTAAGACCCGCATAAGGAACCCTGGGAACCCGCCTGATAGACGCCCTGTTGGCATAGGCTTTCGCGGATCACGTCCAGCGCGGTATCCCATCTCGGTAGAAAAGGCGTGGGCATTTCTTCGTGACGGTCCCCCGCACCGATAATGGCCGTTCAGATGCCTGCAACGGCCAAAAAAGCGCCCGATCCAGTAGGCGGGAATAGATGAAAAGGCGCTTTCCAGCAGGCCACGAGCGTACCGCGTTTCAAGTACTTCGCGCTGTCGGCACGAATACCGTCAATTGCTGCACGCGGGGTGATTGTCACTCGCCGCCGGTGACACTTCGGTGATGCGGTTGCAGAACTTGAACGAAGAACATCTTCCGTAAATACAGTTTACCGTGGTCCAATGGGTTTGCATTCCGCCATGTCACAATTGCCCTTGGTGCGATGGCGGGCGGGCGGCCCAGCGCGGTTGCGGCGGCGGCCCCTGCGGATGCGGCAAAAGAAACCGCGGCGGGAACAGGGTCTTGTCGGTCTTGGATTTGTCATGGTCGTCATCCTCCTACTGGTTTTGGTCGTAGGTGTGTTTTCACCGGTGACGCTAGGCCGGAAAACTTGTTGATGGTCGCGGGAACAGGGAAGATTCACTGTGCCACGGTCCAGCAGCATCAGGATCAGAAAGGGGCCACGGGCGCGTAGATCGCGGTGATCGGCGTCGCCGGGGCTGAGGGCTTTTGAGGTAAAACAGGTTATAGCCGCGAAGGCGGCGAGATATACCCGATGCAACAGGTTCAACTGGAACAGGATGCCAGAACCAGATCGGATCAAAAGCCCAAGCTGTACCACGATCGGATAGAGAACGGCAGCAACCGCACGCACTCACTCACCGATCTTGTGTATATATTGTATATCTATATGCCTTCAGCACCAGCGTGACCAGTCTTGCCATGATCAAGGATCAGTTATATCTCATTCAGCCGATGCACATCCTAACCGAGGCGCGAACAATGCCGCAATTGAAGGCGGTGCGCCCGCGCCCGCCATAGATCGCGATGAAGGCTGATGCCCCGAAACACGATCAGATCACCATGCCGGTCATGGTGGGCGTTGGCGTGGCTGGACCTCGCGGTGTATTGCAAAGGTCAGCTCGCCGCGCAGGGCGACGGGAAAACACCAACGGCGGCGCAACCCACTGGCGGCGGCTTCTGTCCGGACCGTGGCGATGCCTGCAAAAAGATCGAGATGAGCACGCGGACAGGATGATCACCAGCGGGCAGGATCACGATTCAGGGCGCTGATGCGTTCCGGCCAGTGGGTGGCACGTACATCTGCTCCGGGGGCCAGACGCGGGTTCATGCGTGAAACCGGATACCGATATAGAAGCAATGAAGATCACCAACAACAAAAGGCCCGCCACCAGCCCGCCCATGAACAGCCGGCCCACGGATTTGGCCGGTTTTGCATCCCGATCAGGATCAGGGTGATCGAAGGGCGGGAATCATGATCCTTCAGCGTGCCGGATGCGCCGAGGTCCAGCACAAGCTTGCGGTCAACGCCGCGCTTTTTTCATCCGCGGGCATCACCCAACCTGTTTTGTCCCACGGTCCGAGGACCGGGCGGCAACTGCCTGCCATTGGGCCGGACAGGTCGCCCGGCAAAAGCCTGCCCGGTGCCCAGCAAAAAGCCCCCCGGTGTGCGCCCCGAGCCAAGGTAGAAGCGCCCGTAAAGATCAAATTGGGCGCCTGCGTGATTTGGCCAAGCGGCACGCCGGGATGAAGAAACAACGGGCGGAATGGGCCGGGAACAGCAGGATCGACCCAAAATTATTGCCCGAAACATGTTGGTGACGGAAATGGAAAACAATCCGGTTCGAGCCGAACATGATCGCGCCAAAAAGATCAACCGCTGTGCCACCCATGGCAAAGGGACAGTGGAACACCCCCCGTGATGATGGCAAAACCAGCACAAAGGCCGAACATGCTGCCGAAATGGTCAAAAGTTCAGGCTCATGCCGTTTGTGCTCCGCTTGATGTCGCGCGGTTGGGATTGGAAGATTCAGGACAAGGACCGGAATCGCCTCGACGATGCCGTTGTGCCGTGATGAGGGCCGCGCCCAAGAAAACCATGCGACAGCTTTGATGGGACCACATCGGATTGGCCAAAGCGCGCTGTCATCGGCGGTCGTGTGAAACATGCATCCTCGAAAAACCAGCCAGCCCTCGCGGGTCAGAATCACGCCGCACAGGATCAGGAAAGGCAATACGTTTGAACAGATCAGCCCCGCATTTGGACGGCGGGCTGCCGGGGTATTGAATGAAAGATGTCCACCCGCACATGATCGCGCGGATCAAGGGATAGGCCCCCACCAGCACGAAAAAGGACCCCGAGAATCCCGCTGCCCGTTATAGCCATGCGCCCACCAATGCTGCTGGCCGAAACCGTAAGCGGGGCCACCACCTCGTAACACAAGCAACGAACGATCCCCCGCCCAGATCAGATAGCTTGAACGGTTCCTGCCGATAAAGAGGTTGATCTGGTCGATCAGATCTGAGAAGGAAATCAATGTCCTGCTCCCCAAGGTTTGAAGGAAGCGCCGCGCCGAATGACCTCTCGCGGGCGCCGGGCGGCGAAACGGGGGGGCAAGCCTGGCCAAGGGCTGGCGGCTTTTCGCAGATGCGGCGCTGCAGAGCGGGGCGCGGTCGGCGATGCGGGACAAAGATCAGGCAAAAAGCGGAATAACATGGCAAATGGCGAGTTGTGGAACGGCTGCAAACGGGGGCTGTTGGG
>Ga0163217_1060650_pt1 | contig 15261 bp, 10 predicted proteins | sample SynspAceP_FD_185933 | JGI IMG/M metagenome (GOLD analysis project Ga0163217, IMG submission 185933) | Saline lake microbial communities from Ace Lake in Antarctica - Synechococcus sp. Ace-P (PacBio error correction) | ecosystem: Environmental > Aquatic > Non-marine Saline and Alkaline > Saline ...
GCGGTAAATGTGCTTTCGGTAGCAAGGTCATATCCGTATTTAAAATGGAGTGATAGCAGAACGATAGCATTTTCCACTGCAACAACAATCGGTTCCTTCTGATGCATCGTGAGCTCAGCACATGCCCCAAGTCAAAAACTGGGCAACCCTCGTGATGCTTAGCAGAGACTGGCCGCTTTGCGCCTTAAAGGCACGATAACCAGACGCCGTAACCGGAAGCCCTTTTAGACTCATTATTAGGAACGTCTGGGTACATTGATATTCATCCGGGATAGGCATTTGAAGGCTGCCCACTTTTTAAGCTCCAACGCAGCTTTAAGAGCTGTATTCCATGAGCTCTGATTATAATGCTGTAATTAGTGACGAGAAGGCATTCTCATGTACAGGTGTGTCATACGTGTCATCTAATCGTGAATGGTTACCACAGTACAAGAGCGTGAGAGATCTTAATTCTGTGGGAACTTACGGACGCGGATGACTGAGAACAGTTTTCAACAAGGATTAGCCATTAAAAAAACATGGGCAGCAGCCCGCTAATTATTTTAAAAAACTGCAGCAGCTCATCGTGAAGGTTGCATATTTGATTCTGCTTTTACTGGCTCAAAACAAATTCGCTTGATTCGCATCAACTCGAGGCACGCCAGGAACAGTAAAGTCCCTGAAGCAGCGTCAACTATGTGGAGTGGGGGAGGCTGGTACCCGAGCTGGCGTACGACGTTTGGGATTCTTGTGCCCAAGCTCGGGCGCTGGTTAATAGGAAGCGCTAACGGCTGGATTTCCTGAGGATATTCAGCTTTTTTGGCTATCACACGTGCATCGGCACTCGGCCTTTTACCTCATAGCTTTCAGAGGTTTAAATTACACGAAGGCGGAGGCAGATTCACAGCCGACACCTGATTCATCTTCCAATTCTTGGAAGCGCATTCGATCGGCATGAAACAAAGTAATCTCGAAATCAAATCCGACTCAACAACCTGGAAACTGGGGGCCCTAAGAATCATACACGAGCCCGCTGAACATGGCCTTCATTTGGGGCAAAAAAGACTGGGATAGGAATTGGAGTTTTTGAGGCAAGTAATAATCGATACGTACGAACCTGGGAGATTGATGAAAAATCCCAAGCGGAATCGGATTGGAAGTATTTTCCCGCTCGGGAAAGCACATGCTGATCAAAGGAAAATCCAAACTGAAAGTATTTATCTGGAATATCCGGCATGCTTCTAGTCTTTCGGGCTTTGCGATGAACTATGTCGCAAAATGGCTTTCATAACGGCTGGATTATGCCAAGAAAATTCTGATTTGCCTCAATTGGCCCATACATGGCGCCAATCAGGCCAAGAGCGATTTCCCTAGTCCTTTTTTAACGTTTTCAAAAGTATGGGAAAGTGAGCAAAAAGTAGCTCCTTCGGCCTAAGGCCCTTCTTTCAGCGAATTATCTATCAAATTGGAACAAGATAAGCTTTCGGTTCTTGGCCGAATCAGTAAAAGCAGGAATAGCTTATCCGGAGTTGAAATCAAAATCAAAGCAAAAGGAAGTTTGGATACATTCAACACTTTTCGTTCGGACTTATTCTCCAAAAGGATCCTGAGTGGACTCTCGAGATTCGTGGAACAAGATGGCAGGCCAAATCCAAAAAAAACAGAAGATCGTGTTAATTTCAGCATTTTGGGACTGAATCCAGCGAGTTGACATTTTTGCCATATCAGAAGGGAATTTCAAATTTGAAGATTTACGAAAGTCGCACTCGAAAGTAATTTGATATTGGAACGGGACACAGTCCGAAAGGAAAAAAAGCGCCTATGATATAATGAATGCATCGCAATCGAAAGGGCTATTATGACCTAATTTGACAGAAAGCCTTTCAGCTTACCACAGGTTCATATTAATTTCCAGTGAAAAATGTCTGAATTCTCATCGCGGATGTCATCAGTAGTTATATTAGCTGACCCGTCAACTCTGATGAGTTTCCTGAATTCCAATAGCGCTTTTGGGGATTGTTGGCGATCAGCATTCCCGATTTGACCATCTTTGGAATGGAAAGCGAGGCAAAACTATTGCTTGGGCGGCCATGATTTCTAAAAAACGAAATGAGGACGACGCTGGCGAAGGAACCGGGTCTGCAAAGTGGATTTAAAAGAAAACAATTAGAAAACAGAATTTTATGTCAGTAATTGCTAAATACCTATTGCCATGCTGCCCTCCGGATTTCTACGTGGAATTGGTTTACTAAGGTTGATCTTGGCATGCAACTTTTTTGGGAGTACAATATAATTGAAGCGAAATTCAGATTGCTGTCACAGACTAGTAAAAGGAACATATCACAGAATGCATAGATTTCATGGTATTTATACTAAAGAGAAAGACGCTTCATTTGCGCTGACCGCATAGAGATACAAGGCAATTTACGATGTTGGAGATTAAGGGTGTCCCCCCAGGCTTTGGAAAAGGGGAAGAATATATTAGAGATAAGATTGTTGTCACAATTCTGCTAATACGCGAGGACAAACCATACGCGAAAGGGCCAGGCATATGGTACACACGATATATATATAAGTCTCTACAATAAGAGAAAATTCATCGATTCAGAGCGGCTAATTCCATTGCAAAAACATACATTGGGAGGGAACGAATCTAACCGGAAGTAGACTTGGACATCCGCTAAATTATAAAAATATCCTCTAACATATCTCACGAATTTGGCGTTATCCTGCTGAAGATAAAATTTTTCAGTAACAGGCACCCCTGAAGCTCTGTTTTCCGAGAATTATAAAGATCAGTTCCAAGAACCTACCGTCATCCACAATCACTCTAATAAGCAACCAACTAAAGCTGGGTGTCTCTTAAAAAGTAAACGACTGCTGGGCTTTTATAGGGAATCTCAGACGCTATGACAGGTGGGAGGCATTGAAGCCACCTTTTCTGTTTTTCTCCTCCTCCAGGCCAAACATCCATTGGTTATGTTAATTCCAGAATCTTCAATACCGAGAAAAAATACTAGTTATAGAAAGCCTCGGCTTTGGGGCTCTATTTCTCCTCTGGGAAGTGAGTTTTATGGCTTTGAATTTCGGAGGAACACAACAGTGGATTCTGCTTCTTTGATCTTTTCAAAATCAAGCAGATTTTTCAAAATTCAGATTGCCAAGAAAAGCCTCTACGTTTGTCACGCAGAAACAGCCCTGGCTATTCGGAGGAGTCAGAAAAAATCAAAACACCTTGTATTTTCTTGGAGATTTCGTTGGCAACAGCTTTTGGAAACGATTCAGCAGGAAATCCGAAATGCGGGCAATTGCCAGAGGATCTGATTTTGGAAAGCTATCTGGCTTTTAATCGGTGTTGGAAAATCAAATCGATTAATTCGAATGAACTAGCAACATGAAACGGTTTTTTACTAAAGTGACAAACAATCCAAGCACTCAAAACAGCATAATCTGGGAATGAGTGGCTTTTGTGCTGTTTTTTGGAAAGCCTTGAATTGTGGAGTAAAAAGTTACTAAAACTTTAGGCCTTAACAAGCGACATTTTGCAAGCATTCCCGTCCCTACACTCGCCATATCGCCCGAATTGGGGAGAAAGCAAAACTGCGAAAATCGTAACCCGAAAACTAGATGAATTTTAACCTTTACATATCTAGTTTTTGATAGCGATTAGTCACTGGCTGTGAAAATTGGGTACTGGTTTTGGGGTAACCGATATCTCCCCTTAGGCTCGCCTTGGCAGGACAAATCCGGATCTTTTTGTTGAGAGGTTAAGATCTTTCGGTATTCTCTCCCTTCCTTGGGAGGCCTCTCACTTGCTTTTTTTGCTTCTCCCCATCACAGAAAAAAAAGCTGCAATTACTGCATTTGCATCAACATGCCAAAGGGCTGATTCAGTTTTTGGAAAATTGGCCTCGCGGATAAGTCCAAAATTGACAATATTTGTTCTGAGGCTATTGTGCAAACTAATCCGAGCGTGATTTGAAGCTCAACGTGAATTTTAGCAGGAAGCCGATTGGGCTTGGATGTTCCGCGAAAGGTGGCCCCCTCTTCTGTTTTTTGCCTCTTCTAATCCTGCCTCATTTCCTTTGCTCTGTCCTTGGAAGTCATTCGTGAAATTTGATCGCCAAATCACCAAGTCAGTTTAACTATCAGGACACAAACAATATAGGAAAATTAACGAACTTCTAAATCTTTTCGCATTCCAGCATATTACCTCTGAGAAGCTGACATATATATAATGATTATTCTCCTTTGTTATAGACTATGACATAGATATGAGATATGCCTAATATCTCTTAATACTATTTATCACTCTGCATCCACGATTCTCGCACTCCCAGGATTCGTAAACACCTAACCAAAAATCTCACTAACAAATGAATACCCGCTTCAGTTATTCAACTCTGCTTTGAAAGGATCTCGGAATTGATTGGTCCGCCTTCAGTTGGTTCCCGAATCCGAAATTTGCAGGTTTTTCCTAATGCAAATTCTCGTTACGAGAATTTCTTGGCCTTATGGATCGATCCATCCATACAGACACGGTTTTGTCAAATTATTCTTCGCGGGTACAAAGGTTAATTCTTCTGGGATTTTGGCCATTTTCAAACGCGCGTTTAAACGGAGTAAGTTTGCTGGTAATACGAAATCGCGGCATTTTTTTCAATTGAAAAGGCCCTATTTGCCCCGATTTGGTCGATAATAATCAGCTCCTTCAGAAAAAAAAAGAATTGGTGTACAGACACTAAATCACTTTAACAAGGACGGTAACTAGCATTAGAAACAAAGTAAAGAAGGCGGGGATTAGTTAAGTGATCAGAGTTGTTATTGGTGGCGCGGATAGTAACCTAACTTTAGGTATTTGGCCACTTTTGGCTTCGGTGGGTTGCGGGAGGGAGAAATGTGAAGCCTCTCCCGAGGAACAAATCGATCGAATTCCCATTATCTCGAAAAGAACTTTCAAGGACTAGCGAAGAGCCTGTGATTTGAATTTTGGATTTAAAATAGCAACCTACTGGGAATTTTAAAAGAAACCCTCTGGAGATGAAATATTGTATTAAACTCATTCGTGGTCTGACGGCTTTCGTACATATGAAAGGTATAGTACATAAATTTGCTATATAGACGTGAACCAAATAACCATCTTCCTATATATATTTCACCCAGATCAAGAATAGCAACCTAGAATACATCACATCTCTCAACAACATATCCAGAGAGAGCAAATTCCTTCTCTTAGCTAGACTAGCAGCAGACCGGCACGATATCCCATTCAGAACACTGTAGTAACCACCACCTCGCTCGCACTTATGGGCTACTACAGAGAGTGTCACTCATCTTACGCCGCTCAGCATTCTCTCGAAAACGTACACTATTCACTCATATCCGCTCCAAGAACGTCATGAATATTACTTATAATACGGAGTCACAGAACTTCTTGCTCCAAACGATTATCCATCACCTGAGCGGACTTTCAATGTGAACTACTCCAATGAAATTGGCTACGATCAAAAATTACTCATCTTCGCCTATAGGCGCTAAATATGGCACCCGAATGACGATCTATCTCTGGCACGAGCGAAACGAAGGTTATCTGAGGCCAAATTCCCGGTCTGGCGGCGAGTGGGGCCCATGGAAGAAAGATCAAACGCCTGGCACTCCCGACCGACGGCCGAGGCCGGACTTAATTCCCCCGATTTGTTGGCTAAGTGTTTTCGCCGGCTCGCACTCGCTTATCCTGACGATCAAGAACAACATCGAGATAGATGTAAGAGTGCGAAAAGCGCGGATCTAATGCACCTAGACAAGCAGCTCCTAGCTCCATAGAAAAGGTAGACGATACACGAGGAGCATTTCAATGCCAGATGTGGTGGGTATGGGAGGGTTCTAGATTCCTTCTGCACATCATGAGGATGAGAAATGAATACCTACTTACGCTACGGGCTTTCAACTAAAAAAAATATGTGTTGAAGAATGGCTTTCCTGGAACAACTGCGTGTTCGGGGCATTTAATCGGAACAGCTTTATTTGAGAACTATTTTGAAACAGCAGAGCACGAGCTTTTGCCCTATCAAGGAAGAAAGCCTTGGAATACTTAAAGAGAACCCGTGCATTATACAAAATCGCGCCGTGTATGTGAGCGCTTAAGCGAAACGGCACGGGTATTCGCACGATTCACCCTCCACATTAGAGAAGAACAAAAAGCGATTGATCTAGGAAATATTTGGAGTAAGCCTAAATGCCTCAGATTAGCGAAAGGAGCAGTTGCTAAGGAGGAAAAACGTTCTGATTAGCCACCTACTTGCTTGACGCAGGTTTTGGCATCGCTAACTCGCAAATAGCCAGTTTGCGACTGCTTCCGAATCTAATTGTAAGTCCAGACGATTAGCGTCGAATTATGGACTCAGCGAATGTAGACCTTTCGATTCAGCAGGCATTTCCCCGGATTGGTCTTCTTGCTTACGATCTATCAGGAATTTGGAAAAAAGGGAATTTTAAAAGGAAAAAAGGCCAAGTCAGTGCTATTCAAAAAACTTTTTATCCACTGCTAGCGTTCCAATGAAGAACCTTGGAAAGACGCTTTCCCTTTTCAAGGCAGAAAAAGAATTACAGAAAGCGGTTTTTTGGAGCAAATCACTGATGGAAAATTTGAACGATAGTCACTCCGCCGATTTTTGTTCTGGATTTCCTTGGGAGTTTGGTTCATCCCTAGAGTTTGTGATTGGTCTTATAGCTTTTCGGATTTCAGAAAGGAGATTTATTTTTCTCCGCGAAGAAAAGAAAAGTGGTAAAGCAGTTACTGAAATAGCTTTATTCTTTTTGGGAGATTGTGTTCGTTTTTTTTATAGTAAAATCCAGTTTGAGCAAATCGAGCAAAACTGTACCTGTTTTGATCAATTTCCGAAAGCCTTGGAAAAAGAAGCGTTAGATTTTTTTGGAAAGACAGTTTAGGGGCAGAAAGGTAATTTCTATTCTGATTATCAATTCAATTCGGATATCTGTGATTCTTCTTGGTAAAGATTTCTCAAGCCATTTCGCATATGGACTTCGGAATCAACAAAAAAATCTGTTGAATTGGATTTTCCCAAAATTCCGGAATGCAAGAGGTTGCGCGTTTCTTTAGACTATAAGCACGCAATTCCTCCCACGTCAGGGAGAAAGGCAAGAAATCACATACGGAAAGGATGCCAGCTTAAGAGGGGTTGATACTGGTCGCTTTCAGCAACTGGAAAATGAATTGGAAACCCCAAGTTCTGGAACGAGAAAAATCAGGAGAAAACTTTTCCCCAGCTCGATTTGGGCGCTTCTGTTTTTGGGAAGAAATGAGTTGGAAAATCAGATTAGATAAGCAGCTTTTTGGCACAATTCCACTTCTTTGTACTTGCCTGCTCACGATTGAGTTATCAACTTCAGGTTGGCTTTCGCCCAAATCCAGAGATTCGCACAAACACTTTGAGCAGGTTATTTGATTGGGAAAGAAGCGCAAGGTTCAGGAGGAAAAATTCAGAGCTTAATCTAGAAATAACTTGAATTGTGCTACTGGGAGAAAACAGCCCCTGGATTCGGTTAGACGATTTAATCAGTCCATTGATTACCGAGTCAGATTGAGGACTACCAAGCCCCCTCAAAAAGCAAGTGGAGCGAGGGGTGCTTCGGTTATGTTGATCAATAATCAAATACTTTGAGGACGGAGCCTAAAGTAAATTATTCGAGCAATTTTGGGACAGGTGTTTCCTGAAAGTTTTTCAGGAAGAGTGGACTTCGAAGCTTCAAGGTTTTGGAGGAATGGTTTGGGAAGCTTTGGCCTTTTGAGTGGAAAGCAAGGTGCGAGTCAGCGGTTGCTAGGCAAGAAGATGCAGTGGTAATGCAGCAGATGGGGATTCTAAATCGGGAGTGAGCTTATTGAAGACTAGTTTTCTCTTGGCTCAATCGGACGCGGGAATTCAGTAGCGCCTACGATACATTTTGGATCAGATTTTGGGAGAGCCTTCCAGCCCTGAAAGAATAAAGCCAACTGGAGGATTAAATCTTCCAGTATTCAAAAATCAAATCGTGGCAATAAAATTCAATGGTGAGGATTGCTTTTCCATTTTTGGATTTGGGGGATCTAAATCATTACGCTTGGAGTCAATGCTAATTAACAAATTCTAAGCAAATAGAGTGGCTTACCAATGAGTCGCTTTGCACAAGATTAATCCTGATTTAGAATTTTATGAGCTAAACATGAGTCAGTGGATTTCCTAGTGTTTTTGCGCAGCAGAGCGAGCCTGATTTTTTTAAAATCGAAATGTTTGGCTGTCTTCAAATCCTGAAGGTCTGGCAATAAAAAAAATCAATCCCGTTTTGGACTGTAGGGGATTGATTTTCGTTTACTACTTAACAATGTTTGGGTCGAACCAAAACTCGAGATTGATCTTTTGAAGCCCTTTTTGTTTTTTGAAATTGTAAATCCATCGCAATGACCTTCTCGAAATAGACTTTTAAGCTCCTTGTATTCTTCGTTGCTAACATGATGGTGTTTAGGCATGACTTTGCGTTATTAAGTTCAAGCATTCCTTTGAAAACGGTTCTTTTGTTGTAAGGGAACTTTCATATTTTCACAGCCCACCTTGAGCAATATCCAATCATATTATTTGATCTCATCGTCTGCCCAAAACTTCCGTAACAAATTTCCCCGTAGAAATGCAAGTTCCGCATCGGGCTGGTCCAGGACTAAGAAGAGGTTGATATTTCTTGATGAGTTTGATTTCATCTCAAAAGATTTCTCAGAAGTCATCCTCCAACATCCAAAATAGATTTGATTTCTGAAAAAAACTCATCAAAGGAGCGATTTCGGCAAAGTCCCTTGATGGCGCTTGGCACCAAAAGTTTCAATTCGTTGAATTCAGCTCGGTCGATGTCCCATCTGATCCGATCCAAAATGAATTCCTTTGAGGTGATTAAATGGTTTTTTTTTCTGTTTGAGTTTGGAAAGTTGCCATGATTTCTTTTTTTTTCAAAAGATACAAAAATCCAATAACTTATAGCAAAGTACACCCTATTTGCGAGGGTAAAAGTTTCTCTGAAAAAAAGGTACGAAAATCTATCTGAAATTTAATGTAAAAACTGTCCGCTAACTGGGCGCTTTTTGGTCAACCTAGAGGCCTGCTCAGTAGAAGTTCATCGAAAAGCCACAACCAATACTTTATTAGGAGCATTTTTTATTTAGTAAAATGCGGTCCCCAGTCGTTTGCTGATTCTCATGATATAAATATGGCTTTTAGCTGCAAAAACCTCACAAATGTTTTCTTCATGGTAATCAGGCAATCAGGTCCCTTGAATAATCCGGACTAGTTTACAATCGGGAGCTTTGCTATACCTTATCTTATGCATTTGCATATCGCCCTCAAGCACAGATGCAAAATGCTTCAACCCGCTTGAAAACAGTTCATCTTCTTATAAGGTGTTTATTAGGGTCATCGGCTATCGATCAATCGACCTATGTCAAGAAGTTTGGCACACAGGCAGAAATGGACATAGCCGACCGCGATAATATTTACATTTTAAGATGTCTTCATTTCCAGCAACTTGAGGCTGGATGGTTGATCATATAGCGCGCTTCCCGTTGCCTTGTAAAAGTTGAATTTTACCCAAAGCAGCAAAAACGGGGGGAAGAGGGGCCGCCTAGTCCTGTTGGTCTTCGTTATTCTGGACAGAAATGTAACCTCATTTCTTTGGAGCTTCCTTATGACGAATCAATTCGGTAGGTATCAAAGTTTGATTTCTTATGGCAACGCCAATTCTCCACAGGCATTTCCATAGAATGATTATTCCAATCCATCCACAAATTGCACCTTCGCCACATAATTGGCTGCAGCGTCTGGATTGACTACTATTCCCCGCAATCCACAGCTTGCATAAGACGGATCCAATTTTCAACCACTGGTCCTGATTGTCCTTTCAATGCTAACTTCAACCACTTCTGCAACATAAGAATTATGACAGAAAACTATTCGGCATCGAAAACTCTCTGTGGTGAATTCCCGAAGGCAGTATTATATTTTCCCAGTGGATCTTTTTCTCTAACTAATTCTAGCACTCCGTCCAGCATAGCGTTTCCGGATCATAATCGTTGTTTTCACAACACGGATTTGTTTCAGCCCTTTTCAGTATTCCAAACGGAATTCAATTGGGATCTTGCCCATTTCCTCACCAATTCATCTAGGAAACTTTGCTCGGCTTCCAGCGATACAGTTACGCGAAATCTCGGTGCCCGAAAAGCTCCTATGGTGATGTTGAGTCGATTTGCCAAACCTTCGGCCCAGGTAAATTGGGTCGATCGCTCCGTGCGGGAATCATGTCCCAGCATGAATCGCGCCGTAGATTCTGGATCCCCCCATGCTTTCACATGAAGCGCAAGTAAAATTATGTTTTCACCAAGCTCGCTCACGGGTAAGTAAGCCGAATAAGCAGGTCGATAAACCCCCGCGGTCAATATCATCTTCCGGCTATAGAACCATCTTTTACAGGAGCTTGGATTTCTGAGAGATTTCAAAGCTGCTTCGGTTCATATGATGACTATAGGCTCTTCTTTCCAAAACCACCACCATCCGGGCGAGGGTTGAATCTGAAGTTCTCTCTTGATGTATTCCAAGGCTAACTTTGGCTTTCGTACCTATGATAAATCCCCCGGACTTGGTTGGACCATAAATAGTTGCTCTATCGGCTGTCAGCATCTGCAAAGCAGTCTCATGGGCTCCATGGTAATTATGGTGCCAAAAATGGTGCTGAGTTAGGTTCTCTCAATTACTTTGTAGCCTTTTTTGAATGCGCCCTCAGGATCTCCCATCTTTTGTCTCAAGAACATTACCAGGCTTGGACGATTAATATTCGGCCCCCATTAGCTTTGTGGGTAGTTGAGCTTTCTAGCCCGCTTGGACTGTTGACATCAGAAACAGGTGGCTCCCGCAACTACTCGATTTGAAAGTATCTTCAAGGAGCTATTTCCACACATACTGCTTTCAGACTTTTTTTCGCTTGCAATACTTCACAGGTAGAGTTTCCTACTATGGCAACAATTCCTCTGGAAATTTGCTGTTCAAAGGCATTTCGCTCAAAACCGTCCTTTGACACACTTGATCGAAAAGACATCCTGATTCCAGCCAAGGAAGTGACGGATCTTGTCAATGATTTTACGCTTTCATTCCAAAATTCGTGGAGGATTGAAACAATAGCAGCGTAATTCACCGCCTTCGACTTATATATGGTCTATTCCATACACTAGGGTTTTCCCCGGTGACCTAATTTTTGACTCGTCAACATTCTTTTTGATATTGGCCTATAGATTTGAAATCTACGATTTCTTTTCGAATTTGACTGTTTTCAGGATCCTGAGAGCTTCTAAAGTTTCCGGCTAGTTGAAACGCCACTTTCCCCATAACGGGCTTTTCTTAACCAGAGGCTGGGTTATGTTCAGGCATCCATTGTCACTGGTAGTGATTTCTTCAGTTGGTAACCATTCCAAGTCTGTGCAGCAGCATTCACGAAGTAACTGTCTTGCACGTTGCAACCTGCTGTTCTTAGTGGAACCCACCTGTTCGATACCTTGGCTTAACCAACCTGTGAAACTGCCGGTCAAAACGCTCAAGGATAGAAATCCGCCTGTTTCGACAAACACATTCTTCCAATCCACGTCTACTGCTCTTCAGCAAGAATCAATTGGAAGTGGAAGTTTTTACATTGATCCAATTCAGTTTGGGTTGAAAAGCGTTACTGCACCGTTTTCACCTATCTTTGATATAGCTATTGAGTTCAAAACCATTCTTGGCATCGTTCAATAGTTTTCCTCAGGCGTAGGGTTTGCATTCCAGCAACCAGCTAAAACTTAAAGCATCATTCTCCTCCGGCAAGAGTCGAAACCTTTCAGGAAGGATCTTCTATTTTAATTTTTTATTGATTAATGTCCAATGAAATAGCTGAGTTTTTAGGCTGATTGCAGAAGCTGTTTTGATGGCTGGCTTTAATCCGAGGTGTACGTTTCCACATCGACAGATATTTTTCCATTCAATAGCATTCACACTCCTATGATCGTGGCATACGCTAGGAAGAGGGATCACTTTTCAAAGTGCTGTGGCGGACATGATCTTGACGCACTTGCAATAGCCGCATTGGGGTACGTCATGCTCTACCCAAGCTTTTTGAACTGGGTGGATCTCCATTCCTTCTGAATGCCCTTCTTATAGGTTGTGTCTCAGCAATTTGTCAGCGGCAGAGACACAGGCGAAGTTGTACAGGAGCGAACAGCAGTGCCATCTTAAGTGAAAATGGTGGCCAGGCTCCCGCATTGCGCGATCCCACAGCCAAATTGGTTCCTACCCAAATCTAGAAAATGATCCCGTGCACCCCATAAGCAATGGTGTGCTTGGATCCTACATCCTACTTGCTTACTTCTTTTCCGTTTATTTTCAGATTGACAATTTGCCATAAGGTATTATATTTGTCTGCTAAATTTAATTTTACTTTTACGGTGAGGGTTTGCTTACGATATTTCAAACACGAATTCGAGCTGTCTAAGTGTATTAAGATGAGAGGTTTAACAAATCCACTAATTACTTCTGTTGGAAACAGGTAGTGTCTCCTTAGTGGGATTTTTTTAAACATCCGAGTTGGATTTAATACCTAAATCATAAACTGGAAATCATTTATTTTTCCCGTCATTTTCGCTAAATTGCTTCAGGAATATCTAGCGGCCCTGAAATTTCAACTTAGAGGCAACAGTTTCTATTTTACCAGTCTTCCGAACTCAATACCAATCCAATGCCCGACAAGATTTTCCTCTAAGCGATGCAAACTTGGGTAAGTTCGGGAATCGAGTAATCCAGGTTCTGTGCGGAGTAAACCAAGCTATGCTAATCTGAGCCGTAGATTTTGCTTCTTTTTTCGTCAACGATTTCCTTGAAAGTAAATCCACTAATTTGTTGATTGGCTTTCCTATTTTCTTCGGTAAATCGAAGTACGATATTTCTGAAATCATAATCATCAAACTTGGTGTCAGCAAATTGATAGCCTCAGTCCCAAAAGCTTTTCCTAGTGGGCTAAAAGGTAACAAGCCAATTCCTAGTTCTTCCAGAGTTGGTAAGTTTCAATTTCAGGCTCTCTCCCACAAAAGGGAATTTCGCTTTGCAAAGGCTGTGACAGGCTGCACTGCATGTTGACTTTTCGATGCTTTGGCAGCGCCTGCTTCTGAAGCCCAAATAACTTGCAATTTTCCCTCATGTATCAATCTTTCACTGTCCAGCGACATCTTCCATTGGAACGGTAGTATCAACTCTATGCTGATAAAAAGGTCAATGACATCGGTTTTTAATCTTCTCAAAGGATTCTTCTTGCCACCGAGTCGGATTCTGTCCTGGATGCTTGGTCTTGTCCCTGTTTTAGAGTCGCCATTACTTGAATCCGAAATTTGGTAGCAATTAACTAACGTCTTTTTTCTAATGGAGACAACGCTTCGCCAACCAATTCCTTTCTTCATTGGGCTATGGCGTATGCTTAGCTGTATCAAAAAAGGTTATCACCTTTTCTACAGCGGCAACGGATTAGTCTGGATCCCTGTCGATTTTATCCCGTAGCAGGGCCGTATCCAACAGTTAAACCCTGACAAAAGTCCTAAGCAAGATATTCTAATCCTTTGATTTCCAGTGTTTACGTTTTTTCCATTGATTTGTTTGTTTTACTGTGTTAAATCAAATTCATTTCTTTTTTGAAGAAAAAAAGTAAGTCTAAAATTCAGCTTTCGACAGCGTTTAATGAACATGCAAACTGTTGCAAATTGGAATCTTCAAAGTAAATAGGATTCAAACAATAGCTTACTATATTCAAACAATTAAGTATAAATTGATTGGATTATGTAATACGTTTTGAAAGTGAAGTTTTTTTAGCTAATATTTGCCTGATTGATAACCCCTTTTCTTGTTACTGAACTTTAGTATTCAAAATTGAAAAAGGAAAGAGGAGGGGTTAAAAAATTTTGTGTTTATAAACTTGTAGGTGTTTGAATTCCGTAAGTATTGATTTGAATCTTCGTTTACTATTTTGGCAACCATCCTCGGCAAAATTGTGATAACATTATCTCAAAATTAGCGGTCTGAGAATACTGAGTAAATCAGGTCCCAGTTTATTAAAAGATTGAAATGGAATAAAGTCAGAAAACTTTAAATGGATTAAATACATATGAAAAAGGATTGCTCCCTCAGCTGATTTTTAAAAATACCTGAGGGCGAAGCATTTCAATTTATTCCATTTGGGAGCCTGGGAACCAGGGAGCCAACAGTAAATTCCCACAGAAGGCGCGATTCTATAAATTGATGCTAGTTGAAGGGGAATAGTTCGGTTTTTGTATGCCGATAAGGAATTTGAGGTCAAAAAGCAGGCATTGTCTTTTTCTAATCCTATGGGATACCATATCAATGGCGGCACTTTGGATGGAAAAAGGGAGGTGTTTAACTGTTTATTCAGTAAAGATTTTTTTCAGCAGTTTCCAAATTTCAGCAATACGAAGTATTTCAAACCCATGGAACACATCTAATTTGAGCTGACGATGAGCCAGGCAGAGGATGTGCAGCTGATTTTTGACAAACTTGAAAAGGAGTTGGAGTCAGATTATAAATACAAGTTTGAAATCTGATAGAAAACTGCTGTTCGAAAACTCATTCAATTATGGATTGAAAAATGCAAAGCCGCCTCCCAAGTGGAAAGTAAAAGAGTTCAGCATCTGAAGCGAATCAAGCTCCATTTTTTTAGAGCTTTTAAGGCGTCAGTTTTCCGGTGGATGAACTTATCAACACCGCAGTGCAAAACTTAGAACGCTTCGGACTTTGCGAATCAGCTAAATGTCCCATGTAAAATCATTTAAATTAGGGCCGTAAGGAAATTATGGGAAAACCACTTCCTACTTTGTTAGCCGAGCGCTTGTTACAGGAAAGCCAAAATTTTACTAAAAGCACAGTGCTTGGAAATGTGTTCCTGATGTTGCCTTATTCGCCTTGGATTCAATGAAGGTTGTCACTCATAAATTTTTTTCAAAGCAAATGAACGCTCAGCCCTAACCCAATTCAGAAGTCCTAAAATCTAACTGTATAGGCTGATTATGTGTTCATCTGAAATAGCATAAAAGACCTTAGAAATTAAAATTGGAATGAGAGAACTTATATTTTGGTCCTTCATAATTCCGTCCAAATCTCTTCTAAAAGAAAGGCCTCTGAAAATCATTTCGAATTCAGAGGCCTTTTTTTTGGGTTTAACTTTAAA
>Ga0163217_1078277_pt1 | contig 15260 bp, 10 predicted proteins | sample SynspAceP_FD_185933 | JGI IMG/M metagenome (GOLD analysis project Ga0163217, IMG submission 185933) | Saline lake microbial communities from Ace Lake in Antarctica - Synechococcus sp. Ace-P (PacBio error correction) | ecosystem: Environmental > Aquatic > Non-marine Saline and Alkaline > Saline ...
AAAAGAGGAGAGGATGGTAAATGTTTTTATCTGTTTTTCCTTTTATAGTTTGTAAAAAAATGCCAAGTTTACCAAAAAAAAAAAAAAAAAAAAACACCTTTTTTTTTTTAAAAAAGGGTTTTTTTAAAACCCCGCCCCTAAGTACAAATCCTGCTTTCAAAATCATCCAAATTAAATTTCCCGTTTTACTCCAAATAATCTCAACAGCATATTTAAGGGCAATTAAGTTCCTAACCAATCCGCAACGTTCCTGGGTCCTTCCCCCCTGTGGTTGCGCCAAATTCCCCGTTAACCGACCGGCCCATGGTGGCCAACCGTCCCTCATCAAAAAGCTTCTGTAGGGAACCGGTCCCCTTAACTACACGGGTAAGTGTTTAAAAGCCTTGAAATACCTATGACCGTTTTGCCCCCCCCCCGCCCCCCCCCCCCCCCCCCCCCCCAAAAAAAAAATTTTTTTTGGTGCCACGGCCCAATCCAGTACAGGCACCTGCCGCTGTAAGTTTGGTTTTGGATTGAGGTTACAAATGGATTAAGGTTTTCCCGCAAAATTCTGTCCAAAACAAAGATTTCCTTGTGCACCTTCCCGCCAATATTTTTTTTGCCTTTCCCTTTGTGCATTAAAAATGTACTCTTCACTATCTATGAGGTCAATTTTTTTTTAATTCCTTCCAACAGCCATAAAGAATCGCTTGCCCCAATTCCTTTTAGGTTTCATATTGGAATCTCTAACTTGTAAAAAAGTTTGATCATAGCCTCATGTTTGTTGGCCAATGATCCTGTATTTTTCTTTTCCAGGTCCGAGAATTCCAATCCCCAACCCTCCATTCCGTTTCTTCCCGTTTTTGTCGCAATATTGTTTGGACCAATACCTTGAGGGTAAAGATCCATTTTGGCGCCTTGCCTTTGGCAGTTCAGAGGCTGCAAAATCCAATAGGCGGTGGTAGGCAAAATTAAATGGGCCTTTCTAGAGGATAAATAATATAGACTTAATATCCTAAATTGAATTTCTTAAGGTTATCGACTCTTTTTTAAAGATAACGGGGTCTATTACCACACCGTTTCCGACAATGGTTGGAACCGCCAGGTCTTTGTGGAAAAATTCCAGAGGGAAATCGTGTGGCAAACATGTTTTATTACATCAAATTCCAGAGTGTGGCCAGCATTGGGTCCGCTTGGAAACGTGCTATAATGTCATAAGTTTTTTGTTAAAACATAAACATCAAACTATTTTCGCCTTTTCCTTCATCTCCCGCCATTGGATCCTAGTAGTAAGTCTACTGCATTCTATATGTAATGGATTAATTTAATTCCGTGTTCTCTTCCTTGATTTTTGTCCCGTAAAAATAGAGTGAGTGAGTAATTGATCTAATTTTGAAAACTTCCTATAGTCTTTTTTATAACTTTTTTTTGGGGGGGGGGGGGGGGGGGGAAAAAATTCGGGGGTTCGCAAATTCATGACTTCACGCAGTATCCGTTTAGGATAACAATGATCGTGCTGTCTGTCAAAATAGGATTTTCGTATTGGGCCTGGTTTTTTCAAACTGGTGTTTTTCTAACTAATTTCATTCCATAGGAGCTCAATAGTATTGGTAAAAGTGTAGCCCTGCTAACCCCGATAATTTTTTGGTTTTTTCATAAGTGATATAAAGTGATTCCTATATCAAAATGTTCTTCACTATCGTATAATTCCTGTAAAATTGCGTAGCGCTCAGGTTGTTTTTTCTGTGCCCATTTCCCTCTAGAAAAGTGGTGAAGAGCATTTTTAACTATTTTTTGGTTCTTATTTTCGGCCATAGCAAATTTAAACCCAGCCTTTAGGGGTACAATGTAGCAGTTTAAATTTAAATTCTTTCTGGACACTTAATCGATACCGTTAATACGCTTTAAGATTATCTATAACTTTTTTAAGGATAGCATTTTTTTTACGCAACAAGTGGTAATTTTTCCGGAAAAGGTGCCTCCGTCGGTACCGAAATTAATTTCGCATATTTTACATGTAAATTGCCAGAGATTACTTCTGTAATTTCACTGATCAAACCTAGGTTGTCTATACCTGTCAGCAATTATTTCTACTGTAAAATTCCTCTTGGGAAGAATCGATCCATTTGGCAGAAATAATCTATAGGCCGTGTTTGGACTGGAAGAGATATGGCATTGGGACATTTTTTTCTTGTGTACCTTAATTTCCATCATTTACACTAACGAATCCAAAAACTTCGTCTCCAAGGGATGGGATTGCAGCATTGGGATAATTTATATTCCAGCTTATCCTTCGCTTGCCAAAACAAGCGTAATCAATTTAGTAGTTATTTTCCTCTCTCTGAATATCTTCAGGAACTGGGTTTCTCCTTAATTCATCTTAAAGAAACTAATAAAAGCATTACTATAAATGCCCGCAAATCCTTAACCAACTGATTGTCAATAACTCCTATGCCCACTCTATAGAACAGTTCCCAAACTGGTTTTTGAGTTTAAAAGAAATGACCAATTTGTTTATGGTATCCTCGTTAAGGGTAATTTTTTTTGTGATTTAAGTTTGCGTCTAAGAATTTCCTTAACCGTCCATTGCGGTGGACTTCTTTTCTTCCTAATGAAGCATTTTTATCTTGCCCTGGCCCCTTGCCTTGTAGTGGCGTATCTAAACCAGCTTGGCTGGGGCTGGCGGTGTCTGAGGTTAATATATCTACTTGGTTCTCCCACTGTTTAGGGTGGTGTTTCATGGGACTAATTTACCATTCACCTTGGCTCTCTGGTGTGCATGCCACTTCCGTAATGTATATTAAAGGCGAATCCAAAAGGTGTACGCCTTTGGAGGGATTTTTATTCTCCTTTAGGTGTAACTCATAAAATTCCTTGGAATAAGGTTAAGCTTTAATTCTTCTACAAAATCAACTGCGGTTCGTATTGGCATTTTCCAATGCTTTCCTGTAGTTTTGGTTAAGCCATTCTTCAATTCCTTGTTCTTTTTTGATTGCCGTGTTTGTATTTAAAAATGGGCCGCATAGCCTTTTTCGCAATCTTCGTGCATCCTTTCACTTCTTATCTGTAGCTTCTCCCATTTGCCCTTTGGTCCCATTACCGTTATGTGTAGGGCCTCAATATCCGGTAGATTTTTGGGAAGAGGAAATCCAATCACGTAACCGAAACAGGGTTTGGGAGTGAAGTGTGTCAGTAAACGATGAATAAATTTTTCCCAGGCATATAAACTTTTCGTTCTGCGGTCAGACCCTTGTAAAATGATCCTTATGGCAAATTTGTCATAAAATCTCATCAAAGGCCACATTCTGAACCTTCATTTTTCGGCGATAGAGATATGGAAATTTCACTCGTCCTTTTTATAATAATAATCTAACTGCTTCTTTATCCAAAGATTCGCTGATACTCCCGAAAAAGCATCAATATAGGACTGTTGGTCTTCCTTGGATTCTTCAATTTTACCCAAAATAGTCTCGTAGACATCCCGTTCCTCGTATCATTTAAGTAAGGGTCTTCCAAGTTCTGTCTTTATGTGTAACAGACCTATTCTATGCGCCAATGGAGCATATCTGTACAAGGTTTCCGATGCTATCTTCACTTTGTTTATGCTTCTGGCATGGAATCCCATAGTGAGCATGTTGTGATACCTGTCTGCAATTTTTATAATAATGACCCCCGGACGTCATCATTTAACGTTAAAAGCAGATCTTCTCTAAAATTCTCCCGCCTGTTGGGATATGTTCATATCCTTTTTTTTAGGTGGGCAATTTTAGTGAGTCCATCCCACGATACGTGCTACGGTTTCCCCGACTACGTTTCTATGTCGCCAAAGATTCCGTGTCTCACAACATCGTGGTAATAGTGGCGGAGGCAATGGACACGGCAATCCAAACACTATTTCGGAGCTTATTACTTTTTAGCACTGCTAATAGGGTGAAAAAATGGTAGGCTCCTCCTGATTTTCTCTTTGATTTTTATGTGCATCTAACGGCAATATCAAAGGCGGAGCGTATCAATTTTCTTATCCTCAATCGGTAAGATTCTGATAGCTTATGCGGAGATTCCTTGTATTGCTTGGCAATCTCCTTGTTTTCCTTTCTCTATTTGCTGGCTTCGGCTCATCATAAATTAAAAATAGCACAAAACTATACTAGTAGGCAACATAAAATTATGCCTTTTAAATTTGAATTCTGGACATTAGGGTTGGGTGTGAATAGTGCATAAAACATAAGGCCGGATGGGGAGTGAGGTTGCTTTAGACTATTTTTTTGATAATTTTTTAATGAGGTGATAGAGGTTTTGGAGGCAAAAGTGTTTTTGGCATACATCATCTGCCTGATACTCAAATTTTTCTAAGACATAAACGTCATTATCAAGCCAGTATTTTCAGTATTAGGACTGTAAAGTAATTCCACACAACCGATAAGCGCGGCATGAAAAACTTGGCTGGTGAAACGCCCAATGGCAAAGTACCTCTGGGGTGTTTTGAAATATTGATAAAATAATAGGGTAAGGCCAGTTAGTAAAATGGAGGCAGATAAATTAAAGTAATGTTGTTTCCTTTTATAATGTCCAACTTCATGGGCCAGTACCGCTACAATTTCATCCTCTTCAAAGTCATTGATCAAGGTGTCCGTATAAGGTTATTCTTTTTTTCTTTACCGAAACGCCAAAAATAGGCCATTGCCTTGTAGATCGTTTTGAATCCGTCTATGAGACAAAGATATTTTTTTAGCTCAACAGCCCACATTTTTTTTGCCATAATGCTTCAATTTTACTTTTAAACACCTTCTGCTAAGGGAGTCTGTTTTATTAAAAAGGGGTACTATAAGTTTACTGTAAAAAAGGTTCAAATGAAAAGGCGAAAATACAGCAACGATGCCCAAGCCATAAATCCAAATTTTGGTGCCAGCCATTGAAAGGAACCAAATGACTCCAAGGACAGTATCCCTCCGCCAAGAATTTCATCATCATCCCCATCCTTTAAGGCTTATCTGTCCAGAACAACTTTTTGGTACTCTTTGTTAAACCCAAATTTTTTTTCTCGATAACAAAAGGTATGGTATATGAAAAAGGAGTGGTTACTATATCTTCCGATCATGATTATGCCAAAAAAACATCAGGGCAATAAGGATGGGCTTTGACTAAGGCTTCTCGCTAACTGAATCGATCCATTCAAATCCTCCAAAAGTCGAAATAACAATGTAATAAAGAGGGAAAAGACAGAACTGATTAGTCCAAAGCGAATATTTGATTTTCTTGTACTCTTGGGATTTTCTATATTCCTCTGGTCATAAACACATCACTCATTCGTTGGTACCACATCGGAATAACGTTTGGCATTTAAGTATTCAAAAAGTTTCAATAACAAAATTGAATAACTAATTATGGCTATTATTATCATAAAATAGGATGTTTACATGTTCATGTAAATATTAATGGGATTTTCATATTAATTTAAGCTGTAGTTCTTTCATTCCCTGATTCTTTTGTTAAAACCCTCTCTGCCTTCTAGCCTCAAAGATAAGTAATTGCAGCGGATACGGAAACATTCATGGAGTCTATTTTCTCCGTGGCATGGAAATTAATAATATTTTTTGAGAGGACTTGTTTCAGCCATTCCTCGATAGTCCGTACGCTTCTGTACCCCTACTATGGCTTGTTGGTTAGTGAAATCCACTTCCGTGTAGGGTTGGACGCACTTAAGGCTGCACGTTGATGGCTATATTTCTATTATTATAGTATTGAATTATCCTCTGTGTGGGAGCCTAGGGCCAATTGGTCGTAAATACACAACCAACGCTAGACCGGATTATATGGGCATTATAGAGGTCGCTTTTCGGATTGCACATAATTACGGCATCTAGATCCAGCGCATCCCGCAGTCGAGAGTGCACCTATATGGCCCGGTTTTTCAGGTGCTTCTCTATTAAAATCAACGGGGAGTCGTTTCTGCCATTTAATGATTTCCATGAATGTTCCTTTGTTGCGGCGATGCCAAAATACCCTCCGTGGTACCCTATAAGGCCAATTTTTTGAAAAATTTCTTTCGAAACGGCTTTTTTTTTTAAAATTTATTTCTGGTTTAGGTGAAACACTTTGAGTTAACTTCCAAAACCATCTCAAAGCTAATAAGACCAGGATAAAAAAGCAGGATCTTTAGGTTGTATTTGCCTTTCAGGGCAAGTTTGAAGTTCCTTGACTCCTTCAATAACAAAGAGCCATTTTTTTTCGCTTCCCGGATTTTCTTTTAGTAATAAGATACTCTTTAATTAGAGGGTTTTGTGGGTGCTGGTTGATTTTTTCTTTTGGTGGCTCATTGGATGCCAACAAATAAGTAATAATAATGTTTACGTTATTAAGTTATGCGAGAATGGAGGGCAACTAAGATAGGCACGATGAAATATCATTATTGTAGTGTTGGTTGGTTGGCCAGCGTGTTATCCTGAAGCAGGAAAATAAAAACAAAGGGAGTTAATGGTGGAAATAACTGAACTAAAACGGAAATCAAATATAAACCTTGACGCGATATCCAGAACCATATGTCTCAAGGTTTTTTGAAGCCCATTGTGGAAATTTGGCGACTGAAAACAAAAAGAGTTTGTTTTTTTAAACTAGGGGAGGAGTCTACATATACGATCGTCTAACAGTCTAGAAAAAGATAGGATAGACGGTCCGGGATACGCCATTGGATTTGATTGGGGAAAAGGTATGGCTGCAGAGCGAAGAAATCCTATAAAGGTGACCGCCGCGTTTTTTCATCAACAACCTTAATGTCTTATTTTTTTTTAAATATGCCATTTATGTTGGGCGATACGGGAATAATTTATGGACGATACGGAAGATTTGGTGTATCAACGGGGTAAATTCTCCTGTAATAGCCATTCGCTTTAAGTCTGGGGTAGGCACCTCCTATAAAGATGAATATTTTCTTTTGCACTATGACGAAGCTTATGAAATGGCTTGCTGGGATATTCAGTGAGCTACCGTAGTGGTGAGCGTTCCGTATGTAATTGGATTGGTATCAGGATTTGGGCGGAAGTAAATGGAACTAATGGTTCCAGCTCATTGATGTGGGTACAGTTTCCGAAGGGCGCACCATTAAAGGAACCTAGAAAACCGGTTTGTTTTGAACAGGTAGCGTTCAGTGAGCAGTTCCAAAGCCGGAAAGTTTTTTTTCGAAGCCCGAAAATGGGGTATTGTTGAAGGAAAGTGCAAAGAGTAACCATTAAGGTAAATTCCCCAAAATGAACAATAGTATTTTAGTGGCACATTAGGAGTGTCTTTGATGGTGTTATAGGGGTTTATCCAATAATTTTATTTGCTTTGGTAAATTGATGCTGTTTTTAATTTTACATGACTTTTGCGGCGCTACAGTTTTCCTTTAATAAGGGAATTTTTCTGATAATAGTTTACCAAGAGTGAAAACAAACGGCGTTGTAACTTTTATACCCCCTTTCCTGATTGTTGGCTTTTAAAAAGGTGTTAAATATAGATTTAAAAACAGGCTTCTAGCGGATTTTCCATGTGCCTGCCCGAAGTGTGGCCTCTTCCCTATAATTCCCTTTTTAACGCCAGGGTTTAAGTTTTTGCTGTATTGGCTTTTAGACAATCATGATCCCGTCTATACAAGCTCGTTCAGGCAATAACTTAAGGGCGTAGGAATAAGCGGCATATTAAAATAAATATTCAAATTGTTGGCCGTAACCAGAATAGCCTATAAAATTGGTTTTCATTTTCGGCGGAAAAAAACGCCAATTGAATGGCCAAATCCTCATGGCCAGCATATGAACCGAACTAAAATTTGGGGTAAGCTTACTATTGGCCTGGGCTTCATTGGTAACGGATTTAAAAATGCGCCATAACCCTATAGAGTTCAAAAGCCGTACTAAATATTCGACTTCTTTAGGGCTGGTTCTGTTTGTAAGTGATTAGAAGGTATTTTGGTTTTTTCAATGGGATTCATAATCCTTTTAGGTGAGTTCGAAAATTTCTTTTTTGGTATAATGGACCTTCATAACCTATTTTACTTGTGTCCTTGGTAATTTGAAAATGGTGAACCCTCTCGATAATACCTGGATTTATTTGTACGAATTATAGATTGGCGGCCAAGCTAAACACTATGTTACCAAAGTCCTGTTGACTGTGGTTTATCCCCTAACTCCATAGTTTTAGGCAGGGGTTTCACGGTACTAATTTAAATCCCCATAAGATATAGAATGTAAAGTAAGCCTACAGATAAGAACCATGGCAATATCCCATTAAAAAATCCGCGGAGGTTTTTTTTTTTAATGACATTCTATTCACAATGATATAACCTACTCCCAAGATAATTAGAAAGTGCGTAATGAATATCACCGACCGGAAAAAGGAATCCAGCCCAATATTGTTCGCCAAAATCCTGAAAAAACGGATATATTCCTTTCTGTAATTTTAGGTTTCTATAAATTCAGGGTAATTCCCCAGCCACTTCACTATGATAACCTGCGGGATAATTAGCAGGGCCAATCAGATTTTTAATTTTGTGTTCATCGTTTCAAAAAATTAACCATTAATCTAGCATGGTTTGTTTTTCTATCTGTATTTTTTGAAACTTATTAATTTATACACCATGACAAAGAAATAAGGAATTTAGAGCCTAGAATATCTGGAATAAAGTTTTGCCGATTTTAATGAAGTGCCTAGAACCTTCGCAAACATGAGGAAGTGGCGTTATAGCATTTTATGATGGGAATTTGGGAAATCTCTTGGCTTGGAGACTTCAATAGATGAGGTAGGAAATGTGATCAATAAAAAAAGTAGGCATCACCAAGGGAATGGAAAATAGAAGACAATCATTCTCCAATCCATTTAGATATGGTACATCAGAAACACGCAGATACCGAATTTTTGATTTCAGTACCAAAGGAATAGAAATGTACGCAGACGGTGATTGGGGTTTAGGGCTAAAGGCACAACCGTTGGGAGCGACAACGTTTGGGGAGTAGCTATATTATGGCAATCTTGGAAAGTAACGAAAATTCCCATCCTTCCTGGAAGCCTTATTTACTATTGAATGAAGAAACGGGAATGAAACGGGGGCCAAAAGGCCCTAAAAAGGCGATTTTGTTTGGAAAGGTGACTTTTAATTAAATCTTGCACACGGAAAGATGATGATGAGTAGATATTTGTTGTGCCGGTGAAATAGATTTACGGCAATGGACAATTATAAAGGAAGAATCTTTGCTAAAGGGACCCTTGCTTATAAAATAGTAGGAAAAGGGGCTTTTCTGGAGGTCATAGCGGTATGGATATCCATAAAAGGTCTAGGCAATGCCCACATAAGGATTTATGAAATGCTTTTTTTAATGTTAGGGCAAAAGCATCTGAATTGAGAGTTGCGAAGTAGAAGAGGCGGATTAAGAAATGCAAATTCCAGGGAAAGTACAGCCATTGGTGTGGTAATGAATCGGATTCCAAGGGAACTCAATGAATTGCAGAAGATTGGGTCAATAGTAATATCGAAGGGAATTTGTTTAGCTATAGAGCCTAAGCTTAAAAATTGTTATTAGAGCCAACCCTTACTCCCCTAAAGGTAATGGAAACTCTGGCCCAAGAGTGCTTTGTTAAAGGCTATAAAGAATGCCCATAATGGTGTGTACGCTATGAGCAGGTCCATGGAGGGTTTAGTGGAGACCTCCAATAATATTGCCAGGGTGAAGTTCAAAATGGCACTATAAAAATAGCATGTTTTAAAACAAGGTCCTCCGTTGGAGGCCCGGTAAAACGGAATTGGCCGCAAAAACTTAAAAATAATTTTTGAAGAAGCGCAATATGAAGTGGACTTTAAGTGAGATTAACGCCGGTGGATCCAATCCTGATTCTGATAAATTCTAAAAGCTTTTGCAATCAAGTTATGTAGATTTTTAAGGAACAGCCCAATGTATGGCCAATGTCATGCAGGGCTGGAGTGTGGGATAGCTTGGCAGATTTCCGATGTGGATATGAATAAGTTTTGGACCACGCATTAAAGGGGCCATTCTCCTGATGAGCGCGCAGTATTACGTCATTGCAAAAATTGGAAGTTATTTTAAAAATTTGGAGGAAATTCCAAAAAATAGAAGGGAGCCCAAAATCGAGTTGTTTAACGTTCCTAAATCTTAAAGACGGTAATGAAATCACAGTCTATATAGTTTATAGGGATGTCTGACTTTAGTAATAACGGAATGTTTTTCCTAGGTTGGCATCCTAAAATTCCTTATTTTTTAAACAGAAAACAAAGTTATATCCCGTAATGGGAATTAAAAGTTTTCAAGGGCGAAGAATTCAACAACTAGCGAGGAGCCACCTCTAAGGGTGTGTTGGATTATATGACCAGAAAAACTGATTACTTTTAAGCCTGAACAATTGTTGAAAGCAAGTTATTGGTTTCACTTTTGAAATATAAATTTCAGGAGGTCCGGTGGAAATGGGGACAAAAACGAATTGATCGGGAATGAATTTTCTGAAGGTGATTGTATAAAAGCATATTAGCGAAACGATATACAATTTGCCAAGCTCCAATCTAACAGTGAAGGGCACATGATAAAAATGTGGAAACCATGATGGAATATGAATATTTTTGATGCGGCAAATAAGTTTTTTTAAATGGAAAAAACGCAGACGTTTTTCCAATAGTGGAAAAATGGAAATTGGTCGGACAAATTTTCACAGAAAGATATATAAAAAACCACTTTTGAAAGCTTAAATCGAAAACTGGAATAATCTTTCCTTCCTATTTTGTCGTTTTTTAGACCTATTTCAGGATATTTTTTATTACAATCCCATAACGATTATAATTAAAAAGTCCCTTATTGTTTTCATTAATTTGAAACCCAGGCAAGGGAACCCCTTTTTTTTTCCGTTGTGCAAGGTAAATTCTGCGCTAATTTCCGTAATTTCTAAGGTCAAAAGACAACTTTGCATCCGGGATGGGCGTATCCGGCTTTTCTCCGTATCCTAAATGGGATGGTATAAACAAGCGACCTTTGTTTCTCGCAACCTTCATTTTCCATTCGACTTCTTGAAACAGGGATTTCTAGCCCTCAGGGCTATAGTCCCATAGGAAATGGCTTCATAGCCACGTGCCTGTTTTCTAGCTTCGTCGTAGACTCCATATTTTTTTGCAACCTCTTCGTAATTACTATCAAAAGTGATCCGTCAGATAAATACCCGGCTATAGTACACTCCACCTTTTGACAACTTTTAGGCTTTTCTCCATTGCCCTCGTAAGGTAAGATTTTAAGCCAGAGGAAGTTCCTTAACGCCGTATTTCCCTCGGTAGTAAGCTGGGCTACGAAATCGGTTTCAGTTTCTCCATTGCCCTTGACTTTTTTCTTCTGCTCGCAAAGTAATTGCTCATTACTTCTACAGCGTCAAATTTCCTGGCTTCCTACCAATTTCTTAATATTTGAAACGGTGTTCATGACGACATCGTCACAGGTTCTGTCTCCCTTCTGCTGTTTTAACATTTGGCAATGGAATCAATAAGCATCCATTCCTTCAACAACCTCACCAAATACCAGTTGTCTGCATTTAAAAAAGGGGTTTCCTTGTGGGTAATGAAAAATTGACACTACCGTTGTAGTAAGGTCCGGAATTGGCCATAGTAGGAATACCTGGCCTTATGGTGGGTAAGTTGAATCGTTTAACTCATCCTTGGAATTTATAGCCAGGATTTCCATACCAGTTCACAGTTTGGATCTCCACCTGAATCATAAAGTCTTAATTATTACTATGGAAGACAATACCGTCCATAGTAATTTTTTTTTACCTTTAAGACTATACGCTAACAAAGGGATTTTTTTGCCTTCTGCTAGGGAAAATAGAAATTGGCAACGGTCAAGGCGTCTTTTGGTAGCTCCAATTTTAAGGCACATTCTCTTTAGTTGTGGTGATAATCTGGGCAAAAATACCATCTCCAAACTCGGCATGCTTTGCTAGAACTTCGCTCGATGCTATGGATACGATTGCCAAATAATAAATAAATTTTTCTTCATTTTAATTAATTTTTATTGTTTCTCTTTTTGGTTATCGATCTTTAAAATGGAAAATATGGATTTAATGGGTGCGGTTTACCCCAATTTTATTACTGTCCCCGTGATACACCATATGCTAACGAGGAGGGGAATAAATGTAAGGCACTTTCATTCTCCTTTATAGTTTTTATGCTGTTTCTTAGGGCCTGGAAAAAAGGTCTTGTTTATCTACTTTATAAGTTAAAATCCAACATGTTTCCTTGGAATAAATGGGTCCTGTTAAAAAACTGATCACATTGTATTCCAGGGTTACCAAGTCGTCTGTTTGTGGGCGATAATCAGAGTTGTCGTTTTTTTGTATATAATGGTCCGCATGAAACCAATGCCGCTTTGAGAAAATAGGTGTTCAGGGAATATTTTAAATAAATTTTCCCATTATTTGTTTTTCCTCCATGGCCAATAGCCTTTCTGGTTCACGGATTTCCGTATAATACTTCCGTTTTTACTTTATCGGTTTTCTGGTTCTGGGGCCACCCAAACTAACAAAGGGCAGTAATCACGAAAAATGTATAAGAATTGCTTCATGAGTTTTAAATCGGCTTTGTACTTGGGTAACAAGAGATTTAAAAAAGTTTGTGGGTATCTTCCAAAGAAAATCAACTCTCGGCCCTGCGGCATTGTATGGTCCCGCCTCCGTTGAACATGGGCCTGGCGAATTCATTGACTGAAAAGTCACCTTCAGACGCTAAAGAAAATCTTATAATTCCTTCTTCCTTGTTTCGATAAAAATGACAGCGAGACTATTCCTTCCAGGTTAGGCCGTAATTCACAAACCTTCTGTAATCCCCTTTTTTATATTCGTAGGCGTCCATTCTGCTTGTGATAGGGTGATAAATGCAGTGTTGAACTCCCTCTAAGATTACATGTTTTTAAATGCACACCAAGTAGATGCAATCTACTTGGTGTTTGGTGTTCATTACTTGGTTGTGTGGCCTCCGTATTTTTTGCGCCTTTTCAAATTAATTTGGACACAACAGTATGGGTGCGGCTAGTTGGTGGAAGAATATTTAAAAGATCCGGTATCGGTTCATGATACCCGTATATACTGAAATAGCAAGCTCCGGGGTAATGGCACTCAAGTCCTTTAAGCCTTCGATTAGCATTGTAAACATTTCACAAGTGGAAACTCATACTAACATCAGAGTAAGTGATTTTTAGCGTATCATCGGGTTCTTGAATGGTGGTCTATCATCACAAATGTTGCGACGCCCCCTTCTAGTTAATGGTTTGCAAATTGCCCATCCTACCCAAGTGATTAAAATCTAAAGTAAATATAACCGAGGCATTGTTAATGAAGCAGCTTGGCCCGGTTGAAGAGTCTTTCCTCGAAACTTTAAATATATGCTCGGTTCCCGGCATCCATTTCAAGAATTTAGGAAATCGTTTGGTACTATGATGGTAGCGTCCCTGGCTTTATCCTTTAAATAATGCCATAGCCCTAAGGTAGAGCCAAATTTGGCATCACCATCAGGGTTTTTTTATGCGGTATAAATTACATTTTTTGTGGTACGTTCAGTAACGTCTTTAATTTGCCTTGTAATTTCTTGAATCATGCGCGCAAAGATACAATTTAATAATATATGCCATATTCCACGAATCTATTTTTTTTTAACAATATGTGAACTAATGTATGTATTATAAAAAGGAGGTTCCTTAAGGTAAGGAAAATAAAGTAACAAATTGTTATTTCGTATTTTAGCTAAACGGGGAGGGAATTCATGTTCCAGCATAATAAGCGTCCCTGCCATAATCGGTACAGAGACGTTTTAATGATGTATATGGCAATATAAACCTTTCCTTATTTCGAAAGAATTATTGAAATTATTACAAACAAGAATCTTGGGTTAGTGGTTAATCATAAGTCATGTTTTAATGGTTAGCGAATTGTTAATAATAATCGATTATCCATTCAAGATATACAATAGAAAGGTAGATTCAAAACTTAAAAGACGGAAATATTACATTTGAATACATTTTATAATCAAAAGAATCACTTGGAGTTGTAAATTATATATAACCGCCTTGTAGTGAGTTGTTTTTATTGAAATTTGAAATTGCTATTTTAATGTTTCTAAAGTGCAATCAAGTAATGCATGTATTATGATTTTTTTGAATTGCAAGGGAGGTTTAATTCGGAAAAGACCATTTTTATACATTTCATTGGGGGCCCATAGTTCTTTGGGGCCGGCTAATTTGTTTTCTATGATTTTCTTGAAAGCTAAGGTTGGAAGAAAAAAAAGTCAGACTTCTTGGTTATATTTGCGGGAAAAACTTTTGATGCCAGATTTTACTTTATATGTTTTAGGAAACTTGCTTTATTGATTGCTGGGAAAATTGCTTTTTTGAAAAGCGGCAGTTGCCTTATCCTTAAAGCTCAATATTCCGAAATCGTTTATTGGGATGACTGTAAGTTCCTTTGCAACTTCTGCTCCAGAACTTATTGTAATGTCAATGCCGCTTTGGACGGCTTTCCGATTTTGGGCGCTACGGCACGTTGTGGGTTCCATATTGCCAATCTAGGATTTGGTATGGCATAAGCTGTTATTTTTGGGTAGTATAGACGTAAAAAAAGAGTTCTATACTACCGATTGGCCCGTTAATGATGCTGGCTTCATTATTATTTTTTTTGGGTTTATTTATTTTGATGGTGAAATTCAAGATATGAGGCCTTGGTAATGGTGGTAGTACTTCTTCATTCTTTCTGGTATATTTTATGGCGATTTCAGAAAACTGCGGTTGTTGATGATTACCTGAGGATGATGTTCCCCGTTGCCGTTGTATAAAACGGTATTATTTTAGCCTGTGGTGTCTGCGGCTTGGGGTGGGTCCGAATTATTGATAAAAGGGTGCCGTGGGAATGGCTACCTTTTACGGGTTAAAGTGAGCGTGAATCGCTTGTAACCGTAGTGTCTATTGAACTAGTATACCTAACTAGCGGCCTCCATAATTGCGTGTTGCTTAAAAAAGGAAAAGCCATTTCTCTGGAATCTTATGGGTCCAATATTTTTTAATCTTCTGGCGTTTTTGGAATTTACAGCATGATTACACCAATCAAATTAGTAGATCAAGGTCCTGTTTGACTAACGATATTTTTTGGATGTTGGGGTGTCTTTTATGATACTTCCCTTGGTGTTTCTGCCAGAGACTCAGGTTAGGCTGGCGAGATGGATAATCTTCTTGCTGTATACATTGCATTGTATATTTAACTAATAACCTAAAAGGCCGGTA
>Ga0163217_1023688_pt1 | contig 15255 bp, 12 predicted proteins | sample SynspAceP_FD_185933 | JGI IMG/M metagenome (GOLD analysis project Ga0163217, IMG submission 185933) | Saline lake microbial communities from Ace Lake in Antarctica - Synechococcus sp. Ace-P (PacBio error correction) | ecosystem: Environmental > Aquatic > Non-marine Saline and Alkaline > Saline ...
GATTCCAAAATAGAGCTGTTTGTGACAGAACGATCTATTAAATTAGCGTACTTTTCAACGCCCAGTTTTTACATTAATAAAAATACTGATGGTTTTATGTTCTTTAGTTCGTTTTCTGTATTTATTCCATAATATATCTACAATATTAAAATTTCTAAGAACAGTGTGTGAGATATGTAGTAAGACCTCATCTATTGATAGTATTACAAGGCAGACTTTTAATTCTTTTTTTCAAATTAATTTGCTTGTAGTATCAAAATCAGATCTTTAAATGTATCTGCATTGATAATCTGATATTCAAGATTTGTGAACTCCTCGATGGTCAAACCCGATACATCCTTTGTTCAGAAGTTCCATTCGTAAAGTTAACTGATACATATAACCCTTGTGCTTACTGTTGAAGACCAGCTTATCTCATCTGGCTCCAGCAGCGTGTATTGTATCTTGTAATCCCCTCCTCTAAGTAAGCAATTCCTTGAGCTTAGGTGAGCACAAAATCCTGCCAAAGAATCACTTGAGTCGAATTTACTTGCTATTTTTTGCATTCCGTTTCGCTACTGGTTTCGAATAGTGCTTATGGTTTGAAAAAGCCTCATTGATTTGTACCTGATAAACAGACTTCGTGGCAAAACAGAATGCCTTTAAATAAAATAACTAAGATGCATTAAACTGGTTAGCTTATTTATTATAAACTTAAATCATAAAAGGTTTGAATCTCCTGGACAATAAAAGTCTGTTAAATATGCCTTCTGTTCATAAGCTGATTGAACTGACCCAGTGAAAAGTACCAATGTTGATTCTCAATTGGTAATATAATTTGAAAATCATTAAGACTATATGTCTACCCGACCGCTTAATTATACGTCTCTACACTATTCTCATCTACGGTCTTATATTTTAATTAGCACCATAGATGAATTTAATCGTCCTATAATTAAATTTTTATCTATTAAATAAAACTATCATATCATTTTTTTATATTAAGACATAACGATGCTTTGTAATGAATATTTGTAAAAATTATTGGGTGATTTAGGTCATATGATCTCAGAGAGATAAATATTATTTTAAATGACACTCAAAAAAACCTACAGAAATAAGATAGAACTTTGCGGTGGTTACTTAAGAAACAAATTATTTTAGTTGTTGGTCATTTAACTTTTAAGTCTTTCTACTTTATTAGGCCTGCAATCCTTTTAGTGTCAATTCGATATAATACCGACAGTTTTTGTTTGCTTGTGTAGAAATTGTGAGCAACTACTTTTGAATCTCGTATATTTTTCTACGCAAACGCCCATTAGCACGATCATATCTGCCTACAGAAAGACCAAGTAGGCAGTTTGTCACTTGCGTTGTTTTATCTCTATTCTAGAGATCTTGTTGAGCGGTCCATTGATATGAATATCGTTGTGATGAGTGTGCTCTTGTTTCTCCGTGGTTCCCAAAGAGATTCCCAGTAGCAAGCTGATGTTGATTAATCATCTGAAGGATCTGTTTTTTTCAGTTTTTATCTTTTCTTTAATCTTGCTTTATTTTTTATTTGCTTTTTTCGCTAATTTTTTCACGTTCGTCGCTTTCTTTTTCTACTTTATTAGTTGAAGAAATAGACGAGACTCTTCTCAACTGACTCTTCTTTTCACTGGAAGAGGTATCTCTATATCACTTGGGAAAAACAGTTTCATTAGATTCATTTGAAAGCCTTGTCTTCCACCACCACCAGTACCACACCAAAGATAAGCAGCCATAAGGACCATTGTACAGAATAATCAAGATACGACATCTCGAAATAGTACGGTTTTTCGCCGTTTTTTATTAAGACGCGTTTGGTTTATTAGCATTTTTATTCATAAAGTAACTTCCTATCTATATTAACTTATAAGAATAGCATAGGTTTTTCATTGAGAATGGCTATTGGTAATAGGTTTTACATTTGTTGCGTCTATTTTACCTTTTTTTTTATTTTCATTATCATTTTTTATTAGATAGTAAAAAAAATACTTTTTTCAACTTAGTAACGTTTAATACATAAATATGCATACAAATTAAGGAATCAATTGAATGGAGTGGTAAAATGGACAAAAAAATTCGTATCCGGTTTTTAGTAGGACTATGGGAATATAAGGAAAAGGCGTAGAATTAGCGCTGGCTGGATTTTCCTGATTATGGAAGGGTGGCCGCTAATTTAACAGACGTACCTGAAGAGTTAAGTATTCTAATTTAAAGCTGTCAGTTTAGGGACAATATCTGGAACTACAAGATCAAATTCGATGTATTAATTTTATGTGGAGGATCAGACAGATTTACCTGAAAAGTCGCGCTTGTAAGCAAAGATTTTTCAACAATTGATAGTTATGGATAACCATAAATATACCACACTATTTTGAAAATATGGATACGTTCAGCTAAAACTGCAACCAAGTTTAGCTATCATTCAGTTGGATGGGATCCTGGGCTATTTAATCAGCGTGCTATTTTAGAGTCTATATTACCTAGTGGAGAACCTATACATTTTGGGGAAAAGAGTTGAGTCAAGGAACTCAGCATGCTATTCGTCAAATTAGTGGTTGTGAAATATGGTGTCAATATACTATTTCGTTGAAAATCATTAAAGAAGTTCGAAGTGGTAATATCCCTGAAATTTTCTACTCTGAAAACATGAGGCGTCTGTTAATTTTGTATTGAAGAACAAAGGCAGATCAAAATTAATTGAAACAACGATTAAAACAATGCAGAGCTATTTGAACCTATCGAAAAAAAAAAATTTCGGAAAACTGTTCATCTTTTTTGATGAAGGAAAACATTTAAAAAAGATCAATAAAAAATGCAACATGGTGGGTTCGTATAACGACAGTATTTCAGGTCTGATAATACAAAAGCGAATTGCCAACTTGATTAGAAGTAATGCTGAATTCACCTTTCTAATTTTAGTTGCGGTTTGGAGACGTGCTTTTGCTTATAACTTTAATAAAGATGGGGAAAACAGGTGCTTCAGTGTACTAGACGTTCACCAGCTATTCTATCAGCTAAATTCTGCCACAATCTTAGAAAAGAATTACTTTAACAAACAGATAATAAAAATGAACTATTTTCTTTTTTATGAAATAGCGTCATTTTTTTATTTAATTTGATTTGAAACGTTTTAAAGGTTAGCGACATTGGGCAATAATTCCTGGCAGCGACTGCTTCAGCAATCCCATTAGTATATGCAATCGGCTTCCCAAAGCCTTAGCTGACTATGAAACAATCGAATTCAAAGCCCTTGCGTATCATCTTTATAAAAAATATAAAATGAACAATAAGAAATCAATATCGTATTAGTTAAAAGAAGCTTAAAATAGAGATAATCTCCAATCGATTCTTTTCCATTTTTCTTTTGATATGAAAAAATAACCAGCAACAACCGACAAGATATAGAGGAACAACTAAAATAATTGGGTTCGTAACAACAATAAATCTAACGGGGAGGCGCGGGCGAATAAATGCTTATTAAGCGACTGAATCCCAAACGCCATCGATATCATGACGTTTTTGTTCCCAATGTCAATGCTGCAATAATAACAGTGATAGTGTATAATTGTTGGATTTAATGGTGGGATGGAATATATTCTAAAAGTGGAACCAGGTTTTTGTACTAAAATGATAGCTGATAAAATCCCTAGAATAGATATAACGAATAAGCCTTTTCTATTTCCTTGATAATTTATACCATCTTCCTATATAAAAAATTTAAAACACTCATTTAATTTGTATAGATACAACATTTTAAAAGAATAGCTTAGAAAAAAGCAAGATTTATCATAATTTTAAAGAAAATAGTGGTATAGATTGTCTATAGGCGAAAGGCAAGAATCTGTTTGATGTCCAATTTTTTTGTTTTATCAACAGAAAAGTGTATTTCTTTGCAAATACAAGGCAGCTCTATTAATTCAACTTCTTGTTTTCACTTTCGATATGTAGTAAAATTTGGCTAATAAAATAGCCTGACACGATTGCAATGATTACGGTTTGTTCTAGTTGGTTTTTTAAAATAAGGATCTTTGCTCTAATTTTCCTCCTTAGCTCTAATAATAGTGAAATTAGAGCATGTAGGCCAATAAGGAGTTCCTCCTGCAGTTTTAACATACAACGAATATTTCACCTATCACAATACTATTTAACCATTTTTAGGTTTCTGTTACCACGTGTAATTTAGTCTTTCCAATGTCAATTATCCATAAAAAAATGTTGAAAGTTTTTTTTTGTTTTATATCTTTTATAGATTTTGACAATTGAATACAATAATCGACGATTGGGAGCCGGTCTGGTGTGAAAAAAAAGGTTTAGTATGCAACCGTCAGCTTCAATATAACAACAAATAGGGTTTTATTAGCTGCTTCAATAAGCGGTGTATCAAGATGTTGTAAATAGCTATTGCTGAATCACCAACTGGATATAAATCAAATATCATGTTCTTATGGAAAATATTATAGAGGTCATTAGAGCTTGAGCTTTTCCGATAGGTGTGCCAGCTAGAAATACAGGTTTTGTTTTTTTTTGGAGAAGAGATTGTTGGGTGCTAGGAGAGGTTGTAAAGTTCGGAAATAATCTTTAAAAAGTTGGAACAGTTTTGTTTATTTCAAGGGTTTCGTTCTTCTAATTCTTCCGTCGAAAGGCAAGTTCAAGCCAATTAATGTATCACTGCATTTTAACATAAAGTAGATTCTCCTTTTTTACATGTTTTAATAAAAAAATAAAAGCCGACGATCGATTTGATTGTCGGCTTTTCTTGTACGGGTAGGTCTTTTGTATTTGTCAAAAGCAAGCAATATAAAGTTTCATTATTAGGTAAATAGGTCCGGTCTCGACTGGTATATGATAATCCCAATCTGTAATAGCTGGGAACAATCAATGCAAGATTGCATTCCTGCGTGGTCTGTCCGTCTTTGATACAAACCCGGCGTAACTCGTGAAATTAACTCGTTTAAGATACCGAGAAATTATACCAACACAATGAATTTTGGAATTGGTTTCCTTTTCTTCGTTAAAATAGTTTACTGAACAATGATTCAGGATAACGTTTAATTTATCGGAGACCATCCAACAGGCACCAAGATCCGATCTCATAATCTCTTTTTTTATCTCATTAAACAAAGGGAGAAATTCCGCAGGGCTCCATATTTACCAGTGTTGTTTATTTGCTTCTTCCCCGATGTAATTCACTACGCTCCAGCTTCGCAATTCGATAAACTGGATACCATATTCTCTAAATCTTCAAATCGATCACTATCTAATGAAGGTGATTTCTTATTTGTTACGCCACTGTTTTTGTCACTCTGTAGCCAATTCATTTATTATTATCTATGTACAATTTAGTCTAAGATTTGTAAATAATTTTGCGTGTTCTATAAAATTGACATAGACTCACTAAATTTTTATTGAAATGAGATAGGAAATAATTAAAATGAAGGGTCTAGCTTTTAATTCATCGTAAACGAAATTCGTCGATTGACAGCGTACCTAAACTAGAACAAACAATACTTTTTCATCATTTGGACCAAGCTTTTAAAATAATCATCAGATAAAGATCAAATATACTCAATGCAGCAGATAACAGATTTATCAGCTTATTGAGGGCTCGTTTTGAAATGGCTTAAATTTGAGACGTTGTTATATTGATTTTTAAGGAAAAACAAGGCCTTTTGTGGGGGATAAAGATTCTCTGTTGCAAAGTGTTGATTTATCCCCTATACGAAAAAAATTGCTGTCAATTTTTTAATGTCAAGCTGGTTCTACAAGTTGATCATGATTATAAAAAAGAGGATGGATTAAGTTGAATATCTTTTTTTTAAATCTTGTTTGCTATTGGGGGGTAGCTAGAGTTTTTTGGAATTCGTTTAATATGATCACCAGTTCAATGAGCAGATTTGTCTATTTCATAAAATAATTCCTCTTTTCTTAACAATGTTGTTACGAACTAATTCTGTTTCATTATACAACATATCATCATAAAAAGCTTTTAAATCAACACGAAACGTCTTTTTATAAATAGTTTTGATTTTTTTGCCACTTACAAATTTTTGGAATAACATTAATAACATCTCGTACTTAACAGTTGGCTTTTTGTGCTCTTTTTGAACTAAATCTAAAACTTCTTCAACGTTCAAAATCCTGTATTTGTCTTTTACGTGAAAGATCAATATAAATCGGCTTTCTAACATAATTAAACGATTTCCATATTAAGAGCATCTTGCATATTACTGGGTGATCATCAAGCGTTAAGTCTTCTTCTTTCAATTCTTTTGCGAAGTTAGTTTCATAAAAACACACTTGCTGTTTTGGTCTAAGTGCTGCTGGTATGTTCGTCGATAACAGTAATTCTGGTCTTTTCATTGTCGCCATCAAAGAGAGCAATGCCTGTCTCTTGTCCACCTGAAAGGTAATCATTTCACTATTAGTCTTTTTTCTTAACCTAAGTCTATTTTTATCAATAACGTTCAAAATATTCTTCGTTTCTTTTTGATGAACTTTCCTCTCCTCATAGTCTTTTTTTGACGCACGACGGTAAGCAATCGATAGATTTTTCACTGACCGTCCATTCTTGGCCGCGTTCCATCAAAGGAATCTTGAAAAACTTTCTATCATATTAGCACGTTGCTCTTTCTTTTAATTTTTTTTAATTTCTTCATCATTAATTTTTGATTGAGCCCTTTAATCAATTAGAAAGTTCGGCATGCTATTTAATAAAGTTTAGATTTCCAGAACCATTCCCACCAATACTTGTGATAAAATCACCCTTTTTTTTTACAGTTAAAATTTAATTGGTTTATAAAAACGATTAATTTTGATTAGGAGTACTGGGTAAATATGATTTTGGAGAATTTTTAAAATTAAAATCGTCATTTTGTGTCATCATTAAAACTCTCTTAGTAAAAAATTTAAATTTAGCTTTTGCTTAAACTTGTAAAGTAAAATTATAGGCTAGTATGAAAGCTGATTATTAATTTTTAAATGTTTGGTTTGCAGTCGATGAGCAAAAAAACATAATATGAATCGGATGAAAATAATAGCACCTAAGTACACACAATTAAGCGATTAACAACGATAATACAAAGATAACTTCAGTCAATAATAACGGAAGCTAACAATAACCGATGTATCCAATACCATGCTAATATCTGCAATAAACATTGTCTTGAGCGATTTAAACGCTCTGTCCAGCTACAATAGCCATTTGAAAGCATCAATCCTAATATTTTAGTTTGGTCAGTGAAATTCTAGTGAGCGTGCCATTTTTCATTATCACCAGTAGCAATATGGCTGACCTAATTCAGTTTCGGAAGAAAGAAAAAGAAATAGTATCATAAATGTCACTAAACAGACCTATAAAATAGTATCAAAACTGATTAGGTAAAAGATAAGGAGTTTTACATAGAAATCAAGTTATTTTTAGCTTCTCTACAGCTTAATTTGCTCGATTCAATAATTCTTAAATTAATGGAATAGCAGGATAACACTGTATTGTTAAAGATTTACCGGGCGAGCAAGGCCTGGTATTTCTTAGGTTATAGTAAATTAAAAATCCACCGGTAATAAGATCCAGCTATTAGCCACCAATAAGAAAGCGTATTGCAAGTACACTAGCGATGTATTACGGTATAAATCAAACGAGCGCATGCTGCATGCGCTAGTGGGAATGATCTTCAGTACCGTCCATATCTGGCAAATTAAAATACGATAGTTTATAAAATTCCTAAGGCATTTATAAGCGCCCACAATAAACCCTATGTGCAGTAGCTGTTGTAATTTAATTCATATTTTTCCCTGCTTCTTGTAGTTATTGACTGTTCATTTTATTAAAACGCATTTGTTGGGGGAATAGTAAATTCTAGTTGTTTGCTTTTTCTTCATTATGATTATTTCTCCTTCTTTTTTAAATATGTAAAATAGGCCAATGTTTGGGGGTTGTTTTTTCCTCCTTTATAGCACAGTAGCAGCCATCCTTACCTGTTAATTTTCCTAACTCGTACTGATTTAATCGACAGTGGGCTAACCACCTCATTAACCCATGGTGGTCGACAGCTGATGAAATACAGGTTTATTTTTCCTTGTTATTCTGCTGCGGTACTAACGTACTCAATATGCGCTTGCCATCGTTATTATCAGTAGGAACCCAACTGCATCTTACTTGGGTTAATCAATGAAGACTTACTTTGCGAAACATCGTTCGTGGAGAGACTGTTGAAATAATTGTTTCATATCCTTGAATGCGGCTATTTCCTACAGCTTATTCGCATTGACGATAGAATTATCTTAGCTTGGAATAAGAATTCCTATTTTTTTGCATTTGGAAGATTTCTTTTTTATTAACTCAAATTGTTCTTTTAAGGTGTTAGATACTTACTCTGTGATATTTCCCACCTGGCTTTTTATTGTTTTTACTAAGCAGAACTTCTGGATCCGTCACTGCCGACAAAAAAGAATATAAGGGAATTTCCTTTGAACTAATTTCTTAAAAAGCTTGAGCAGAGGGTGTAAGCAATAACATCAATCATTGCATTATGGTAACGAACGTGTGCTCTTGAAATTTAAATTACTATGATCTCCTGTTGCATTTTGAAAAACTAATCCACTCGTCTTACCATCCACAATCCTTCTTCGTTTAACGCGTCAATATGTTTCGAATAACGTCTAATGCGGGTGGCTTTGTTAATTGTAGACTCCAACAGGTACACATTTCCTTATTCACTTTCAATTGAGTCACCCTTTATTCTTTAAAAAGCGAATAGTTAATACAATGCTCACAAGTGAATAAGCCAATCATTTTCATTCTTCCTGCCCTTCCAGTCATTTGTTCTTTCATTTTTTTTTGAAATGGGTAAAGACTTATTTTACTGGTTCCTTTTTAAGACATGTTAAAACTCATAAAAAATAAACAGCTACACAGAAGCACTTGTGGTAGTGTTTACATACAAAACTCACATAAGAATAAATAAAAGTCTACTCTATCGGATTATTCCCGATTGCTTAAAACAACATAGATACTACATTCAGAATATTCCTGAAGGTTTTGTATCTATGAAATATTCATAAATTCACCTGTCTATTTGATTATGCAACGGCTATTTTAGTTCCTTACTAACTGATTTACAAAATATTTATCATGATAGACACTCCTTTATATTGGTCTTTAAAAGCTCTTTACGTTAGTTCTAGAGTTTTAATAAGAGTCCACGTTAACTATTTTAGAAATAGAATAAAAATTTATCCGATAAACAAACAGTCTTCGGTTTTCAAGTGGGTTGAAGTGGGCCGATTTGTTTCCACTTATCTTTAAAGCTTGCAGTAAACTTATAACGCATGTATGTTTGATTTTTAAAAACAATCCAATTAACTGGACAATAGTTGGAGCCGTTGTTAGAGTCCGGTATAATGAACAGTACTGCTTTAATGGGCAATAATTTTAGCGAGCACAACAATCCCTTCTGAATTCCTCGATTAAGCTAGACTATCTATGAGACTTTTTCTAAATTTGCTGGTTCCTTTATTGGAATCACAGTAATAACTAATACTAAAGAGCTCGTTATGCCTTAGATCTATGAACGTAGATGCATTTCTAAAGGAAAGTTCTTGAGTTATGTGAATGTTCAACTAGGGCAAATGAATGGAATATCGTCTAAACATATTTTTTATATCGAAAAAAGAAACATTTTATTTTTCGTTCGGTAATGGTGTCAAATGAACGGTATGATTAAAAATGACGTTTCAATTGAGTTAAATGATACAGTTAAGTATTTAAGGATTTTTGATTTTGATTTTTTTTTAAGTATAATTGCTCACTTATTGTATAGGTGACTGTTAAACTGCTTCTTTCTGCTGTTTTTAAAAGCTCTCACAAATGTTTTTCCAAATTTTCTGGTTTCGTTCTCTATTTCGTAATACCATATCTCTGTTTCTCCTTTATCATCATAAATTTATAAAAATAAGTTTAAATAGATTAATACGTTTTTTGAGCAGACTTTTTAGAGTAATTTTCTTCTAGACGAATAATGTTTATAATAAAATGAGAAGAATAAACATAATTGGTCTTTAATCAATTATAGTTTAATTTAATAGCGAAATCGCTAAGCTTTGTTTCACTTAAGTTATAGAAAAGAAGGATAAAAAACAATGTCATTTGATGGACGTAATTCACTCATGCATGGTTGATGACTTAAAATAGGTCTAAAAATGGGCGGTCTCAAAAGTACAACACCGTCAAAAATGAATTGTTCTTGTAGAGACGGAAAAAATCATAAACTACTCTTATCTGCTCATCCAGTTTTATGCTCGTATCAACTGACAGATATTACATATGAAACCCTAGTGCACCACCTAATTTCTGTATGGTTTATGCGTAAGCATCTGAAGGAGCTATTTTTAAGAAGATATAAACAGTAGGCAATGATGTATGATTCATTTTACGTTTAAAAGTCCGTGTGAATTGGAGATTTTCAAATGTTATGTTGATTGTTTGAATTAATGGTCGACACAGTAAATCTTTTTTTAGTAGAACAGATTACAAACCGCATCATTGATACATCAAGCAAACGTTCAGTAATGCAAATAACTTTCCGAACCATGATGCCTGGTTAACGTATGTTACTCACCTCCAAGACAAGGCGATCCTTTTGAAATGGAAAACAAAAGCGATACAAGACGTTGAAACGAAGATGAATTGTCTTACAAACAACTCATTCAAAGAGTATCAAAGGTATGGGTCTGAAACAGTAAGGAGCTAGCTTATGCGCAGTGACGTCAGTTAGGAAAATTTCCAAGAAACTATGGGACTCATTGTTTTTGAAACTGATACGATAAAACTTACGCGCTTACTTTAACCACAATGATGAAAAAAATATTTTTTCACCCAATTCGCTACGTTAGTTTTAGATTGGAGAAACTGAAAACTTTCCTACTTTAAGATTCTTGTAGATCAATACTATCCAGGTTTAAAGCTTGAAAAGATCGCGTGCAACAACAAGCCTTTCTGATTTAATCCACATTGTTCAAGTTGAATCTGACGCAATATTAAAAATGAAAAATTAAAAAACGATGCAAGAAACTGAATTAGCTAATGATTGCTACGCGGAGAGATACTGACAGCGCTTATCTACACGACTACAACAAAGGTCAAAAAGAAGTTATTTACCAATTTCTAATGATGATGATCAGCCACTAAAGAATTCAATTTAAATCGAGAGTAAGGGCTCTCAAAATGCACAAAAGTTTTTCTTCCAAATACCAAAATAAAAATGCTATTATCTTTGTTAACGGAACAATCCGTTAACAACGAGGAAATCGAATACTGATTTCCGTGTCACAGCAATTGGAGCTTTTGCTACAACAACGAAGATGTTGCTGAAATTAAAGAGAAGTTGTCAACAAGGTTATTAAGAAAAAATACAAAAAGAATAAAAAAAGCAAAGAAACAAAAAGGAGCAGTCAGATAATAATTCTAGCGATGGAGATAAACGATATTAGTAGGAAAAAAAACACTTAACAAAATGAACTTGTTACAATGAAAAAGCTAGAAATACCGATATTTGGCTTCATGCTAAAATATCCCGGGTTCTCATGTTATCATTCAAACAACAGTCTTTTGAAGCAGATCCCATTAAGCAAGCTGCTAAACATTGATGCTATTTTTCTTAAGTCTTCAACTTTCAGCTTCTGTACAAGTTGGTGTCGTTAGAAGTTAAAAGATTAAAACCGAATGGTGCGAAAACAGGATTTGTTATTTTGAGGGCAACAAGACTGGTTTTGTAACACCAGATAAAGATTTTGGTTAAAGATTTAAAGAATTAAAGATACTATTATTTATTAAAGGCACCACTCTATTCTTTATACTCATTATACTTGAAAAATATAATCAAAAAAATATACGCTATACTGCTATTCTTTATTCGCTATAGTGTATGATTTTTTAGTGTTAATCATTCCAATGGATAGGCAATCTTTGCTTCCATTTTTTCAAAGAGTCATTTCCTTATTTTGAAATATCTCCAGTTTCCTATCACTTCAATTAAGTTGTAATAATCGGTTAATGTTTTTAAAGGCGATCTGATGGTTTTAAAGTTTTCATTTCTTTAGCATTCAATATGTGGAAGATAGCTGCTATTCCAAGAAGATAGCATCACTATTGAATACATGGCAGTAGAAGCCTCAAGAACACTTCTCTGTTTGAAATGAGAATCTTCAATGACTTATACTTTTTTGTCCAGGTAAATATTCGTCTTCAATTTGATTCCCTTTGCCATGGTTCTTTTAGTTTTTTCCAGTATAAAATATTGGTAATCAAGATATCCGGAACACCATGCAGCATGAGGTTATATCCAGCTGTAAGCTTGTCCCAGCAATTCACTTACGTCAGGTATAGTTTTTTCTTTTATTAATTTCAGCATTTTTTGTAGCATTTCTTTTCCGATGATTGGTAACTCATTGTAATACGGTTATCGCCATAAATTTGGGCTTTTTTCATGCCGCTAGCAAGTAAGAAGGCTAGCGGGACTAAACTAACCGTCCTCAATATTAATAATGTTTTGGCATTTTTGTTTTACTATTCATTTTAATTTCGCGACTCCGTTCAATTGATTTTTTGATTGCAAGATATGGTTTAACGGTCTGCTGCCGTAATCGGAAACGTCAACGACAATATGACTTTTGCTTCCATTTTCCTTTAGCAAAATTGGGTTGCGCTTCTTTTTTGGATCTCCTTGTTCAGCGCCATTTAATCGTTATTCCGGTGTGAACGCATAAAAATTGAAGTCGTTTGTTCTTTTATAACGAGCTTCTAAGCTGAAGAAACAACCCATCTAAACAGAAATCCTGGGTTAATTGTGGCGGATGTATCACACTTTGTAATAGGGACTTCAATCAACTGTTCAGTGCGCTAGCTTCTTGCGTGGTAAGGTTAAGTTGAGTTAACGGCTTTAATTGGGGCCTCACTTCCGGCTGGAGTTCCGGCAAGAATTCTTTCCATGCGCTTTCAATGCATTTCTTTTCCCCCCGCAGCATGTACAAACACTTTATCATATCAATAAGCGGGAGCGGCCAACCGTTGATAGAACGTTTGACGGTGTTTCGGGATAATCGTGTAACACTTTAATATCTAACAAAGATTTCATGGTCCGAGAACTTTTTTTAATACTTTCAAAACTTAATTTTTTGCACAATTTCTGGAACGCATTTTTGGTAAATACAAGTTCCTCCAAACTTTTTAACCAATAAAGATTCTTCTTTTAAATTCATTAAAAAATGGTTTTTTCTGTGATTGAGGTAGGATGTTGAGTAAATGCAATCTGGATATGGGTTTAGTATTCATTCGTCCTTCCTTCTTTCACTTCTGTTATTAACCTTCAATACTCTCTATCCCTAATTCTTTTCATTCGGATAGGAAGAGCTTCTATTATTTCTTTTAACATGCTAGTGGTTTTTGTATTGAAGCCGTTCCAATAGCAACAGCACTCGCTCCAGCCTTAATCATTTGGTGCCATACAGCGGTAAGAAACAGGCCCGCACCCATCACTAATCGGAATAGAAATAGGCTTGAAAATTGGTATCATCCCGTATTGCTAGTGGTTTTGATTGCTGGTCGCAGATAACCCTCCAGTTTTATTTGAGGGGTAAAGGTTTTTCTTGTATGCTAAATCATGCCATACTTAAAAGTGAAGTTAAATCAACTGATACGTTCACGCACCCTTTTTTTCACTGCCTTGAGCAATGGAACAATATCCGTTACATTGGGCGTATATTTCACATAGACGGGCAAGCAGTGGGCAATTTTTTTGCTGCTTCAGTCATCAACGAACGGCTTTCTGGGATAGAACAACGTTAAGACGCTTCCGCACGTTCGGAACATGATACATTCAAATTTCAATTAGCTTTTTTAACAATAGGGGACTGCATAATTTTTTGTACTACTTCGACGAATCTGCTGTCGTTGTTAACGCTACTCTTGCGATAAAGGAGTGTCGAAATCTTTATGCAGGCAACTTTTCCATTCACAACGACATCTCACCAGGATTTCAGCCAACCGCATTCAAAGGCCAGTGGTATAAATGAATGGTAAACAGGTTTTGGGTTTCTACTCGAGCTGGATAGTTTGTTTGATTTAATAATGATAGCGCGCTATATTATTAATGCAAAGTCATCCTGTAACCGCCCAGTCCATGGTCGCTGGCTGGCATAATAAAGGGATTTTTTTTTAGTTAAGAACAAGGTAACGTAAACTCCTAATTGGATTCATCTATTTTCCTCCTATATACTTAGAGTCATTTTTACTTTATATCAGAAATATTCATTAGTTGCTTAGCAATTTAACCTCTCTAATTTTTTGTGCTGATAAAAAAGCGAATGCTAAAATGATTGAGTCATAAATGTACTAGCTTCCTAAAACACTTAAATAGCTGCGGCAGTATCCAGAAGAAGTCATAAAAGGGATCCCATGTTCGATTGTGCTTTTTCGAATAACTCTCCATCTTTCACAATTTTTTTTTCGTAACGACCTGTTTGTATTGATAACCAGTTGGACTTTTCTTAGGAATAACGTCTAAAATGTTCTCTGATCTTGTTTCATCTAATTTAGCAATAGTTTGAACGGTATCTTTTTATTTGGCTCAACTTTTCGTTCCGCTCGTTGGCATAATCTGATAACCAATTTGATGAAACCGTTGTGCTATAGAGTAAGATTCTTTTTATCTTATTGGTTAAGGTTAACAAAACTGTGCCATAATAGCTAAATGGCAAAGAACTGGCCTTCTCAAAAGCTTTGTAAAGAGCCTTCTCAGAGTGGGATCGCTACGCATCACTTTAACTGTTGATTCATTACTGGGCTAAAAAGCGCGTCCACTTTTTGCAGTTGAGCAAGAAGAAAAATACTGGCGCTTTAAACTGAACTACTTGAATTCTTATGTTAATTCAGTTTTGGATACCCTTGATTTTTAATGACTGACTAAAATAACATTGTCGCAATCTTCAGCTATCGGTTATTCAGGTTATTGCTTAAAAAAGGAGCTGGTGGCGACTTGCATGAAATGAACTTTTACTAATGTAAACTTGGTCTTCCAAATACAACAAATTGACAATTTTATCAATCCAATACGTTAAATGTTGGGCCCAATGTGTTTGGTATATAATTTGATATGATTGTTTGTTTCTAATTTAAGATTGTGGGGGTAAACAGCATTGAATCTCAGAATGATTCTGAGCTCAATATATTCACATTCCAGGGATTAAAATAGT
>Ga0163217_1049428_pt1 | contig 15255 bp, 12 predicted proteins | sample SynspAceP_FD_185933 | JGI IMG/M metagenome (GOLD analysis project Ga0163217, IMG submission 185933) | Saline lake microbial communities from Ace Lake in Antarctica - Synechococcus sp. Ace-P (PacBio error correction) | ecosystem: Environmental > Aquatic > Non-marine Saline and Alkaline > Saline ...
AGGAAAAAAGAGATTTTAATTTTTTTTTTTTAAAAAAACAGCCCCAAATAATGGGGTGGACGAAAAAAAATGGGGGACTCCAAAGGAAATCTTTTTTCCGAAGAAAGGGCCAAAAAAACCTTTTCCCCTTTTACCAAATTAGGAAAAACCCGTTAACAAAAAAATAATTTTAATATGAACTTACTTATGGCCAATTTTTGTTAATACGGATTTCAAAATAATGAATAACCTCCTAACCCAGGAAAATAGATTAGGAAATATCTCGAAAGAAATAATGCCTCGCACGAAATCCTAAAAAATTTCCCCATTAATTGAAATTCCATTGTCCCAATACGAAATTCCTAAATAATAAATCATTATGGCAAATGAATACAGCCTTTTCCATTTTCCGGTGCTTCTTTAAAAGCGTACAAGGCTGTTTTTTTCTCCAAGTAAAACCAGCCGCAAATTTGCCATAAGCAAACATCAAAGGATTCCGGGGAAATACACACTTAAAATAGCAAAACCCATAACAATTGCATTCATAAGTGGCTTCCCCGCAACGATCATGAGTGTAACAACTCCCGTACCAATAGTTATAACCAATGGCAAAATTCCTGGACCAAAAGCCAATACTAGGGCCAAAAATCTTTTTTTTTTTAGAAACGATTTCTTTAGTTTGACGGGTTTCCAATACTTTTAGTTTCCTTAGTTTTTATAATGGACACCTAAAAAGTAAATCTGCGTAAACCGTATTTTTCCAATCCATAAAATCTTTTTTTTTGTTCAAAATATCCTTCCTTGATAAGCTGGGAGGCCCAGTCCTACAAGCAGGTAACGCCGGCATCAAACCAGCCCTTTAAGTTTTGGAGGCTTCCTGTAGTTACTCCTCCCAGTGGGCATAAATACTTTGTCCAAGGTTGTGGGCTTTAAATGCCTTAAACAAAAGAGGGGGCCACCTAGGTAGAGAACCAGGAAAAATTTTACAATTATCACAACCGCATTTTCTTCTGCCCTGTTTAATTTCGGTCAGTGAACCACAGCCAGGAGGACCAAGTAAACTTTTCCTTCGTTTTCAGGCAATAGCAATATCCTCCCTGAGGGATGGGGTTACAATAAAATTGGCTCCCCACTGCATATATAGTGATGCCGCGGGCAGCATCTGTTATGGAACCAACTCCATAATCATGCCCGGCAGTTCTTTAATGGCAATTTGTTCATTTCTGATAAAGACTTCCGTATGCCGAAGTCGCCCCGCGCGGTAAATTCATCAATCTGGCACACCGTCCGTCGCGGCCTTGCAAATACTTTTTTTAACCGTGCTAAACTACTCGGCTCGTAAGAATAGGGGTACCATACCCTGATTCTTTCCATTGCCGTTGCTACTTTCTATTCCTTGAATATTGTGCCATTCGGCTTTTTTATACTTTATTTTAATATCTTTGTTTGAAATCATAATCCGAGGAATTATCCAAATATACCTTTGCGGCGGTCATAATCCTTTTTCCTCCAAATAGTGTAAAAGATTTTCTTGAAAAACAAAGTCGGATAAATTCGGAAGTCCGATATCCACCAATCTAGGTGCTATTTTCCATCCTTTATCCTGTAGGTCCGTCAAAAAAAGAGGTGGATACTCTTTCCTTCGAATTGGCAGTAACAATGCATCCGCTCAGGCTTCAATCGAATAATTTCCTTGACTCCAGCCCTAGAAAGGGTCATAATGTTAGGTCAAATCCAATTGGTCTGCAACAATCGGAGTTCCATAACCAGTTCAACAGCGCCTACTTTTAATTTGTATATCCAGTTCTTTCAATCGCCGCTTGTAACCAGCATATTAAAAATGTGGGATTTATAAACATGGCCCAATCGGGATCCGTGATCGTCGTATGTAAAATTTAATGCCACAATGTTTAATTTCTGATCTGGGCATTATAATGAAAAAACGCCTTCACTAAATTAAAGGGCAAACCGTAATTTAATTTTGGATTTTTCTTTGAACAATCGAGGAATAATCAGTCGGAAACCTTATCGAAGGTAATATTGGTCTTGTTGAACATTCAGGAATAACCCATCATTGGAAAATGACAGCTAGCTGCAATTCCAAGAGCCCAAATGGTCCTGCAGACCTCCCTGGTGGACATTACGAAACCAGTTTTTCACTGGTAACGTTGCGTCTTCATAGTAGTAGTGCCAATTCTCATCCCTCATCCTTGCGGAATGAAAACCCAAGGTGGATTTCCTGTCCGGTAAAGGAAGATCGTTTTGTCTATGGTCTTGGGAACATGAAATGTTGGAAATGATAATATTCTCTTTCTTCAAATAACCCGTAATTCTCTATTTGGCAGTAGAGGCCGTGTCATCAACCACCAATACTCACCAATAGTTTACATTATTTTCAGGAAAAAGGGTAGATTCAATTTTTCTTGCCGGTTTTTTGAACCGACTCAGAACAAGTGGATCCTCCTCTGCTCAAAGATTCGATCGGCATGGGGGAAATCGAATTCTTTTATTTGGGATGTTCTGAAAAAGATTCCTTTAAAAAACCTTCATGTAAATCCGCAAATGACCCTATAACCATCCTTTAAAGAAAATCTTGCTACTGGTGCCTATTACAGCATTGATACGGGCGCAAGGACCTCCCTCCGCAAATATTAATATGGATTTTTTTGGCCATTTTTTAATCTTTTTAAACATCACGTAATTTACAAGCGACCTTACCACCCCAAGATATTAAAATTGAATACTTCCCTTTTTTGGGTGTGTTTAAGAAATAGTGGTAGCTAAATCTACCCGCTAATATTATCAACATTATTGCTTACTGTTCTATCTCCTTAAATTCCTAAACCTGTCCGCCACCCAATTTGGATTGGTTTCGGCTGTAAGGAAGGCGCGTCTTTGCCTGCCAAGAAGCGAAATTACAGAGGCTACTCTTCAGGTTGCCCCGTATCTGCCCAACAAAATATTTGTTTTTCCAGGAAGCGAAAACTTCTAGGCTTGGTAAGATTTAATTTCAGTATGGAAAGGCGTGTCAATGGTACGGGAGACACTGGCATTTACTTCTAATCCATATTCAGCAAGAGTCTTTTGCCATGACCTTGTTATGGTATGAAACACCAGCTTGGATGTTCCATAAATTCCAGCTCAGGTCCTCCACATTCCATCCAGCAATGGATGATAGTTAATTATAGTAAGGTAGATCTCCCTTTTTAAGATAAGGTAATGGCAGCCTTCTTGAAGCGAAAAACACTGAATCAAGATAATGGCCATTACAGATCTGTAAAAATCCGTTCGTCATTTCTTCAAACCTAGATCTTCCTCCAGTCCACCTGCATTATTGACAAGAACACTCGATTTTCCATATTTTTTGCCAATTTTATTATGTTTGCTGTTACTGGTCTTGCTTTGTAACGTCAAATCCATAAATATTCAGGCGGTGGATGCCTTCCGCAGTAAGCTCCCTAATCTTTTAACTCCCTGCTTTCTCATCGATACGTTTAAAACCACGGTTATATCCGTCTTTACCCAATCTCTTTGCTAACTTCGAAAACCAATTCCGGCCGGTAGCTCCGGTTATTACTGCTACTTTTCCCGTTTGTACTCATGTTTTTAATTTTAATTCTGTTTAAAGTTTAATTTAATTTTTGCTTTTAAGCGGTTCAAATTTTTGGGCAATAAATATCCAAACCTCGCCATAGTAAGTAAAGCTTAATGGCAGCACCAATCACAAATTGCCGGGGTATAAATTAACCACCTGAATGTAAGCCAATGGGACTAAGGCTGTTAAACCAAAAATGCTCCCCAGCTTGGCAGCCATACCCGAAACCCAGAAGTGTAGCCTACGTTTTTCCACCAAAAAATCCACTGGGCAATGTCCTGAACATTTCCATTTGCTGTTTGGAAACCAAATAATAACGGCCATCAATATCCAACAGCCTGTTTCAGGTTCCTCCGATTTGCCATCGCGAGTAGCAGGTAACATATGACACAATCCCAGTGTGATTAAACAAACTTTCGTGTTTTTTGTTCCCGGTCCAACCTACTTTAATACGGTTTTTTTGGGGCTAGTAGCCCTCCAAACCTAAGCCCAATCATTGCTTCCAACATAAGGCACCCAAGCATAAAAACGCAATTGATTTTACATCCATACCATAAAAATTCGTTTAAGTAATTGGTATCCAAAAACAAACAACCACCCAATCGGGTCCGAGAAGCGGGCAAGGATTGCAATGATAAACTCCCAACTTTCTTTATGCTTTAGCATCTTAGCGGTAGTAAGGATTGTAAACCTTCATCAAATCTCCAATCCTCATCTGCATCTTGATTCTTCTGTCCGGTTAAGATGTAAACGCGTTTCTTCATCGTTATCCAAAGGGTGTTTTTTAAGGTGGGGATGTTTACTAAAATCCACCAATGGAATTAAGCCATAAATAAGCCCAGTGCAACCACCAATATGAATTATGATTTGGCCAGTTGAAATGGACAGATAAATAAACCGATGACAGGGAAGGCAATGATTCCACCTATAGCGCACCTGAAATTGAATAATCCCTGTGCACAAATGCTCGTTTCCCTTGTTGGACACCCATTCTGCATTTCTTTTGGCTGCTCCTGGCCAGTTTTCCAGCTTTCTGATATACCTATACAAGAGCCGGAATATTACTAAGACTTACCACTCCCTTTTGCAAAAGCATGCATTTGCGGTTGCAATTGACCAAATAAACCAATCGATAATGTAAACCCGATCCTCGTTCCAAGCTTGTCAAAAATTTTGCCCCACTGATGACCATACCCCCACCACCACCTGTAGAGATTATTGCCATAAATTCCTTTTCGGTCATAAAGCGGTCTATTCTGAATAAATCCGCAGCAAAATTCAGGCCATAGAACTGGTAGGGCTTTGCGATCTATGAATAATTTATAACTGTGGCTATATGCGATGAGCCCTATAATTCAGCCATCTTAAGTCCTTAACTTTCATTAGTATTTTGGCTTTGGTTTGGTTATTATTGTGTGCTATGTTTGTGTAACAGTCAATAAAAAGTAAGCAGAACGAAATGCCCTGTGCTTATCCAAAAATAACCTGAATATAGCTAAAGATTTTTAGGGGTATTTAAAATGGGTATTTTAAATACGACGAATTTTTACTAATATTCTAAGTATTAATTTCCCTTCAGTTATGGTGTCGAAAGCGGATAAAACGTGCAATTCCCTATCCTTTCCTTGCGTTTTTAATTAATCTTTAATTGTTGTAACAATATTGGTATATCATTTTTAAAAATGTTTTTCATTTTTTCTTTGGCCAATTGGGGATCCTGTTTCTTAATGGCCCTCATAAATATCCCTGTGTTCTTGAATGCCCTATAATGCGATATTCTTATCGCAGACATGATATTTGGTAAAATTTTTGTGGGATCGTCCGGGGTGATGTCCAGCATAAAGGTGTTTTGATGGTACTGATTGCCACAGAGCTTTTGTTAGGCTAGGTGGAACAACAAAATCTTCCTGTGTAGCATTTTCTCCTTTCATTAACCTTTACGGTTATGCCTCCAAAAGCCTCCTCCATTTGTTTCAAATCTTCCTCTGATCTTCTTCAGCGCTGCACCTTACGGTTTTAAAGTTCCAAAGTATCCTTTGTCTCTACCAAGGGATTTAACAAATCTGGTCTTATCCAATCCCAGTATTGTTCGGTAATCATAACCGTTCATTGCTACAGGACAATTCGCCAACGAACGTTCCGCTCTGTGGCTTAGAATTTTAATAGTCCGTAAAATTCCATGATTGAGATGGCTTCTCTTATCTATTTCCTGCTCCACTTCAAATTTTCGGCTAAGGTCTTTCTCTCTGAGGGTCAATTTGTCCCCAGGTTCCAAGTTTCTTGTAATTAATAAAATCCTTAATCTTGGGATATAATCTCCTCTTTTTGTATTTGGTCGTTTTCCGTTTTTTGTTATTGGATATCTAATTTTCATGCTAATCGTGTATGGCTTAAATTTGTTGACCGCAAATTGGTTGGTCAAAATCTACATAAAATCAATAACTGAATGAAATTTTAATAGTCCTACGATTCAAAAATATAAGTTTTATTATTTCAGTTTTAAAAAATTTAACCGGCCAGACCTAAAGCCGGTAAAATTCCATTTAAAAAATTAACTATAATTTAACTTGAATTTATAATTACTGATTTTTATACCATCATTTTGAAGTAATAACTCCATCACTCGCAAGAATTTTTTCTGATTTTGTATTGAAAAAACACATGGAATTACTACTAATCGTTGCTACCCATTTCCACCATCTACGGTACCCGTTTCTCACCAAATCAAACATCTATGTTCCTTCAAGGGCCCAACCCACTTCTTTCTTTCCGCGTCAGCAATAGCCCTGTCTAACATCAAGTTGTTGAACTTACTGGTTCAGTTAGGCTATTAAACCTGGCTCTAGTTTCTTAATAGGATCCAATAATGGAAGTACAGTTGTTGAAGGAGAACTATTTTCATTCAGTGCTTCTGCGTACATTAGAAAACAATCGGAATAACCTCAAAGTTCTATAAGTCCGTATCCAGGGCTCCAGTATATTAAAACTACCATTCATATTAAATCCGTATCTATAGTAAGCGCCTTTTCTTAAATGCTGTTACTCCACCACGCAGCACTAACTGGCGTCAAAAAGCAGCAATTAGGAGCTTTGATCTAAAGGCGTAAGGGCTTTTGGTCCCTGCCGGTATACCATCCTACAAACGTGGTGGCGATCCATATCGTTGGAACTGAAGTTGATAATTGGGTAGCAAAAAATGATTTCCTGAATTACCGGGTCCGGGACTACAACCGTTGGTCAAAGTCCCGCTTTCTAAAACTAACCCCTGCCAGCCGGCAGCACCAACTTACAACAAGCTTCCAAGTGTTGTTGATAAGCTTCTGGAAAAATTCCCTCGGTACATATAATACTTTTCGCTAGAAAACCCTGAGCCGCAATTTTGGACGCGCCGGCCCACTTGCCAATACCAAATGTTCTAATACCAGCTATTGCGGCTTGAAAGTCTGGGATGATTACGTTGTTGTTAACGTCGGCAAGCCGGTTTGTGCTTTTTAAAATGGTCAAATCCGATGGGCTGGTGAAGGAGATTAAATTCCCGGTGACATCACCAATACCATTACATTTAAAGTAAGACAATGCTCTTAAAATTTGGCCTTCCGCTATCTTCCCTAGGCTTCGCTGAAATTTTTCAATCAACGGTTATTGGCACTAGATGGCCCTGTACAAATTGGCTATAGAATGGTCGAAAAAGATTGTTCTACAAATCTAAACCTCCTAAATCTGCAATTGTAGGTGTCAATAATGCCCGTAATATGGGCTTTCTAACATCAACATATTGTCGCCTAAAGTCGCCCATCACACCCAGTGGAGTTGAAACCACCGGTCCTGATAGTAATTACGCCTGCATTCAAAACGGGTCCAAATTCTCCAAAAAGCACCTGGATTCAAGTAATAATGGTGGCGGATTGATCCAAATTCGTTATCACATGCTTGTTACAACAACAGGAAACCTACTGGCTAGATATATAGTTTTTCATTTTTTTCAATTTTTTTCTTAATTTAAAAGATTAACATTTACATACCCAAAGTAAAACTTCTTACAAGCGCGGGCTTCGCACCTCTTGGGTATCCGTAAGTTGTTGGACCAGCTATAAAACTGTAATTTTTCGGATCTCTACACCTTCAGGGTTTAAATGGAGGTATAATTATCTGCCATTATGTACAACAATTGGGTACTGCAAATTACCACTCATAGAACCTATACGCATTTTATCCGTTTAAATCAGAATCAAGGTATAACCTAAAGTTATGTTTCTTAAAGCGGTAAAGGAAGCATCTTGAATCCCGGAAACCATGTGCATTTTGGTCTCCCTGATAAAAACCTTGCACTGGCATCGGCATAAACGTCATTTATTGGCAATCAAAACTGGATTTTATATCTAGCCGCCAAATTGTGATTTCCAAGTAAATGGGGTCTATATTGTAAAGTGTCTGCTCCCTTGAGATCCTTGGAAAACTGGAACGAAAAAATCAAAATTCCTTGAATTGCTCATAGAACTTGAAAGTCCCCATAGAAATCGGGGTTTGCGGATCTAACTTTACATAATCTTCTTCATAGGTAATTTCACCGTCACCGTTTTGGTCTACGACATAATATTCTCGCTGCCAAATCCAACGCCTCTGGATGGATCCGCATATGTTATCGTTTCAAAACCTCACCAGTTACTTCATATCCACATTTTCACCAATTTCCCTCCTACAATAGTTTCTAAACTCAGGAAACTCTTCCACTCGGTCCACCGGTAAATTTGCCTGGGCAGTTCGGTCAATTCACCTAGATTGGTAATTTCTGATTTAGCAGTTTGATAAATTGGCGTTTAACTTCCAAGAGAAGTTTTGATCGGCAATTTATTTTTGCATTAAAGTTCAAACTCCAAACCCGGAAACTGGTCACAATCACGCGATTAAGTTTTTATAGCAGGTGTCCCAAGACTTCAGAAACACTTGATTGATCAACCATATCATTTACTCAGACTATTAATAATCTAGCAAGCTCAATCTGAAACGTTTTTAATTTATAAAACTGGTAATCAACACCAAATAGTTTTTGTCTCTTTATTGGTTTGCAAAGTTAAATCTGGGTTTGCTATAATCCTCCGGAATTAGAAATACCTGTCCCGAAAGGCGGTCCGTGAGGTTCCCAAAATACTTATGAGTTGTATTGACCCAAGAAAGAAGCCGTTTCCTAAGATCCAGTACTAAAACTAAAGTTTTAAATAGGCTAACCCTTCACATCTCAAAAAAGGGATTCCATTAGAATATTCCAGCCTAAGGATAGTGCTGGGAAAATACCGCGTAATTTTTCATTGGCTCCAATCGTGAATCACCATCTCTTCTAATGGATGCCGATAGTAGATAACGTCATCAAACGCATAAGCAATCTTCCAAAAAACCATTTCTTGACCCTGAAGTCTCATCTATCTCGTTTGGTAATCCATCAGGGTCAAAATCAATATTTAATGGCAGAACCAAATGCAGTTGATCCAGTTTAACAATTCCCTTAATAATATGTTATTTAACAAATTCCATCCAGCCACCGCAGATATAATCGTCTTATCAGCAAAAAAACCTTTTGCATAATTTAAAAAGTAGTCGTACTTAAAAACAGTAGATTTTTTTTTCATATTGGATATATCCAACTGCTTGTTTGATTGGAAACGTTGTTGACCATCTGATAATAATTCCATGATTTCGTAGGTTTGGGTATGCTTGAAAGATCTGCTTCCAAAAATGGTTTTTTTAATTTAATGCCTTCTATGATTTCATATTGTAAAGTAAGAACTCACGTTCCCCAAAATATGTTTTTCCCACTTTGTGAATTATCAAACTTCGCCGCTACATCCTTGCTCTCCTGTTCCTCCATACCATTTTGGATTTCTACCGTATTGCCAATCGTGAGCTACAATCACCAGGTTGCAAATCAATGATACTTGTAGGATCCAGACCTATACCTCTATAGTCTTGGTCAAATATCTACCTATGTTATTTTCCTGTAAATCCGGATCTGCTATGCCTGTTGTTTACGATCCAATTGTTGACGAAATCTATTGAGGTTGCGTATGGTAATAGGAACTAATGCTATAAATGATCTTAAAAAAGATCCTCTCATCTCCCAAGGAACAACTATCTTTGTTTGCCATAAATATACCATTCATACTGCATCCTGGCCCTTTAATTTAGAAAACCGCAAGTTTGGCTTCTACGTTCATACGTCCCGTTATATCTTTTCATTAACCTTGCCCTTTTACTATACCTGTCAGTGTCAAATAACAAGAGAAAGCAAAGCGTTTTAATATTTTTCAGCCCCCCTTTAACGGGCTGATAAATCATGGCTTAGTTTGAACTACCATTTTTTGAAAGCCCAATCTTTCTATACTTACTAAAACATCAGGCCGCATTAGTGAATGCATCAGTCTGTACAGCCAATAAACTGGGTCGGTTTCGAAAGATCATATTGCCTAGTCGTAATGTCAAACTGGCCCCATCGCCGCGTATTAAGCATTTCAAATGTCTTCACAATACTTGTCTTGAGGTGCTTGTATATGAATTGTAAATCAAAATTAACTTTTCCTGACTTTCCTTTTTGGTGGTTACCAAAAATAACACCTTTGCAACCCAAATAGAACCAATAATAGCGGCTAAGCAGCATCCTTTTAAATACTCAAACTTTCCTATATCGTTGGGGTTAACGGGTGGCTAAATTAACCTGAAATCGGATAAACCATCCACAACAAATGAGTGGCCTGAGTCACCTGAAACAGAGGAAGCTGCCCTTATTTTGGATCTTTGGATCCGCACAGGTTTCTCTCACTTTGTATTTTGTATCCTTACCCCGGATCAACTTGCCTGCGAGGGCATCATCACTACGGGCCACTTGAACAGCAGCAACTCCACTCAAACTCCTAATTTTTGCTACCGCACCATAAGATGTGAATTTCTTTATTGTACCATATCCATACTACAACAACCTCAATCAAGTTGAAAACTGCATCTTCTTGGCAATGATGATGTTCAATTGTTTTTTGATTTGTATTGATATCGATTGGGAAACAAAGCTCCAAGGACGAAGAACTGTAAGTACATGCCCCAGTTTTTACCTCAATTTGTAATTCCATCAAAAGTCTGTTGCCGTTCCTGTAGTAGTGTTTGGCAATAAGTTATTCACTCCTGGCACTGGGACGTTTGCGGCGTTCCGTTACGCGTTCCAGAAGCATAAGCCTTCTTTGGCAAACAGTGTCAACATTAATGAGGCAATAACGCCTTTCCTAAATGAGTTTCCTTCTTAAATTCATTGGTGTTTGTTTGAGTTAGAATTGTCATTTTTCGATTCGTTAATCGAAATCAGATTTTTAAATGTTTGGTGCATGTCACAATTTTTCCCACTCCTTTAGCTTAAAAATCCCCCCCCCCACGCAATCTGTGTTAAGAATTCAATGTATTTTTTTATCTGCGAAGCAGGCGTGTCGTATAAATTATTACATGTCCTAGGTTATTACTTCCTTCAGATGAAGTAAACTTTTTTAAAAAAGGATGGGTGTGCACTCCGTCCTTTTTTTTGTCAAATTTTATGGTCTATTTTCAAGTAATTTTTCTTTTAACATGCTTGGTATTGTATTAGTTTTTAACTGGTAAACCAACTGTCAACCAGATTGGTTTTACCAATATAATGTTATTTATGGTCGTTAAAAAAAAGAGAAGCAGAGTTAAAATTTAACATTTGGTAAGGTTAGAGCTGAAATGAAAATGATTAAATCATTCTTTTTAGCCTAGGGCAATATTGGGGCTAATGAAAAAGGCAAGCCCACCGTTAATACTTATATTTGCCCCTGTTTAAAGGATGTGTTTAGGAAAGAAGCAAGGCAAGCCACTGTAATTTGCAATCTCTTTAGCTTAGCCTTCTCGCGTAGTGCGGTTGTTTCCTGTTAAGGTCTTTTAGCTTCAGTTAACGCGGCGTTGTTATGTCATTAAGTCTTCCCGAAAAGGACAGTTTTTTTATTAAGACTGTTTGATTCTCCAAAATAGATACCTCTCCACCGTTAAGAAATCTTCTCTTACAGGACTAATGTGTCAATTAGTATCTCCTCTCCAACAAACCTGGCAACTATGCAATAGGATTAGGTTCAATATAAACTCCATCTCCTGCTTCTAGCAATTTCTTTTCTCCATTAATTTCAAATTCAAATTTACCTGCAACACAATAGGTAGCTTGTGTGTGGAAAAATGTTGATGTGGGGCACCTAATGCTCCTTTCTCAAATTCACTTTTACCATCATCGATTTTTGGTTATCGTAACCTAAGAAACTTTCTTGATAGCTCCTCTCTCCAAGTTTCTTCCCATTTCCATTTCTTTTTGAGATGATGTACTTTCACTAAATCGTTTTCATTTTTTTTAATGATTTTATAGTCTTTACTCGTTTTTTTAAATAGGCGATCCAAAACTGCCTTTATATGATCAATTCGATTTATTTTGGTGGTGTACCCTGAACCTAATTGTTGCTTCCTAAACCATACTTCGTATAACAGCCATTTTCCATATTGTTTGGCGATATCACCTCCATAGGAGTCTGCAACCCGCAAACCAAACCATGTTTGTTCAGGACTTTTTTCCATTTGGTTTGGGTTATAAGCGCCTTGTTTGAAAAATTTAACATCTCCACTATAGGCGTGGCGCGTTCTGTCCCCATCTTTGTTCCTATTGGCACGAATAGTTTCCTTACTTGTTCTGGCTGTTCTGGATTTTTCACATATTCAGAGGAATCGATTTTTTTAGTAATGTTTTTGTTTCGTTGATTATCACTTTTGAAGGTGAGATAACAATGAATACGCTTTATATACATTTACCTCATAGGCTGAATTCTTCACCCAAATTCTATTCCATTTCTTTGGCTCAGCGGGATAGTCATTTTTCCTTTATTCCAATTACAGACATATCATTCCCCCCAGACAGCGGTTGATATCCCACCTTCCAGCATTATCATCAACCTGCCTGTATTGATTTTCATAATTCCCAAAGACGGAAACCCTTAGTGTGAACGCAGAAATTTCTTATAAATATTTTTAGAGGTTCATTTTTATGTCCTTACCACATGAATTTTGTCCCCAACTACTGTTGCGTAAGAGGCTGCAACTCTGGCGTGTCGTCCAGAGAATAGACACTTGGCATAACCTTAACAGGTGCTCTGTTAGCTACCTCTTCCTCAGGCTTCCCATTCTTGTTTTCGTGTAGCTCTGTCCTTGTATTGCTGGAGTTTTCTGAAGTGACACCAAGAATTTAGGTGTTTTATAGACTACCCAACCCTTGTACGCGATCAATTAGCAGTATTAGAAAAAAACTTTGTTTTTCGACGCAAGGTGTATCCTTTTACCTCCGTTCCGTCCCCCATCAATTTTTTAAATTTATCCATAAAAGGATCCACCTCATTTGGATAAATCTGTTTTTTCGTACTTAAGGCCCATCATTCGCTTGGAAATATCCTGCATTGGATATTGCATCATTACTAATGGGTAATATTCGCTGATTAAACCAAACCTGCGTAAAATTGCCAATCTGGTCGGCATATTGTTTTTGAATATCACCGCCATGGGGTTTTCGGCACCAGAACAACCGAAACCTTATGTTACCTTAGGGTCTTGTTCCATTCGTTGGTTGTACGTACCGCAATTTTAAAAAAGAGGCCTCAACCGGTATGACGCTTCTTTTCGCTCGAGGCTCATCCTGACCTATAGGGACGAATAGTTTCTTGACCTGCTCTGGCATCTCAAGAACGTTTTGCCAAATTCCAGACGAATATAAGATTTTTATTAGTAAATGTTTTGGTCCATCATGCCCGTCACTAGTGAATGTTAGATGCATCAGATGCCATCCTTAATCTCTACTTCATAACCTGAACGCGTTCACCCTGAGCAATACCAATCTTCTGGTTCTGGCGGATAAAGTGTTTCCATCAGTACCAACAACAGAAAAGTCCATAGCCCAAATATAGGAGTGGAATATCCCATCTTTTTTGAATTATCATCACCTGCGGTATTGATTTCATAATGCAAAAACATGACCTTTATTATGGCCCGGAAATTTTTTTATAAATATATTTTAAGCGGTTCGTTCTCGTGCCCATCTGCACTGTGGAATCTGGCCAACCACTACTGAATACGTCGAAGCAAGCGCGTAGCATCGCCCGTAGTCGAACCACATTCAATTACCTTAAGGGTGGCAATTCATTTTAGCCTTAGTATTGGCTCGACCCAAGCTTCTTTAATTGTGCCAGTTCGGTTCTTGTATTGTTCGAAGAACATGGGTGGTTTCCTGCATTTGGTGCTTTTTAAATACGAGACCCAATCACCAATTTTTCATTCAGTTGCGTGTAAAAGTAATTTTTGTTTCTCATAGTCCCCAGTTGCCTGCCCTACATTAGAAACCATCAACCTAGGATTAAATTCCAATGTGAAAAAATTGGTAAATGATGTTCGTTTTTGCAATTACGACCTTATCGCGACATCTTCAGTTTTGTCATAGTTTTTTTGTTTTTTTTTGTTTCAAGCACAAGCTATGAATAACAAAAATGAACTTATTATAAATAGCTTATGGACAAAAATTGACTTAAATATTTTTAAAGTTCCATAGTATATAATGTATGGGTTATGTTAAATTTCAAAAACAAGTAACGATGTCACTTTTCAAATGACTAAAATAAATTCTTCACGCAATCAAACTACACCTTCTGCTGGGTGGTTTTTACATGCGCTACTAAGTAAAAAAGAAAGCCACATTATACTACTGAGAAAGCGAGGTAAATCTAAATTGGTGAACCAGATTGGTTTAACCAAAAAAATACGGAAAAGTTTGTGGAACCACCAAATATTTAACATTAATAGATCTATTTTTAAATCTCTAATTAATAATACAGTCGCATGTGAAATTGGTAATTCGTAAATCTAAAATTTTTCAAGGCGAAATATTGGATTTGGGTCTTAAAAAAAGTAATTTTAGAAATAAGATCGTTCATTGCAACAAACACCGTTTTGGCATTAGTGATCTATAATTCAAAGTGCACGATATTTTTCTTTTGACGCTACGCTTCAACAAAAAGCCGCAAAGAAGCAACTGCCCCAAAGATGGGTTGGAGATATATACTCATCGCAGCTAATAAACCTTAAACGGTAAACGAAATTGCGGCTTGGGCAACAAAACGAAAAACTTTTATATCGGTTGTTTTCAAATTAGAATATCTCTTGTGATTCCAAATTTTGCTTTTTTTTGTTTTGCTTCTTAAAATCCGCTTTCCTTCTGCCATTTTCGACACCGACAGTTAGTATCAATTAGCGAATCGGCGCTGTTCACGCGGTTTGAATAATTAATGTGGTGGAGTTTTCTCTGATTTTGTCCGAGAAAGCCCCATCGTTCCAGTCTCGAAATCCACGATACTTCACCCAGTAATTTTTTATAAGCATCGTGTAATTCTGCATTTGCCTTCAGCAGGCTTTTCCCAATGACGAATGCACCTTAACTGGGGCAGACTTCCAGTAAATGCCTGGGCAAGTACTGTGAGAGCATCTAAATAGTCCTGGAACGAAAGTTTAGGTGTACGGTTGTCGAATTAGGGCTTTCCATAGCACGACCGGTCAAATTCCGTCTGCAATGACACTTGTGCAAAAATGACCTGAACGCGGCAAGCGCCGTCCAT
>Ga0163217_1049649_pt1 | contig 15254 bp, 9 predicted proteins | sample SynspAceP_FD_185933 | JGI IMG/M metagenome (GOLD analysis project Ga0163217, IMG submission 185933) | Saline lake microbial communities from Ace Lake in Antarctica - Synechococcus sp. Ace-P (PacBio error correction) | ecosystem: Environmental > Aquatic > Non-marine Saline and Alkaline > Saline ...
ACAAATCTTACAAGTATTGAATGTGTGTAAGACGTCACCATATCACACAGCATTCTCATGCCGTCACATTAGCGGACAGAACTCTTTGTACATTCAGCACGCATCATACTTAGTGGACGCAGACTATTCCGGAACTATATCTCACACCATTTCGCACACCACCACGGATAGGTCATACATCGGATCATTCGTGAAATTGCTAATATATGTCCGTTCATGCTAAAGAATCGATAATGCAGTAACGTCAGATCCGTTACCTCATCCTCTAAATGACATACGGCACCACCAAATCGGACGTAGTATTCGGTACATTTATTTCGGATACCATGGAACAAATCACGCCTCGATAAATCAATGTGGGTCGTTGTAAACTCGATGGCGCATAAGGAGTGACATCGGAGTCGTCGCACTTACGGGCGCCCTGGAATATCCTCCAAGCCAATTTGGACATAATTGAAACCTCAGCCTTTGTCATCGTAGCCTGAATAAAAACAGGTGGGGAGAAATCAGAGAAGCCTGCCGCATTCATCGAATCAAAGGCGCGGCCTTGTCGCCAATGAGAACCACCCATAACGTCAAAGATACGAACCCAAAAAAAGCAATGGGTTCGGCCCTGATTAAGGCGGCAGGGAAGTTGGTTTTAATAACTTCCTTTGGGGAAATACGCACATCAAGCCAAATCATAGAAGCCATCATATTAAATAGGATTGCGGTCACTAGGTTGATCGTGAAATGAGCCAAAAAAAACATTTTGAACATACTCTTCGTTCAAATAAAAGTTTAATCGAAACTGGGAGCCTGTGGTATAGTGCCGCAAAATCAAAGATGGCTTTGATTACCCTCCGCCACATTGTACATTTAATTTTATAGGGGCCTTTACCTCACGCCGTCATCGCATAAAGTAGTCTTCAATGAAGCGTGCTCTTCGGGTACCGAACATATTGAATGATGGCTCCATGGCGATATGATTTCTCTCCCAGCATGATTTCCATGGTGGAATAAAAAAATGTCATCCACCGAAGCGCTGGTGATATTTCAACACAGCGTTTGGTCCGCGGATTACAGGATGCCACCAAGGATTTAAATCAAAACGGTTCCACTGTGGGTGCGCACGTTGTGCAGAATTAACTCAAGCAGAATCGTGTTGCAAGGACCCCTTTTTTATACAGTCTTAGTCGGCGGGATGCGGATCCTTCTTGAAAGATACTTTCTCTGCTTTATTGGAATCGAAACCCGGCCAACCAATGCGCCGATTATCCGACATATGCCAAACATGGCATGACCACGCAATGTGTCGACCTTCTTTGAAGATTGGAAATCAGTATGAATCAATCGGGCAAATGTGAAAAGCGGCTGCATTAGTCATGTAGGGAATCATTGGGTTAAATGACGTCGACCTCTTCTAACTCACCTTTTATAGCATCCATAAAAACCCATGAATAAAGGAGCCGAAACTGAAACCTAATCCACCATTTTGCCATCTTTATTGGCAATCATCGGGAAAGCAGTCACCCTGTTACGAATACCCGGGCTCATGGCAGTACGGAATATACCGCATCATTTCTTCTCGTGCATTACGCAGTGGCATTTTCAATGATATCAACCGTAACCGTATCGAACTCAACACGTTGCCAAGGGGCTATTATTAGGTTTTGTTTAATTTTCTGTTTGCATGACTCAGCTACTCCTTTTACGGGTTGATCAGAAGGTTACCGCAAAATTCCACATTGGCCATGTAGCCCAGGCAATATCACGGTAGTGAAAGTCACATTTCAGAACACAAGATGGCTGGGCCCATAATCGTGATTTTTGCCAATGCATTTTTGCTCGGTTGTAAATAGGCGTAAGGGTAGTGCTTTACCTTCATAATAAATCTGGCTGGTGGCTATTTTTAACACTCTTCAAGTGTCGTGCCTCATAAATAACCGATAGGCTTTGATGGCAGTGGTTTTTGAGGCTGCAGTGCAATTGCCCCTCACCATCAACTATTTCATGACCTTTCATCAAGGGCAAAGGTAAATAGCTGAAGTATGTTTTTCCCTCGTCCAATTGGCGCTTCAGCGTAATTCAAAAACCCCTCTTGTTGCCAAACTGCTCCTTGGTGAATTCCACTGACAGTTTGAAAATGCTTTGTCCGGTATAAACGCAGATCAGGCTGAAAGGTGATGGTTTGTTGAGCCGCAAGGAATACCCAATCTTGACTTAGGGTTTCAGCGGCTTTTTGGTTGCTAAGTTTCAGCTAAGGTAGTTTCTAAATCACTAAGCTCATGTTTTTAAGTAAAAGGTAACAAAACACGTGAAGGCTTCGTCTCCTTACTTCGGTGGTTAGCATCACCAATAAGCACACAATACACCGGGATCCCCCAGGTGGGATGATGGTTGGCCATGGCATTGGTCAAAATACCTAGAGCGTTTAGCATGTAAGGGACCTGCGCCGCCAAAGCCGACTAAAGCAAATTCCCTCGCGGGTCAAGCTGCTCAACTGACACTAACGTAATCACACAACATAGATTCATTGACAATTTTAATGACTCCCCTCGGCGGCCTCTTCAATGGAAAAGTCCATAGCGGTCAGCCACCTTTTTTTTTACTGCCGCCAACAGCCGCGTCTTTATTAATTGACATTTTGCCGCCCAATTGCACATCAGAGGGCAAGTAAACGCGAGTACCACATTGGCATCACATACGGTGGGTTTCGGTTAACCGCCTTTCATGTAGGCCGCAGGGCCTGGTACTTGCTCCGGCTGATCTGGTCCTACTCTTAATGCCCTTGTTAAAAGCGGGGCACAAAGGCTATTGAACCCGTCCACCAGGGCACCAACGGTTCGAACATCAACCGATGGGGCACGTAACGGTGACATCCGCCACTCTGTTTCAAACTCTCAGCTTTTAGCATTTTTGAATAAGGGCGACATCCGGTAGATGTACCGCCCATGTCGAAAGTCAATAATATCTTTGTATGCCGGCCCCGCCCCCCCCCCGCCTTGCTGCTAAAATGGATTGCGCCTGATACGCCGCCTGCTGGCCAGAACATCAATAAAGTTTAACAGGACTTTCCCAGATGAAGGCACCCGCGAGAGGCTAATCTCAACCATCTGACGCGTAAAAATAGACAAGTTGTAAGTTATCGCCCATCTTCTCTTGTAAGGCTCTATTGAGATTATCCACATACCGGGCGCCTACTTCGTCTTTACATACTATTAATAACCGTCCGTTTCGGTGCGCTCGTATTCTTGCACTCAAGGCCACACTTCACCTTGATATAGAAATAAGGAATATCAGTGAAGTAGTTTCTGTATGATGGCTTTTTGCCCTGTCTTTCATGTTCGCCATTGAGATAGGTATTAATAAGCAGATAGTTAAGGCTTCCAACTTAGGACCGCTTGGCTTTGAGTTTCAGTAAGGCATTGTTTGAAGTGCTTCCCTATCGAGTGGCTTTATTTCATGGCATTTCGCGATCGATCGTTCGTCAGCCTCAATAGTTTAATTCAAGTGGAGCAAGCAGGGGCTTTTTCAACATAACTTACCCAGCCGCCAATAAACCGCCGGGGCAGAATGAAACGTGCTACTTTCAAGACAATGTTTATAGCCTGCAAAGTAGTCACCAGACCCTACTTTTGCACCTTTACCAAAGTTAAAACCGCGTTAGTTGCCAACAGTAGTACCGTGCATTAACGCGGTTGATCAGCTCACATCGACGCCTTGAATTCTTCGCAATACGGCCCCGCAAAATTACCATTGAAGCACGCCAATGGATGAAATCGCCTGGTGTTGAACGGTACTTTACAGTATAGGTTATCCCCATCTGCTCGTTAATTAAACAGTAGATCGGTAAAAAGTCCGCCTACGTCTACGCCTAATCGATAGCTCATACACACTCCCAGATTGTTTAACTGATGCGTCAGCTTTTTGTTATAGGTTTACGAATCCAGTTTTATGGCTCTGCCGCCTTTCGCTGCTCCAGTTAATGCCTATGCAAGTCTGCTGCACTAAAGCAAAGCTTGCATGTTAATTTAGCCGGATATCAAAGGCCCATTTGTTCAACATAATAACAAGTCTTCGTGGCAACGTTGCCACTTGGCACCGGGCTAAAAGGACAACCGCCTAAGCCAGCTATTGAGGCATCCAAATTGTCGATGCCAGCTAGACTAAGCCGCATAAGCGAGCGTGAGAGCGCGCGATGGCTCGGTATCAATGAAAATGGCAGGATAAACGCTTCTGCTCCGACACCTGTTGACCAAAGTTTCTGGTACACAATTGGCTCTACTGCCTAGAGGGTATGGCAGCACCGATAGTGTCAGCTAAGAACGAATGACTGGCCCCAGCCTTTAAGCAAACTTCGGTGACAGCTTTTACCCGCGGCAATGCTATGTCACCTTCAAAAAGGACAGCCCCAATGCGGTCGGCAACATAAAGCTTGTACATTCGCCTCCCATCTTGATTGGCTTGGCGCAGCACATCCTCACATACGACAAGGGCTTGTTCGGTATTCATATTGATGTTTTTTTTTTCATTCATAGCATGTCAGAAAACCGCGAACTACACAAGGACATTAAGGGTAACCTGGCGTCCGAGAAGCCAGTTGAAAATAGCCTCGCATAATTCGGTATAAGTGCTGAATAAGGAAGTATTACCGCTTGGGTAATCCCTTGCATTACCTCTGCGGTATTCGCCATTGCGGGTACTGCTTTAGGAGAAGACAAAAGCGCCGGACTTCAATGGCAAACAAACATTGCATCAACCAAAGCCTTGCAAGTCTGTAAACGCTGTTTCTAACGGCTCAAAATTTTTGGGCCTGATTTGCAAAAACCATCCGTTTAGGTGCGCGACAATCGTTAATAACTAATTTTCTGTGACAATTACAGCACCACTTTTATCTAGTTTGATTGCTCGATTTCTGCTGCAGACAGTTTGAGCAAGGACGACCAATAGCTGCATTAGTAATCCTTGAACCCAGGGTGGGCGCCGGCACTAAAAAGACTCTTTCATTAGTGCGTGACAAATTTAATCGGGTTTTCCCGGCCCTTTTAAGTTCCCGAACCATCTGGGATGCGATAAACTCCACCACCATTTTGCCGGTGTAAGCTTGTTTAGTCACTTAGCGCTTGCGACAGTTTGTTACTGGCGCGCATGGGATGCGAGCTTTCTCTAACGCCGCATCAAATAGGCTGACGTGTTTGTGTTGGAGAATTTCATTTAATTTATCGGGATAAAGGCCTGATTTTTTAAAACCCCAGGTTGGCGCGTCATAGTTGGGATCATCAAAACTCAGGACAATTCACCACCGTTGTTTAGGTTTTGCCAAAAATTGTCAAGTATGACCCGCAATGACGATAAAGCCAATCACTGGGTTTGAAGGTATCGTATGGCACATGCACAAAATGCGAGTTGCCATTGGGTAAGGATTTTTTACTGACAAAAAAGTACAATGGTGGCACAATATAGTTTTGAGCACATGATATTTGGCATCTAGCAATGGAGATTATCCACATCATTGCCCTTTGCCACTGGGTGGTCCTTTTCTATATATGGCTGCTTATGAATGCCCATGACGGCAAAAAATACACCACCCAAAAGTCTCCGAAGGAAAATACCCACCCGCTCTGACTTGTTGTTCCGGTCCGGTGCCGGTAATGCATACCGCCGCCCTGTTTTGCTTGCCAAACGCTGATCAAAGGCCGGACGTTTAATAACCCGGACCGTCCATTGCCAAAGCCCGGTTATTGAGCAGGTAATAATGGGCAGGGTTAAATTTTTAACTTATGCGCGTAAATCGATGCCCGAGTCTGCCCGGTACGCCTGCACGCAAAGTTATTGATTACCACATCAGAATTCTTTGACTAAGTCATAAAATACCTGCAGTCCGCTGGTTGCACTTTTTAAAATTCAAATACAGATACCTTTAGTTTATTGCGATTCAAGTTAGGTAGTAGGCTCCATAACGCTTGTGAAATTCTCTGGATCTTCGCTAATAGCTTTACGGGTGCCCTCTCCTAAGAATAGGCTCCCACTTTGATGGTTTCTGCCCCTAAAATCCGCCAGAATCATGCCACAAATAAGGCCCTGATAACATGTGGGGTCCAGGTCTTAATATCCCATTCCCAGCCAATGGCTTAATTCTTATGGTTGTACTCCTTGTTTGGCAGGCTTTAATTAAGCCTGCCGGTTGACAAAAAATTGTAAGTAAAGTCGATCCCATAGCTCTTGCGAGCTGAGGATGAATAAACGATCCACCAAAGCCGGGCGCATTGATGATTCTTGCAGATAGTTTTTTCGTTTGGTCAAATTGGTTTCATTCCATAACGCTCACTTTCCAGGTTTCGGCAGCAAAAAGGCTAATTCTATGCATTCACCGTGCTGGTAAGTGCGTTCACGAAGTAGAATTACTGAAGTCGTTGATGGATGCGGACCTGGAGGTCACGTCCGCCCACTAAGGTGCCAAAAAAGTTCCCAAAATAGTAAGGTGTTTGTTCACCTTGCAGGGGTATGGAGTAAGTTTTTACCACATATTGCCAATCAACAGCGTGAGGTATAACAATGTCACTAGTCAACTTGTTTTCGTATCCCACATATATACCCCAGATTGCGCTGACCTCTTCCGAGGCCGCACTGAGGTGCTTTGGTTGCCACTGTCATTGGCGATTGCGGTTTTTCCTTTTATTTCAGAAATCAAGTAGAACCAAGCCCACCGTATAATTTTATATCGTCAGTCACTTTGGCTTGAAAATCGAAACTCAATAACCGTGGGAATGCTTAACTTGTTCAATGGTGGTAACTGCCCGCAATCAGTCCAAATGGTCCAGCAAATAATTCAAAGAATTGTTTTGTCCTTCAAACCTCAGTTTAAACACCGCGCATTCAGTTTTATTCTTTTATCTAAAAATATCGAACTTGAGCCAAAAGTTCAATGTTGGTGGTGACTTCTTTGTTATAGTCATCAGTTACATTAAATTTGCGCATTAAACCACATCACCTGGGGTCCCGTGCCTGAGCGGTTAAAACCAAGAAAAGTCTAAAGGTGGCTTGGGTTACCAATTGAATTAAAACCCCCGCTTCTAAATCCTACGCCATAACTGAGATAACCAATTCATAAACTTCATAAAGCGTCGTAGGCGAGGGTGACTTTGGGTTGCAATTGACTGAATGACTTATTGCGAATCGGGGATACCGCGTCTGGAGTCAACGTTTGAAGGCAGGGATGATTTAGGACTAAAAACGCCATTGACGTAAGGTATTCACATTAAACCCGAGGCAGGAAACGTTTTGGTACGTTGGTTGATACGTCACGATCTCAATAGTCGTAACGCATCGCCACTGACAGTTCTAATTGTTTCAGTCAAATCATCAATCTACTTGCCCAAAAGCAGACATAACTGAGGTAAATTAAAAGGTAATCGTCAAATAACATCGGGTGGGGTGGGGCCATAAGCCAGGAACAATAAGCCTGACGTAAAAAACCCTTGGCCCGATCAGCACCATAAGCGACCACAACATCAACGTTCGATTTCGGTAAAAATAGAGCCCTGCTATCGTCAGCGGTAAAGGATCGGCTGCTATTGTCTGAAGTAAGACGTAATTCTCGCACCTGTATCTGATGACTACGATTTTTGATACTGGATAACCGCATCGAGCAGGCTGTGGGTGGTACGGGCCGTATACCCAGTAAATTCTATGCCCGGAGGAAATACACCCAAAGGGGGCAAAGACATATCGCCAATAATCCAGGGGTACGATTGGCGCCGCCAAGAGCAGCAGGGGTATTGGTTTAGAGTTTACAAGCGGTCGTTTTGACTTGGCTGGTTACTGTAACCATAAAAACGAGGCGCTGGTGCATCGGATAAATAAATATTCTTCTAAATCGTTGTAAATGACAATACGGCATGACCATCAAAAACGTCCTAATCCAATCGCTTTTGAGTGCAGATCCTTTTGTTTTTTGTTTGTTTTCGCCTGGCACATGGGGGTAAATTAAATTCATGTTTATTTCACATCAAGCAAAATAGGCGGGTTGCACAAAAGCGGTTTCAATGAGGGGCAAAGCAAATACCGCATTGCTAGTTAATGCCCCAGCCTTCAACTTCCTGTAAGCCCGCTCTAAAAATCTAGCTTTATGTGTCGCTGGCGCGTCCAAAATTAGCCTCGCTTTGCAGAGGTAATCTTTAAAAGTCGACGCGTTATCAGCAACCGTAAATGAGTTTCGAATAATGGCCATCAGTATTTGCTTTGGCTCCTGTCAATCTAGCGGTATACATTTTCACTGAGGGGCCACTGATGACACCAATTAATTTTTATTGGTAATTGTTTGTTACCACCCCCCACTACTGAACCTTCCAGAAAGTCTGAAGGCTCGTTTGTCGTGATGAGAAACTGGCGCCAGAGACCGCGTTTCTGCGTACAACGCCCCTGTGGCCCTTTTAAGGAACTTCTATTGCGCAACATCGGAGGTTAATTCACAATTAAAGGCATTGGGATTGGTGGATGAAGGTACAACCGTCTAACTACATTAGGCAAAGGTTTGACTCAGCGTCAACGGGTGGAAGACGATAACGCGCGATACTGACTTGAGTGTCACCCACGTTTGCCGTGTCCACTATGCTCACCATTTGGAATTAAATTAATAAAGTAGAGGGGCGCTTGAATTCCACTGCCTTCGATAATCTTTTTTGGAAAGACGGTTACCGCGATGGGGACTTCTTGCAAAGACTCCGGTCTTTTCCTTGAAGTACTGATAATTCCAATTCTTCCATAAGTCAGTTTGTGCGCAACCTTCGTGGCTTTGCGCCCAAAAACAGGTGCTGTTAGGTAAAGGGCGCTGCTGTAGAGAGCCAGCGATATACAACTTCTGCGGTAATTTTTTAGATGCTGAAATGTGCATAGTGTGTCTCAATCTTATTATTTAATTTTATTGATGCTCTTTAATCGTCGCCCAAAGGGGTGGTTTGGCTGAGGCCCAGATATTCAGCTACTGCTGTTTTTATTTCCGGAAACTTTTCCATTGGCTAACGCGACTTGAGTAACTCACTGTCTTTAGGCGCCCCTTGTTGACTATACTAATGAAGGAGGCATAGATAATGTCCGGGAGCAATGTATTTCAATCGCGTTATGCAGGTTTGGCAAGTGTTGTTTATCAGGTATGCAATGGGCGACGATGTGCCTCAAGAATATTTTCAAGTTCAACGCACAATTTCCAGGCCAATGGGTAGGTCCGGCAGGGTGTCAGATTAATATGAGTGGAGAATAGTGTCGCAGGTATAGTCTAGTGAATAAGCTTTCAGACAAACTGCTTTGAAGTTTAATTATCGGCGATACACATAACATCGGCTATGCCGTTGGCGTAAGGGGGGATGACAATATTTGAAAAGACATTCAGTCTAAAAATAAGTCTTCGCGAAATTCGCAGCACTCGTTCAACCATGTGGGCCGGTAGATTGTTTGTTGGAAGCTGCCCACAGTTTTTCCAAATGAACAGACTTTTCTTGATTGCCACCTATAGGACGATACATACGCTCTTGTAAAAATCGCAATAATTTAGCATTGTTGGTCCGGGGCGAGGCTCGCTTGAATTTCTCTAAAAAATAGTAAGACCGTTTTGGGCTTCTCAATAAAGGCCCTTGCGTCCACCGCGCCCTAGCCCCGGTATAGGCACCATGCATGAATGACCCAAAAAAATTCTCAGCTTCGAAAGAGTTCCGATGGGTATGGCAACTGCAAATTAAGTGGCAACCAAATTATTCCTTTTGAAAAAAGGACCATTAAATTATATAATTTTCGCGGCAACGAACTCTTTAAACCCGTACCTGATTCGCCATTGATTAAAATATTGCTAGGAGAAGAGGCAAAGAGTTTTACTTGCCATGAACAGTATTGAATGGCTTCAGAGCGAAACACTAACTTAGCTTCTTATTGTTGGAAAGTGCGTGCTTGGGCTCCCATGTGGCAGGTTCTTTGCGATATGTCAGCTGATAAATAAACATTGAACGACCGTCAGTTGTTCCACATTCGTCCTGATGGAACGCACCAGTCTTGGGCTTGATTACACACTCACCATCAACTAGGGCGCAGCCGCTTTTTGTGGGTGTATAAGCTCAATCCAAAGGCAATCTAAAACGGTCCAGAACTGAGGTTGAGAATCGCGCTTTAGGCCGCAAGATTTAGCGTAATAAGACTCCCTTTTCATCAGTCAGTATAATGGGGGTTTTTAAGACTGAATGAGTTAGCCAGTGAATAAGGGCTGAAATCGTTTTTTTCCTGGAGCGTTTAAATTTGCGCCCCTTGGTGAGGCTTGTTTCCAAGGGCGTCCTGAGCAGGATTGGGCCTGAATAAACATAAATGCTAGGTAATATTTTTCTGTGATGCCATGCCGCACCACCAAACTCGCGCCCACTAATGGCAATATCGGTTTGTTGGCTGAACGATATGAAATTTTCTCTCGCTTCATCTGTGCGACCTGTATAACTCTTGTTGAATTTCTAACATCGAAGTTTTTTTCATATGCAGGAATTAACTGAGCTGAATCTTTAGGAGTGAAATTAAACAAATTTTTTTTAGTGCTTTCGAAAAGCGCGTTTTATTGCCTGAAATCATCGGTCTCGGTCACAGTCTACCGAAACAACGGCAGTTCGAGACAGGATTTCAAGAAATTTGCATTGGCACCGGCCACCTCACTATGACATCAGGGTTTCCGTACAGGGCAATCTGCGCTTTACCTCTGGTTACACTGCCACTAGGGCATCAACAATATGAAAGCTAGCTCGTTTCTGAAAAGTTTAAGAAATACGTTAGTAATGAGTTTCACTAAACTCTTATTAAACCAAACACTAAGACCTCGGACGGGCAGTTGGGTTTTCTAATGTTGTTTATCAATTTGGGGGTTTAAGCCTCCTTAGGGTAGGATTGATGTATAAAGCCTCAACGCTTTTTCTGTCAGTTAAAAACTGAGAAAAAGTGGCTTTTTGTGTTTACACCTTGGCAAACTTAATGTTTTCACAAATATTGTTGTTTAAAACTGTTCAAGCTTATTAACAATATCGTTACATAAGCACAAAATTGCCAAATTGATTTATTTTTTGGGTAAAAAGGGCGTAAAACCAAATTAAAATAAGAGGCTTTCAACGGCCTAAGTTACTAATTGGCTACTTGATGATTGTGGCATGAATGTTCATTTCAATATGAAATTTCATATTGAAATGAAATTCATATTGAAATTTAAATTGTTGAAGTGTGATTGGGCAAAATACAGATTGAATAAGTGTTTGTGGGTTGTCAAAATAAATACCTCATCAGTAATTATTGATTGAACACAATTAATGGGGGCTTTCAGGTTTAACGATAACTTTGACTAAAATATAAAAGTGATTTTTTCAAAGGACTGAATGGCGTGCAATCTTTTACTGGAGCAGGGGAGGGACCTGAAAGACTGTTTGATCTCAAAAAGGTTTTTAAAAGTTTAAATGCCAGTCAGTGTGACTCATGGCATTAGAGCTCGGTTTTGGTTTATCAAAAGCCTTTACATGGCGTTTAACAGCATCGACCAAAGACCTACTTAACGTTAGTCACGATAGAGTGACTATTGAGTAAGGCGCTTCTATCGCTACTCCGGTCTTCATCTGTATGCATTACCATCAACGTTTCCCTGCAGAAGTGACTGAAACCTTCAAACATTTCTTTATCATTACCAAGGTAATATACAGGTTTTTGGCTATCGGCAAACGCTGCAAAAGCTAGTTGAAAAACCCTGCTCGTAAATCGCAACCTGATAAGTTTGGCTAAAGGTAAAGCTAAATTCAAAGGCCTAAGATGGCAAACTTCTTCAAATGTAATTTCTTCTAAGCGTCTGTTTTCCTAGTGATTTGTTTATGACATTCTGTTAGCCTATAAAAATCTAAAAAGTGTTAATAGAACATCCGCCCAAGGAGGATCAGTTTCTCCAGGCCATTGGCTAATTGGCGCATACTACAGTTTTTAATAGATTTGTACTGAAGTAAAATTAGCAGCGAAAAAGATGGATGGGCTATAATGGCTTCAAATTAAGGGGTAAGTGGTTTATCTCAATCACGAGCAATCGTCCTAAGAAACAAAAATATCCACCATGAATAAAAAAAAAGAATATCAATCAAATACACCAGAAACGTCTCAAAGCCGTAAAGCAAAAGGTAATGTGAAAAAAAGGCTCTATAATTTCCAAGGCTTGAACGAGCAAAGTTAGGCAACATCGATAAGAAACAGAATTCAGAAGGAATTCGCAGTTAACACTGACGAGCTTCTGAGCCAAAGCAGTTTGTTATTGCTTAAGCTGAAGATCTAGCGAACTCGCTGCGATTAAAATGATTAAACTTGGTCAGACTTAATATTTTAACAACGATTTGACCAGACCTATGTAAAAAACAGCCATTAGTAAGAAATATTCCTGAATTGATAAAGTTCAAAAACACCTCAATATACCGCATCTGCAAAACCGAGAAATCCACTTTCTCGGATTTAAGAGCCTTGTTGAATTAGCAAATAAATAAGTTAAAGACTGTTGCTGGTAATAGCTTTCTGGTTCTTTCGCAAAAGCCAAGTTTTTAATATACCTTCTCTGGACGTTAAGCTGGAGCCTTCATCTCAATGCTTAATAGCCAGCATAGGATGCGGCCTTGCCATTATTTGAGAAAAATTTTTTCAAGTTCCATACTGGTTTCGTTACCCTTGTGGGTCAAACTCAAGGGCTTTGACACTGACTGATTGGGCAGTGGCTTGATATTCGGCCGAAGCCCCTTGTAAATTACGTATTCTTTTATACAGGGCGCTCCCCAGAAGCTCACCAATTTTTCCCGTTCGATACACCAAATTTATGAAAAATCAAGCGAGGCCCTGCCAACTTTTTTTTATCCGCAGCCTTACTGATTAAGTCCTGCTTAACCATGAGCCATCATTCGATATACCGCCATGGTTTTGATGATAATTTGCACGCCCTTGTTGTTAGCATAGTCAGCCAATATTGGCAATGGCCTCAAAATGCTTTGCGACTTGATTGTTTCAGGGCTGCCGAGTCTACCAGTGGGCAATTCACTCTGAACATGTCACAGCTAAATAAATGGGGCGGCATCGAACCCATTTTTTAGGCTCAGCATGGCCTGCGCTCTTGTTCTGGATTAGAGGCGCCCAAATTGCCAAAATATTGGTCCACTTGGATCATAAATGTTTTTGATGCCGCGCCGCCTTTTTGCTGCCACGTTGAAGACTGTCGAGATACTCAAAATCAGCAACTTTAATCTGAAAAAATTGGGCTTGAATATCCCCACCTCACATCAAAACCCATATTCTCTCCGCAGCGTAGATGAAAGCTAACCGTGTTCCATTTCGCCCGCAAATAAGTCGCGGTTAAACGACCACTGAGCGAGCGAGTATTTTAGCTTCCTGAAGGTGATCGGCTTTTGGTTCTTGCACAGGGCTACTAGTGGGTTTTTGAACATGAACCGTAAAAGCCCCAGTGTTAGGGGCACTAAATGCCACAAGCTTATTAATTTTCAAATGAAGTTCCTTTTCTGTACGTTATGGTTATGACAAGTTATAAATATGAGCTACTTTTACTTTAGCCCGCAAAAGAATGGCCTTGAAATCTGTTGAATTTATTGGGCTTTGAACTGGATTTTTGTGCACCGCCTATCAAGTAGTTGCTGGGTTCCTTGAGCAAAATACATGATAAAAAGGTGGTTTAATGCCAAAAACTAGGGCTTGGCTCAGCTAAAAATGAAGCAGAGCTGGCTTTATTGATTAGCCTGTTGATAGCACTAATTTCCACGATAGGCTTTAAGTTTTTGCCATTGCAGGTTTAAGCCGTTTTGGCCATGGGATTTACTAGCTTTCAATTTATCCAACTGGGTAAAACTTCACATCGCTCAAACCAGCTTGGAAAATCCCGTCCAAGACATTGCTTTAGGGAGCTAATCTTTTTCAGGCAATTGCCTTCTTGGACCAAAAAAATGATTCATCCAATTTGTGATAAGTTCCATATCGATCCCAATCCTTACTTTAATTAGGCAGGGCGCACGACTTTAGTCAGTTGATTCTTTTTAATCATTGTCACCATTCGTCAGCTCAATATTGGCTAATAAAAGGCTGCGGCTGAACGGCCGGTTGATAGGCTCTAAACGTTGCCCATTTGCTGATTGTCAACCTGGAAAAGCGGGTTCAAATGACTAAGTTATGCCTTATTTTACCCCACTGATCGAATTTTTCCTTGGCTGAGTTTTTTAGAATTACCCCATAAAAGGCAGAATGGCTGATGTAAGGTGGCAAAAGGAATAAGCAATCTACCAATGCCCTCCCAGTTTAAAGGCGTTATTCATAATGGTTTAACCGTGCATCAAGATTCACTTAGCGGTGTGTCGATAAAAGCTTAATCCACTTGCTCGGCCTCAGCCACAATAATCATCAGAAATATTGTTTGCATAGCTCATTACTTTAATCGAAATTCAGTCAAAATATAAACCCTGTCTTGAAATAGTCCAAAAAGTGATACTGGGCTCGCATATTTTTTATCTCTATTGCTCTGGGGACTTTAATGTTTTAACATATAAGATTTAAATAAGTTTTTTTGTGGCACGCATGCTGTTTATGATAAAGCTGCAGTGCTTGCGCTTTGAGTATGGATGAGTGTGGACTTTGGTTCAGCGAATCTGTTGGATCAGTGAAAATAAGCAATTTTAGCAAATATGTATGGTTTTGAAAAAACGAGCTCCTCGTGCTTTTTTTGGCATATTCAAATTATCCGGCTGTAAAGGGCACACAGATGACAAAATGATCTTATTGATAAAATGAAGAATTCAAAATTTTTCGTTGACATGGTGTTTGCGCTTTTTAGAGCAGGAAATAATACCCCATTAATGATGTTGGGAAAAAAATCATCATATGCCACGGAAGTGGTGGAACACCTTAAGGCAGTGCCGAATTTTGTTGGTTGATATGCAGAAAAATATGGTGCAGGCAGGCGCTTAGTTTTGATGTTTGCCAAAATGATCAAGAAGAAATGTGTCGTTTGGGTCCCCCTGCATGGCTAGCGACTGGCCTATAATATCCATGCCAATATTGTGGCACCCCTAATAATCCTCCATATCGCCACTGAAGAGCAAAAAAGATCGTTGTTACCGCCTATGGTTTTCAGGTGAATAGTGATAACCGCACTTGCCAAAATGACAGACCACCAGGTGGCAAGGTAGCGATGTAGCGGGGATGCGAACTCAGGCTATAAAAGACGGTGACAGCGCTAATAT
>Ga0163217_1072485_pt1 | contig 15254 bp, 7 predicted proteins | sample SynspAceP_FD_185933 | JGI IMG/M metagenome (GOLD analysis project Ga0163217, IMG submission 185933) | Saline lake microbial communities from Ace Lake in Antarctica - Synechococcus sp. Ace-P (PacBio error correction) | ecosystem: Environmental > Aquatic > Non-marine Saline and Alkaline > Saline ...
GGAACAAATCCGACTCTCCACTCGTCTATAGATATTATACCCTAAATAGAAATTAGAAATATATTAATCTCAGAGAAGAATAGCAAGTTAGTTTTACAGCATCTTAAAAACCTTACCTTCTGACAAAGTGAAAAACGATAGAAAATATCTCGATAAACAGGCACATACACTAAAGAGGGAGGAGACCAGTACGGTTGGAGAAACCAGAAAGCGTAACATGGAATACAGAAAAGGTAATTTAGAGGTAAAGGTAGCCCGGAATCGGAAAAAGTTAAATTGCTATCAGTCTTCCCTATTCTACGGGGTGTTTTTTCGTGATAATGGAGAGAAAGAAAAAGAAAACTCTACACGTTGAAAGGTGATGACTAAACCTAATGAAATACAGAAATTCTTCCTATCTAGATATACAACCTATTTGCTAAATATCAAACAACCCAGAATTTTTCTGATCCCCAAACTTTGAGTCCATTCAGTACGAACCAAACTCATACGCAATAAATATCCTGTGCTGACATGGTGTTAATGGTGTATAGGTTTTAGGATAAGAATCAAACAAAAAGGCTCCAATTTCTTTGAAAAGCGCTCTGTTTTTACTAGTAGCGGGAACTGACTCACGAACCATGGAACCCATTCGTATGAGCCGACAGCTAACCTTGCTCTACTCCCCGCGATCGTGCGTTTCCAAAACTAGTCAACTTGGCTTAACCCTCAGTCATAATCTGACTGGAAATTTATTTCGGACTGCGCAAAGATACATCCTTTTTATGCATTTCCGCAAATCGATATTTAATACTTTATTTAAAATCGGGTAGAATTTCATCAAAACTTTAAAAATTGCCTATGATTCAGTTGTCCCCAAAACCTTGTCCAAAATTCCTTTCTATTTTGTATCGATTTAATTACTTTTAAGATCCCGGGCCACCTCTAATTCGCACCATCAGATACGAGATTATAAGAGAATAACTATGGTTATTCTCTTCAATATTACCACTCGGTTTGATCACTTGCTTATGTCTTTGGCACTCAGCAACAAAACAGTCATTATATAGCCCTGCTTCTTGGGATATATGTTCTCTGGGGTAAATCATCAATGATCTCAAATTTTCTTAACGGCAAACGTTGGCGCAGTGAAGGATAGTCAAATTGTTTTTAAAATCCCCCGAATACAAGGACCAATCATGTTAGTGCCCCTGGTCACGCACATGTCGGATTCTATCCCATATTCCAAAGGCCGTACAGATGAGTTATGTAAATTTTACTTAATACAAGTCATAGCACATTTTGAAGAAAAACAAAGCGGTATAAGAAAAGGGGTATGGTTCAGAACTAATGGCCCTTATACAGGACTATATTTGTTTGAAACCAGTATTAGTATTCCTGACGGTGGGAACTCTTGTATCTGCCCTGTTTTTCGGAATAACTAAAAGATTCCAGGGAAAAAACTGGCACCATACTCAGCCGATCCAGTATCCTGCCGCCCTCCATGCTTACTGTCCCTTATATATGCTTAGGAGGCTCTCATTATCATGGCACTATATTGCTATACTCCACAAGGAACGACGAAGAATACGCGGCTATGGGACCCATGCCTTTCTCCATGGTGAGAGATTATGTTTCACAGCCATTGCGCTTGCATCTTGACGGTGTTTGTGGTTAATTTACAAAAAAACAAGATATGGAGACTCCTATGCTTCAAGGTCTGAAACAGCGACAAGAGAAACAGAAAACGTTGATATTGTTAAATGCGAAGACAAATGTTTCTCAGCAGTACTGTGTTGAATCCAAAGATAGGAATCAAGCTAAAGGCCATAAAATATTGATTTCCATGTGCTACAAGGTAAATTATATGCCTATTTAATTTGGCAATACACTCGGTGGCGAAATGACGTATAAAGCCACATTGACTCTTATTCCGACCATACTTTTAAAAAGCTATTGGTAATCTGCGGTCTGTGCGTCCCCCTCAACTATAGGCGGTACTACTGCAATTTTTGCGCCATGGTACTGTATCGATCGCAAAAAAATCATGAAAACAGACCAAAGAAAGATCGAGCCTCAGGTCCCTGAAGGCATAAGCGGAATTAATGACACGTCCTTTCTGCGTTGACTAATATAATCGGGATTTTGCCCATATGGATGCCGTCACAGTGCTGTGAGAACCCAGGGCAAGTCTCGTTGAGACCAACTCGGTTTCTCTCAAAAGAATGGCCGTCCCCCTGCTTTATTTCCACACGAGCAATTTTGATTCTTTCGTCACAGCTCCTTTATTAAGCGTATGTGTCGGAACGCGCGCGGACATCTTGGGCAACTTTTGCCATTATGTGGCGAAATTGCCATCCATGGCCAAAAATTTCATTCGCGTCAGATCCATTGCCTTGGTGGTAGCCGCTACATTATTGGGTGGGAGTTAGTTGCGACGATCACTGTTCCCCCATTTTCAACACATCTATTATCTATCATGATCCTCGCCATGATCATATAAGATCATATTAATACTCAGCTTTGCCCTATGCTTCGATTGAGAATAAACTAACAGTGGTTACTCAATAGACATAATTTATTAGGTAGCTATCATCTCAATATATAGATGGTCATAAGTCGATTCATTACCTTTGCCATTAAAAAAATTAAAAAAGGGAAGAAGTCCGCATAAAGCCGGTGCTGTAAAATATTATACGAAGAGCCCAATGTGGAAATCCACACTCAATAATGCCTTGTAGGAAAAATTAATCTATAATTACCCACCTCCACAGGCCCTACAACTACCCCGCACCGAATTTTTCACGCGAATTGTGAATGGAGACAGCAATCCTGTTCAAGTGTCCGCATACTAGATATCTACCTGGAATCATAAAACAGCACTCTATGACACTTGGCAAACTTAGAATTCTTCGTGCTGGCTTTGCCCCCCAACCTAAAATAAGCACCTCGGCCCCAAACGAAAAAATCATTAGGCCGCAACACGCTTTGGTGCCGTCCGTCGCTGCACAGCATGGCAAAAAGCAGCAATGTCCTGAAGTCTAATTCAGACTGTTGTTAAGTCCGCATCTATCTAAAAAGATAGCACCGGGATGGTGCCGCTTTATGTGGAAACTAGGTGAATAAAGGCGCCTGGCAAAAAAAGACGAACGTTTTTTGAGAGAAATTAACAAGAAATTAGTACTAACCGTGTCCAACGAACTCAAGACTGCGATTTTCGTTATAGAAGTAAGAGAGAAAGTTATCTAGAGCAAATCAAGCTATTTTTGGAAAGAACATAGTCGCAGTAACTGGCAGAGCAATTGCCTAGCGCGGAATTCAAATAGCCCATATCGGCCTTTCCAGCGAGAGAGATTGTACACTGAGTAAGGCACAGTCTTTCCCTGCGAGATTGGAATCCAGCTCCGAGAGCAAGAACTCAATCATCTCTTATTATCCAAAGGACAATTAACGGATAAGCACCACGAAGCTTTTCGAGTAAACGAAAAACCATTAGGCCACCAAAATCCATCAGTTTATTAATAATATAAAAATCCCTTACTCACTAGTCCAAACGATACAGAAGAATTTAAGACAGATATTATCCGCATTCGCCGGTCCCTTACATCAATGGTGGAACCGGTATCCCAAATAAGAGGGTAGTTGATCGAATCCATAGGCGAATCAAAGAGAAGCGCCCATGAAAAGGGTGCGGCGAGTGAAGCACGTAAGGCAAAGACTAGGAAAGATCTTCGACAAATAGCAGGTTCAGGCCGAGCCTACATAACAGATAACACAACAAAGATCGAGAGATACCCCACAATCGTATATTATCTTGCGTAAAATCAGTTACGCTTTTCAGTCGCTGTCATCAGGACCGAAATTGCTCCCGTAACGCAATCAGCCAACTGCCGTGTGTCATTTTTCGGATAGGGCCAAACTAATTTCAACTTAACCCGGTGCACGTATTGCGCCCCGCACAAGCGCGGAATCCAATTATCAATGCATCGCAGATCTACGTCGTCCGCTCAAACCCTCGCAGACGATCCATCCTAAAACAAGAAATCTAACACATCAGGACCTTTTAAACCTGACATAAGCCCTTTATATTGCTTCCTTCTTGAGGTAGTTTTAAACATAAAACTCGTGCAATATGCATTGGGCTGCCCTTTCTTTTCCGATCCTTCCAAAGACAACTAAGTAAAACGATCAAAGTAAACGACCATAGGGCCATAATCCCAATTTAGTCCGATTTCTTTTCCTCATGCGTTATTGGAATAGGCTCCCAAACTACCCAAAAATGAATGTAAACAAAGTAGCTAACTCCAAAATGACGAAAACATGAAAAAATGTCCATAAGGTAGGTAGAGCCAAATAATCCTATAATGATCTACAATCGCCATCTTCCTGTCACCCACCTCACTGTAGCTGAGCGACAAAAATGGATTCAGTCCCCTTGAATTTATAAAACGTGTTACATCGGATATTTTTAACGATAAAAAGTGGGTGATCCGCGCGTTTTGGAATAAATGTATAAGTTCGCAAAACAATTAAGGTTAAATTATGAACCTTAGCTAAGACAATTTCGTAGTAAAGCTATTTTCAAAACTAGAAGGGCAATAATAAGATAAAGATACTGGTTTATTCTTAGGAGCCAATTTAATATCAATATGAAATGCATATGGTGAATTATAATTTTCAGCATCAAAACTGTATCCCTTAATGCAATTATATCTTTCCCGTTGATTTTAGATTGTAGCTGACATATCATATTTTACCGATAAAACGCTTAATTTTTATCGATAAAATCAAAATAGGTTCATTTGTAGCCAACCGCAGAAGTGTAGTTTTAGATTCTTGGAAAGAACAGCAAATAATAAACATACATGCTCTTTTTTGGAATCTTTAGAAAGAAGAGGCTCTAACATAACGGAATATGACACCATACTGTGGCGTAACAAACTATAACATTTCCCATTTAATGGAAAATTTAATATAAGGGGGCCTGAGTGAGATGCCATCCACTCGGTGGAGAGAGAGGAAGCTAACTTGATCACACACCACCACCCACACGGTTAATTTCTTGTATTGGCCATACATCCAAAGTCGAATGTAGTAAAGATGTTGAAAATGGACTAAAGGAGCGTCCTTTATGGCCCGCGATTAGAGGAGTGGCAATTTCGCCTGTAAATTCAAGAATCATAGTTCATAAGTGAACACCAACCTCTCTCTCAAGCCACCACTAGAATTGTTGGGATATGATATATACAATCGCTTCCAACCGAATCTACTGGCCACACTTATTCACACCGCTGGGTGTCGAACGTCATAGAAAATATAACACTAATAAATCTATTGGAACATTAATGTAATTAGGTGCCTGACTAGGGGAGGATCTTTAATCCTGAGGAATCACAGGATAGTAAAAGTTGCTCATATATACCGCAGACCCGCAAATAGTCTACTAAAAATAGAAAAAGGGGAGGTTTACTTCTGCAGTAAGGACACCCATTGTGAAAATGTGCCAAGTGAAACATCCCTGATCGCGCGGAAAAGGGTGTCTGCTGTTGGTCCTACCGTCATTGATTGACTCAGAAATAACTTATTACACCACGGCAACGCTCGTTAATTTCAGTTCGCTTATCATCTCAACATATGTCATGCCGATTTTAAGTTTAAAAATAATCTAGGTTTGAAATTGCCTTTAAAAACATTTCCGCCCGTATACTCCTCCCAATTTCTGACTAAATATACGTTAATGAATTACTTCACCATTATATTGGTACTTTTTGCAGTCCATATTAAAAGTATGAAATGCTATGAAGCCATTTGAGAAGCCTAACATGTTAGGCAAATCAACCTTTTAATAGACTTAATTCAAAGAAGAGAGGCCACATGTGATGCGAAAGTGGGTACACGTGACCGTCATTACGGAAAGAGTGATTGGAAACGGAGTGAGTTTTCATAATCATACCAGGGGGATATATATTGGGACGATGATTTTTGAAAAGAATAATAAGCAGGTAGAATCGGCATAGATAGCCGATCAGTCATCTTAATGTTGGAGAGTGAAGCCGGAGTACCGTAGGACGAAGATTAGCCCTAAATCACCTTAGACCGTAAATAAACCCTTGTTTTTCTTAGTGGTCATAAATGGACAACGTAATAAGCGAAAGAATCCTTGAGTTTTATCGTGGGGCTAGGAATATTCATACTATTGCAAGTATTATGTAAGTGTACGGGCGACTTTACTGACAGGAAAGTTACCGAAAAGGAAAAGGAGAACAGAATTTTGCAACGTTTTGCCGGGTGAAGCAAATGCGGAAATTTCGTCTTTATCAATCCCTTATGGGAAGAGAAAATATATGTTACCGATTCCTGGTACTACTAGGGATAGATGATACTAAATATAATAGATTGGTTTTTGAATTAAATTTGGTAGAATACCGGCGATCGTCTAAGGCCAAGCTAGGGAAGACCTGGATTTTCTAATTCGGTAATGCGTTTCCGTAAGGCCATTGCACATTCCGATGTCTTATTCTTATGTTCGATGCCAACCCGTGGTTTTGAATGGGACCATGGCTAGAAAATATTCTTTCTGGTGCACAACGTAAATAACAAAGGAATTCGTAAAGCGTGCGTTAAATATATATATGGAATAATGATTAAACAAAAGAGAAGAACAAAACAAATCAAAGCAATACACCATAAACACATAAGCAGGCATTCCCACCTTTTACAGAGCTATTCTTTAATCATCTCTGGTGAGAACACAAAGCTAGACTGCGAAATTTTTGAGGCCATATTGAAACTTGCCAGTACAAAATAGTACCGAACAATAAGATACAAAAAAGGTCGTACCAGAATAGACGAACGATATATGTTACCCTTATTGAATACACTTCAATCCCCACACCGGCCTATAAGGATAAGAATGTAAAAATAAAATTTGCACCCAATTGCCCAACCTTATCCGCAGTGCCTTTTTCTGTAATCGCCGCAATATGTGAGGATCCTTATAACGTTTTCGGAGAATAATTAAGGGAACCATTTTTAATTTCACAGGGTGCCTGAATCGGTGTTAATGAGAAAGAAATAAGGAGCTTTTTTAATTCGTTATTTCTAAAGAGGCCAAAAAGTTCTTACCATTTGGGTCGTACTGGCTGTTGCTAAATTTTTGGTGCTTACCAAATTACAAGAATACAAGAAAAACTAACCAAATGAAAGGAAATTTTCACTTTCTCTCCTATTTTCATTTTAATTTTTACGTTCATCTCACCAAGACTTTGTGATTGAGGGGAAAATATGATAGATGCATTACCAAAGCCACCTAGAGCCTCAACTATTATTATGCGGAATCTTTAAAAGGATAGTTTCCCCCTTGTTTCCTATACGTTTCCGATCAAAAAAGATGTTTGAACTGGAAGGCGAAACCAGTCCACAGAGGTAATAGTGTTTTTTCTCCACTACATGACTTAAACACATAGGGTAAGTAATTACAGCTCACTCATAGACTGGTTTAGAATCGTGACTAAGAGGTAGAGGAGGCAAGACAAAGAGTGCGATACGGTACTCAAGTATATTGAGGAGCTCGGACCTGACCAGATCACCATTATAAGAAGGATACACTCGAGGTTAATGCATATCCTTAAAACCAAGCCAGAGCACCACGTGTGGGAGATGTGTTATGAAAAGAATCTACCAGGGGTAGAAGGTAATAGTGATGGTAAGATAAACCGAAAAGTAAGAGGTAAATCAGGTGCTGCTAAACGGTCATCTCCTTTAGTATATGACCCCAAAGTAGCTACTAAAAGCTTTACCAAAGGCAGAGTATAAGTAAAACTCCAAATTAAACCAAGCGAAACCCTAAAGACGTAAAACGAACAGAGATTTACGGGCGAAACTGTGAGGAGATGAGGTGAGCAAAATAAGGAAGAAAGTCAATTTAATCCACACATTAAGGAAGATACAAAAAGGTAATCGGGAAGCACACTGAGCCCCCGCGACGCGAGCGATGGTTATCTCCAAAACACGAGAAAAGAATAAATCAATTTAAATGGCTTGATCACATCTCTATTTAAATGGATGAAGACAGTCATGGTAAGGTTATTTCATTGAGAGGCTCAATAGTATTCAATATAATAAATTCCCCTGGTTTTTCTTTTGCACTGAACTTAATATGATCTGACTTGGTAGGAAATATCCAACTTCAGGCGGATATCTATCCTTGGACGGCCTCGGGAACATGAGCCTTATCAGATATATTTTGGCGGGTATATATTGAGTTTATTACTTACTATCTCAACCGGGAACGAGACGCCAATTCAGAAATATGCGGGAATATAAGAACTTACAGATGCTCTAATTACTTTTTTGGGTATAGTGATCCTATAAGAGGACCAAATAGGCAGAAGTAACGGAGAGAACATACTATGCCGAGATAGTTAATTATTCACGGACTACATGTATCCGAACTTTGAGGCTTATCCAACCAGATCCAACCGTGAGGCCGCTCATAAAGAATATGATGTGAGGAGTATCCAAAACCTAGAGTTGAGCGGTAACTAAGCAGCCTTCTATGAGACATTAATAGGACCAATCATCAAAATAGCAACATATATGACTTCACAGATGAGGAGGGGAATTGATCAATAGCAACGATCGCATAACGGTTAATGATGGATTCAAAAGAAATTTTCCAATCGTCTTGGATATAAAAAGTTGGATACCCATTGGTAAAATGATATCCATCTACATTTCTAATGACAATTCTGAAAATGTGATGTATCTAACCTCAACTTCAAGTACGTGAAATATACGGACGACCCCCATGTAAGAAAATCTGATCAACTTTCAGAGATCGATAATAAAAGAAATTCTTTACGAATTGGAGTAAAGACTTATAGGCAGCCCTTACCAGCAAGCTATTTTGGATTTGGCTATGAAATATAAAATGAAACAAAGAACAATGCAAAACAGTTTTTTTTTTTTTTTTTGTTTTAAAAAAAAATAGACTTGATGCCGAAACAACCAGCTATACCGATTTCAATTCGGCTTTGAGTTCAGATTTTAACTGAGAGTCCAGCAACATCTCCTTCTTGGAATACGGCCAGTAAGGTGCAAAAAGCTAAATTTCAGGTAAAAGCATCCTATTTCAATGACGGACCTTACAAAATCAGTGACTTTCTCAGCAAACCTCTTTTTCCACATTCCTATAAGAATTAAGTTCAGCAGCAATTTTTCGATATAACTCGATCAAAAAAACATTGTACCTAAGTATAAATTCCAGGCTTATAGTGTCCGTCTGTAAAATCAATTACAGCCTGTCCTTAATATTAATATCCCCATGAAATGTACGTTATAGGGTAATCCAATTTGTTTGCCGCATGTTTAACTCACGCATATAAAATTTAATTATATATAATATGATTGGAAAAGTCGGTACCGGGCTTTTATCTATGACTGGAAGATATGCAAAAAACTAGGTAGCTCGCACTCCGACAGCACCGATGATATTTTTTAAGAACTACTCGTATTATACAATATAGATGGGAATTATACGTGGTAACTCTGAATAGGTATTCCCAAACAATTAAAGAAAGATAGACCTTAACCATTAAGTTAATGTAAAGACGAGATTGAGTTTGGAAGAACAGGTAAATTTCACCAATGGCGTGGAGCTTAAAGCCATATTGATGTTACCCTATATTTCAACTACCTTTAATTAAAGGAAAAGATAGAGACGATAAGCCGTGGGTAAGGCATGGTTAATATACCTAACATAATTTGGAAGTAAGATGATATAAAATTTACTTCGCAAAATCCGAGCTAAAAGTGACTAACCTATTGCCCGAAAATTAATTTGGGTCAATGACCTAAGATTACAAGTATACACGTTAATTGGGTCCTGTTTTAAGAAAGATCGCGCTGTTTTTGGGAAGAAATGACAGTCTCGACTTCAAATGCTTAAGGATAAAAAAGGCACTTTTAAGGTCCTGGCCTAGATTTGTTTAATCAAAACATTAATACCAAAGAACTCACTGATAAAGATTAATACAAGATTTTCAAGGTACCAGTACTACAACAGTATTTTTTTTGGCGACCTTTCCGTAAAGTTTGATCATTTGGAGGTAAATCACCTAAGTGTGGAGGTAGACGTCGTATTACTAATCTAAATGCTTGTCGAATTTTGATTTTACTGGTTTTGCAGAAGGTTGACGGTTTGACAGGTTTCACACTCTTCAATTGCCAAATCCCACATCCCAACATAGTCAAATTCTAAACTAGTGCATGTCAAAATTAAGCGATTGCTACATTAACATATTTGTTTAATAATCCATTGGCACAATTTAACAAAATTGCTTCCATTTCACATTGACCAATGTTCATTTTTCAAATTATTCCATTTGCAAACATGAATATTTTCCATTGTCGAATTCAAGTCTTCAAAATTAAAACACATGCTAACATTAGCTTTAACCAACCTCCGAAGACCCACCTCCACCGAAGACCGCCGCCGCCGAAGCCACACCTGAACATCCCTCCGCCCCACTACCAAAGCCGCCCACCGAATATCCCGATCCTATACCGCCCTTCCCATATTGCTAATATAAATAATGTCCCATAAATCCAACCCCTTGCGTTTGCCTCCTTGCCACCAGACCACCGCCTCTCTCCTTTGAAAGAATGATCAGTACTATAAATGAATATGATAAATGGCAATACGCTCCTAAATGGAAAACCTGGGTATTGTTCAAAAGCTACGGTCTTCTTGAACTCGCCCTTAAAGGACTTAAAAAAATGGCGCCACTCCTTTTTGATCCGTCCGTAATAGTTTACCTTCTTAAATTCTGGCTAAAGAACCATCCTATAATGCGTTGGATATGCATCTGTTAAAATTGGCTCAATGCCGTAACCTTATTGATAATTTACGATCTCCCTAGCCAATTAAGATTAAAAATTCCGTTGTCTTCTTGGCTTGTCCTATTCCCCTCATGTCCCAATTGGCACCCAAAAAAGTTATGTTTCCCCATCGGTAAATACAAATAATGCCTATCACAATCTGGTAGAAAGTAACTACCGAATAGCCTGATTCGTTTTTTGCTCTAGCTTTTGGTTCCTGAGAAGATATAGGTAATATAAAATCATAAACCTTGTCCTGTTCCCTCAAGTTCGGCTTTTCGGGAATTTTAAAATTGGCAACAATTATGGAGTAGCTCATAATAATAAGAATAAAAAGACTACCCTTTAGGATACTTCATTCTTTAATTCATTGGGAAATTAAATATGCCGCCAAGGGAAATGGGTTTCCAATCCTGCCCGCAAAGAAATTCCTTCGATAGAATACCTTGCTTAAAATGCCCTTTTTTGAAATGGATTTTCCGAGAACCGATTTGGTGAATCCAAAAATTAACAGGGAACTAACCCATTTATCCCTTATCACCGTAAAACCACAAATTTCTTATCATGGACTGCATGTATAAGTACGCCGTTTCTTCTTTTGTGATTGTCACCATTTTTAAATAGTGAATACCTCTTGGCTCTTCAAAATGGGTTTTTGGATTTGGTCATAATGCACCCTAATTTCTCCGAAGTATTTTTTTTTTTCGGCTCACACAATAAAACATTCAGATTTCAACAATCTTCCTTGTCCGTTAAAAATTCCTTCTACTACTATTGGGACATAAAATTTTATTTGAATTCGAAATTCACTCAGGAAAGCTTGCTCAAGCCCTCTCTATTAAAGTACGCCATCATCAAATTTAAAAAGACCTGCCAATCACGCGAATTGGAAGTTTTAATCATGCAACTGGTTGAAGGCAAACGCTTCGTTAAAACGATTCGTTCTATGTTTATCTGTTTTACTCGGTGCCTCCACTGTGATTGCAACCTTCCAAAAAAGTTTGATTTGCTTCAGGCGGGGTAACGCTCCACAGTAACTAGAAACCTTTAGGGCACCGACTCCCAACATTTGCCATTAATGTTTAGTGGGTCTATCTTACCGAAGTCCGCCTTTGCCCTCGCTTCTAATAACAGCTTTAGATCCTTTCTTCAAAGTCCACAGCACCCTCACCGTTTCAACAAGTCCTATAAGATTCATGGTATGCGCTCTCCAGTGGCCCAAAGTTCTGGGTAGAAGTTTTCTTTAAGTTTAAATAGCGTAATTGTTTAAATGCCTACGGCCCATGTGGTAAGTCCTATCCTCAAACGAACACGGAATCCTGTTAACCATTTTTTCAATGATAGAGTATTAGCATTCTATTAACGCCGCACATTTAATCTGATAAGTCGTAAACTTTCCAATTTCTGATTACATCAAAATGACAATGTCTTTAACTTATCTTTCCTTAAAAATTGGTTGGCCCCCTTCCAAGGTAACACAGTCTTTTACCAAATGTAGATTAAGTTGAAGGTTTTAATTTCTGGGGTTTAAATTTTCATGCCTTGCATTTTTTTTCACATCAGAACATCGAAACTCCCTTTTTCCAAAATCGATAAGGAGGCGTTCCACGTCAAAGCATCGGCCACTCACCAATACCATAAATCGTTTTTCCGGAAGTCTATAATTGCATTAATCCAGGGATTTGATTTTCTTGGTTGCGTATTGTTCAACATATATTTCGATCTTCCGCAGTTAAACTGCCGTAATAAAGTTTATTGTAATGCGTTCGATTTCCATACTTTCATATGTAATGCCGACAACGTCCTGTCTGCCTACAAAAACCAAAAGGTCTCCATCTTTTTACCTTTTGCGGGCTTAACATGTAAACTGACAGAGATCTATTCTTATATTTTTCCGTAACCAGAAGGCGTTATTGTCCCCGCCGTCTAATCAATCTCGTCTCCTGATGCATATAATGGAGTACCTTTGGGTAAGAAAATCCATCCCCGTCATTTTCGTGCTTGGTGAAGGGTCGGAACGCCAGCCGAACCGAAGCCATCCAAACTATTTATGGACGAAATGGCCGCCAATAATTTTCTTTCTCTGCCAGCTTGGTTAATCTCATCCAGGATTTAATTGGATACCATTTGTTTGAAAATACGCCGTTGGTAAGTGTGAAATCATTTCAGATTGCACCATCACCGGATTTGTATCTGGTTGACTGCCACCAAACCCAGCTACATCTCTGTCTTACCAGGTATGGGGTGGCTTCCAAATATCAGTTCCTAAAATATGTGTCCGGCTCAAATATGCCAGCTACATTATCCGATCTGTATTCCCATTTTTTGCCCCAAAATTCCAGATACTTAGTATTCACATCAATTTTTACTTCCTGCCAGGATATCACGAGGTGTATTTACCAACATAGTGCTTTAAAGTAAATATGAAGGCCTAAGAAATCCAAAAAGTGAAAGCCCCCCTAAAACAATAATCGCCGCTATATCTATCTAAATCATTCTCTGGATTTTCTGGTTCCTATCTATGCAACAATCGGCTGTCCGATGTAATAATATAATTATACTTACGACATTCCTATCATTATACTATTTGTGCTTGTTAATTTATAGATAACTATGCAATTTTTGCAAATGTTTTTCCTCACCACCGTAAATATATAAAAGGCTTACCAATTTGAGCAGAAACCAAGAAATTATGAGCCAGTTTTTAGAATTTTTTAAGAAAAAACTCATAAAATAACCACAACACTGATTTACCAAATGCCAAATAACAATTTAAGGAGTTTTCCTGGGAACTCTGTTCCTAAGTCCTACCTCGAGTAGCCGATACCCAAAAAGTGCTCTTAGGGTCAGTCGGTAACATAACGATTGGAAGCATTTTGAAATGTCTGGAAATTGGATCATCGCGATTATTTCCAAAACCGAGCCATTTTCCTGGACTATGAGGTAGTTTTTAACCAGAGGTGTGCAAAAGTGAGATAGGATAGCCTTTATTGTAACGTTTTTGAGATATATATATATATATATCTATCTCTATGAGACAGGAACGAAATTGGGACCTTTGAGTAAAATAAGTGGACAAGGATATAGATCCTTTTGGACAACTAAAAAGAGATATTTCTGAAATGGAAGTCAGGCGACCCTGTTGGACCTTTACAGAAATCACAGTAAACAACAACAACACCGGTGCAATCTTTGATACACAAAACCCAAATATGTGAGAATATGGAATTAGATATCTCTTATGCCAGTACAGCCAATAGAAAGGCCAACGACAATTGAATCCTTGCCTGCCAAGCATGTGGAACGGGAATGTGTTAACAACAACCAGTGCAATCCATTATGATACCAACACGTTTTTGAGCCCACCCTTGATCAGGCGATAGAAAACCATAACCATTCCAAATACGGCAGGACCCGAAACAAAAAAAGAGCTATTAGGAATTGCCGGATCACATTAGAGCGGTATCCTTTTTTCTATTGCGCGACGAACAATTAACCCAGTAATACGGGAAAAGGCCATTCGCATATGGATACGCCTTTTAAATACCAAAGGAGCGTTATATGTTCGTCTAGGATACATGGGCGAAACCACTTTCCCCGACTTAAGAGATCAACCGACGCCCAGTATACATAGAAAAGATGAGGTAAAGGCAAGACAGAGCATTCCTTTTAAAAGAACCGTGGACCAAGGATATATTTGTTGGATAATATGATTGGAAACAAGGACCAAAAAATAGATGGCCAGAAAGGCTTTTGAACTTTATGATACTTTCCGTTCCAAATTTGATCTACACGCGCAATACTTAAGTGAAAAGAGGCTTGAATTGGAAGAAAAGGGTTTTCGATGTCGCCATGCAGAGCAAAAGCTCGCTCAAGTCGCCTCTGAAGTGTCCAAAGAAATTGGGTATTCTTTGCCTGATGAACTGCAACAGGAATTTGTAGTTATGACCATTTGGAAACAACGGTAAGAATGTAAAATATAGAAAAGTAACTTCAAAAAGGAAGGTTGGCAATTCACAGTTGCTGTTTAATTCTAACTCCTTTTTCTCCGAAGAGGAGGACAGGGTATTTAGAGCCACCAAATGAGTCGTATATATTTTGGATACCAAAAAAGAAAATAAGACGAAATTATTCATTTGCAAAAAACCTACCAGGATACTGGACGTAAATTTAGAGCGGTATAGATCGCAATCAGCGTAAAAGACCTGAATGTAACCATACGGCTACCCATTTAAATTGCCACCAGGAGCCCTACGTAAATATTGGGAACTCAGTGGAACAAAAAGTCAGCGTACACTCTCAAATACCGCGATTGCGAATTTTCCCCTTTTGCCAAACTTATGCAGATGAATTGGAGCGCAGCGTTATTTACAATATGCGAGGTAAGATATGGA
>Ga0163217_1092830_pt1 | contig 15254 bp, 14 predicted proteins | sample SynspAceP_FD_185933 | JGI IMG/M metagenome (GOLD analysis project Ga0163217, IMG submission 185933) | Saline lake microbial communities from Ace Lake in Antarctica - Synechococcus sp. Ace-P (PacBio error correction) | ecosystem: Environmental > Aquatic > Non-marine Saline and Alkaline > Saline ...
CAAAAAGGGAGAGAAAGAAAAAAAAAAAAAAAAAAATTTGTTTCCAACTGGCCATGAAAATTTTAGGCTGGATATTGAAAGAACAATGCCAATATTTTTGCAAACGATGGAAGTGTTTTGGAATGAATGCTTTACCTCCCCGCGAAGTAGAGAGTGTTTTTACCTGAAGGTTCCAAGTCCCGGACGCCGCCTATAATTTTGGGTTGCAAAAATTGGGCCTAGGCCCTTCTGATGGCAATGATTTTGCGGGGTTAAAATTGTCCCCCCGAGCTCCGCTATTTGCCGCCGGAATTGAAATTGCCGTTTTATCTTCCCCTCACGCCCCTTCGATCCCATCACGTGAATGCCCTGGGTTTAATGTAATGGCCTGCGTTGGGTATGACAAATCGTAAAGAAAGTGATGTTGGAGACGGCAAAGTTGAATAACGGAGCAAGTTGGTTATCTTCTGCAGAGGCCGTTCACGCCTCTCCATTGAAGCGGGAATCAGTCCGAGGCGTTTCCAAGTGAGAGAATTATCCTAGGCGGGATTCTCTCAAGGCGGTGCCGTGAAATACTGCAAAAGCCGCGCTTAAGTTATTCCCCGAAGCCACTGGCAGGGGCCATGTCACTTTCAAGTTTTATTTCCCTACCTGTCGATACTATTGAGTCCTAGCCCTGTGAATGCTTACCTTCCTATTCTGGTTTTGGGTTCACGGCACACGTGATCCTGTGTTGAATGAATCCACTAGGGCAGAAGGCAGAAAGGAGGATTTGAGACGTATGGGATATGCAAACCCAATATCGACATTACCCTATGGAGCAATTCTGTCTGCAATGGAAGAGATCCAAGAGATCTCTTTCCTGGATCCAAGGCGTGCCCTGAAAACAGACTAAAAGCGCCAAATCCCTCGACCATTAAAAGCGAAGTAAGCGGAATGTGGCGGAGTAAACGATTAGCTCGATTCGTAAAAACTCGTAAATTAAACGCTCGAAGGAACGTTAATACTATCGCCTTCGAATTTACGGTGGCGCAGGATAAAAGACAGTAGGGTGATGGAACAGCAGGCCAGTTCGAATAAGGAAATAGAGCGATCTTAGCGTGGAAACCGAGTTGGCGGTATAGAACTCACCTCGTTTGCCTACCCACAGCCCAGAGCTGGGCGCGAGAACCGAACAGTAAGACCGGCCGCACTAATGCCGTAGGCCGCATCTACTTTTATTAGCTTGCCGAAAGTCCTCTTTGTTAAGGTTTTTGAAATGGCGATATTCTCAATGATAACGCTCCCGATAAAGGGTGAATACCGGCCAAAGAGATGCAAATAACCGAATGGAGTTATATCCATTTCAGGATTACCTTGTCCTTAAGTGAATGGCGTATCTTAGAGCTATTTGATGGCGCTCTAAGAACTTGCGCGAGCGAGGCCATTTTTTATAGGCCGCGGCGGATGTCTGTATAGCCGCCCAATAACCTCACCCGCAATAATCAGCTGTGGCAATGTTGGGTTGGAGTGCGCGAGTTCCTGCAAGCGAGTCCGAAACGTCCCCCTTTGCATCGTAGGCCTCTAAAGAACTCTCCTGATCTGAGTTCAATAACTCGAATATTGGACATCAATGTGAGATAGCAATTGTTTGCTGCTCGGCAGAAAGACAACCAACTAGGGAGAAAAGTACGAGCGGGTCTGTGCTGCCGCAACGCTTTTGGTCAAATGAATTCCCGCCCATTTGAGAGGGGGGTGGTGGTGCTAGCATGATTTTCACTCATATCAGAAGTCCCTTTGTCCGAAAAACGTTGTATTGTTGCACCAGCAAAAAGTTTAATTTCCTGCCACTCCTTGTCGTTACTCACAAAACGAAGCGAGTTCTTATATAAGTGTGGCGGAACCGCCTACAAAACTAAATTTTTACTGAGGAAGCTCTACTTTGTTTTTAACGCAAGAGCGTAATTTATGGATCTACGAACTTGTCAGAAGGACAGTGGCGAGGCCGAAAGAAGCCAGATTGTTTTGCAAAGCCGCGGGCTGCGAGAACGTAAAAAGCGTTTGCGATTACAGCGTATTATCACCGTGTCCCGTAATTTGTTTATCAGGCAAAGGTTCAGAACACTACTATTCAGGATTATTGCGGAGGAGGCCGCATTGGGCTTGGGACGCTATATCTGTACGCTAAGGGCAAAAGAAGATCTTTTAGTGCTCGTATTCGCGAGACATCTACTACCAATGACCGAGTTCAGCCTATGACGGGTATTGATTCCGATGAGCCTGTTATCGATCAATTAATGCACTTTTTTCAAGTGCACATTGAATTATCACAAAAGAGGAACCCTTTGTTGTCACGAACGGTTTCTTAAAGAGCTGTCTTTCCTGTCATACACAACGCCGACCGCGATATTGAGCTCATTTTTTGATATCTGGCCTACGATAAGTTGGCACAGTTGCTCAACGCCGCGGCATTAAAGGGGAAAGGTGGCTACCGGAACTCTACAATTGGGACCGCGGGTGACAAGGTATTTTGGTTTGTTTTACCATGTATTACAAGGTTTTTTTTGTGTGAGTTTTTTAGTGAAGAAAAGAGTTTGTCAAAACCTGCGTCACGCCTTGGAATTATTGCTTAGCGACTCCTTTTGATCGATAGTGGCTCCTTAGAGTTTCCCTTATTGATTTCTGCAATGTTTTGAGAAAGTGGGGATGGGAATATATGCTGTCTCCGTGGTGACTCATTTGCTTTGGAATAAGGCAGTGCTAGGATCAATGCCTCAATCTGCCCTCTTAAAAGCAGACTGCCTATAAACGGCAAGATTAATTGACTGATTGGTCACCCGGTCGGAGGCCAAGCATGTTCAATGCAAAAGAAAGGCAAGACGGGGCAGCACACTCCGGATAGGCGTCACGGCGCTCCTGTGTTGTTTTGGTGATGAGTCCCCTCAGCGCGGCAGAGCGCGTAGGCGATTTCTCTCTCTAGATCAACCGGAAAAATTCCATCATATTCGCATGTATGACGACCATAAGGCCGTGGCTTTTTTGGTTCAGTCAATGGCAGTGAACAAAACCCGTCCCGCTGTGAGGGACTACCAGCGCTTAAACAAGCGCAGTTCGATGAGCAAGGCGTTGAGTTCATAGCTGCCTAAACCGCCACAGGGCAGTCTCGGGCCGCTGTGCTTGAAGCAACTCAAGAGTTGGTATTACGCTGCCGGTGTTTAATCGACGAAGACGCGCCAGATTTGGGTCGCCCGAGGCGATGGGAAAAGTCGATAAAAGTGGCGAGACATTCTGAGTTCGACCCTAAAAAGCTTCGGGGTGATGTTATCGCGGCAACTGTCGCAAGGGCTTGAGCAGGGCGCTTACTGAGTTAAGTGTTGGCTCAGAGCAATCAGTACCCCGATCCATTGCAATGGATGGGGCTGACGTGTCCTATTCCGAACACTAAGCTTCATTCAGCCTCTGGTATCTCTAATAGCGAAGACATAGCCCCCATCATTGTTGAGGAAATTGCGAAGTTGTCCGTGGATGGCGAATGCCCCCCTTCGCTATGGACAGTCATGCGATGTTGGCCAAAGGCTGGTCGCAAAATTGATTCGTGAAGTGTTTGATGACCAAGCGGATGCCACACCCGGGTCAGCTTGATCCATCACGTGGGAATTTCTCAGACGACTACAATGTACGCCGTTGAAGAACCAACAAAATTTATCCATTGGATTTGAGGCTGGTGCGGCAAAAAGGACGGGATGACTGATCCTTTGGCAGAGCTCGTATGGCCCTGAATAAAAATGGGAAGTTCGGTTGAAACGGACTTTGTTAAGTGCCCGCCACAGAACGATTTCCCGCGACCGGGGGTGCTTGACTATCATTTACGGTCGTGGTGCCCATTTGCAAGGCTTAAGATCGCGAGCGTTGGGTGCGGGCGAGTCCAATATTTAGCAGGTGATCGCACGGTCTTGCCATCACACGTTGAATGCGGTCATGCAGCAAGGCGAAACGAGACCGGAGGATTCTTTAGGCGAGGTCCGACCTAACTTGGCCTATATACTCCGTATATTCCAGGGCAGAGCCGCACGTAGAGCCTGCGAATACAGGTGGTTTGTTTTTAAAACCCGGATCACATTTAGCATTGCAACTTCACTACACTACGATTGGGCAAAGAAACCTAGATGCAAAAGCGAGATTGGTATTTGGTTTTTATTCCGGAATGATGAAATTCCAACAAGAACGACGTTCAAAAGTGAGTGTGCCTGTAATTTTTCCGCAAACGTGACAAACATATTCCCGCTTTAACGATCCAACTTTGTACAACAACAAGCCATTACGATTGACGCGGATGCCTATCTAACAAGCTTTTATTCCGCATATGCATTTCCGTGGAAAAAGCATGAGTTTTTCGCAGCGGCAATCGGCCGGATGTTCTGTGCAAGAGGTTGATGCAATATTGCGAACTACAATTATAACTGGCAAATCGAGTACAAAACTGATGAGCCGGTATTTGTGCCTGCGGGAACAAAAGTGTTGCCACCAGGAGCCCTATGAAATAAACTCAACTCAGAATCAAGTCAATCCCGATGCCGGCAGGTCTGTCCCAATGTGGGGAAGAATACCAGTTGGGTGAAATGTTTTCGGGCAAGTGTATTGGAAGTTTTGTCGATCAAGATTCTTTCACTAGTGCTGCTACGCAGTGATGAGTAAGTTAAGGAGTTAGGGCGGGAACGATGCACAAAAAAAGGGAAAGAGGCCTGGAAGCTTCTTTGCCTTTTCCTTTTCTGGCGTTGAAGCTAATCGCTAACGTTCAGTCTGAGGCTTATTTTAGCCTGTCGATTTGGGTTACGTAAATACCCACAACCCTCAACTTCTACTCGTATACATCGCACCCACCAATTTTGCCGTGCGCCCGCATAGTGCCTCGACCAAACTAGTCCGCCTGTGCTCTAGAACGAACGTAGCGCGAAATGTAACTAAACCATGTAGTCAAAGTTATAGAGCATGTCTTTGATGTGTTTCCTCAACACCTTGGCGGCGTTCCACCATTGAGGCGACCTTCGATTTGCAATTCGTTCCGGGTTTAGATCGGTAACAATTTTAGGCCCATAATCGGAATTGGTACAAAGATAACCTTTGGCAACGAGTCCATTGCAGGTCGGTCCTTGCCATTCGAGCACTAACCGTCATTAGCCCAGCCGCGTTACATTTGTTACAAAGATATAGTCCCGAGCATCCTCCAAGGGACCGTGTATCCGCAAATGCTTGCCTAGTAGCGCATGATGGCTTCTGCTTCTTGATAGTGGAAGTTGACGCTGTGCTGGAATCACCATGGGCTCATCTGGGGGCAATGATTGATAGCGGAACCAACGAATAAGCCCTGGGTATGCTGCAGGTTTCACCTGTGAGATGGCTGCGGAAGTTTTAACGGGGGTCATAACAACAAGAATCGGGTCTACTGGTGCTTTTAAGCTGAACCGCGACTGCAGCGATACTGTTTTTGCCCTGTATGGGTGCCGCCTAAATACGGAAGCGTCCGTTAACTGGTGGAAATAGTGGTCCTTGCAGTTCTCACCAAGAAACTCATGCCGTTTCTGCTCATAGCGAACGAATTCTGCTTGCTTGAGCCGACGCTAACTAAAAAGCGCCAGAAACTCAGCATTCCTGCCAAGCAGTTTATTTAATGAATACTTCACGCAATCTACCTCTCTGAATGAGTTTGTAGCGTTAACCATTTCTGTCCCGAAATCTTGTGATACGCCAAGGAAGGGCTCGCCTTTATAATTATGTAGTTAATTGCCGAATTGGGCTCTCTTGAGAGCCTCAAATGCAGCGCGGACATCCTGAACCCTATTGCCGTCACGTAATTCAAAGCGCTTGCCTTAAAAGGTCTCGGGCGCATCAGGTAAAAATCAAAATTCACAGCCGCGTCGAGGGCGAATAGGAAGTTAGAAAATAGAAAAGGTTTCAGTGAACTCTAATTTGCCTTTATGCTGTGCCCATTAGAGTCGCTGGTAATAGAAGAAGGGCTATGAAAGCATTATTTTTTTTGAAAAATTAGCAATGCGTTTTGTCAACCTCTTATTGTGTTGGGGGCCGCAAGCAGTGTATTTGGGCAAACAGGCACACCCTCTGTTCCCTGCGCTGCAGAGGGGTTGGAAACGGTAAGAATTTCCTATAGCCCCTGCTGTTGATAGAACCATTGAAAGTTGGACATTGTGTTGCACCTGGGTATGACAAGGGAGGCCCGTTAATCCAGTGCTCTATTTATTGGCATGGCTATAGCAGAACTTACACGGGTTTGGGGGCGAAACCTTGGCGCCGCATTTTTATGCGCGATCATTAGATGAATTGATTTTGGTGATGCCAGATGCCAGTAACACATGGTTTTGGTGCACTACGCGAAAGTGAGTCGGGGAACAGACCAGTGGGAAGAACTATCTTATATGAAAGAATGTCATCGGTCCCACGTGGCTGCTAACTTTTCGCACAATTAATCGTAGAGAGGGCGGCTGCCATAGCCGGGTTTGTCCATGGGCGGATTCGGTGCTGTTTCTCTGGATTTACGGCATCCCGGAAATGTTACATCTCCTTGGGCAGTACGAGCGGATCTTTGAGTTATGCTCGTGATAAGAGCCACGGCTTTGCGGCCGGTGAAAGTTTGGCTCCTCGTGCTCGCTGCTCGGCTGAGCAAGCAACGAAGCTATCGATCGCGCCGATGACTTATATCCGACATTAATCGATATCCCAGGCTTTTAGTCAGCAAGATGAGAGAACGCCAAGAGGGCGTGGAGTTGTCCAACCACAGAGCAGGCCGACGTCTTATGATCCGTTCCATCATTTTAAAATGTCACTTAAAAGCCGGTTGCCACATTTTTCTATATCGATGCAGGAAACTGAAGACCGGATTGGTTTCTACGGCGAGAAGAGTTCATGGGGCTTTTGTTGATGGAATGAACGTGCCCCTTTGGACTTCATGCAAGTCTCGTGGCAAAACATAATTCAGAGTACTGGCGGCGATTTGGTCCCATATGATGACTAACGCAGTTTTTGAAGTCATGCAGCGTGAATTGGGCAATCGACCTTAAACGCTGACGAATGGCCACTCATTCGTGTAGAAACGCTACTGCCCCCCGTGGGGCTAATAAAAGGTGTTTGGAGTGCCTGCGTTTTTGCTTTGGATAAGGGCGAACACTGTGCAATCTTTGGCGGCAAATGGTGCCGGAAAATCTTTTGCTGCCGTCGCTCTTACAAGGGCAGCTCGTTCTTGGTGGCTGCCCCATGTGGCATTAATCGCGCCGGAATTTTTTCTCCGAGCAGGACGTCATCGTGGTGTCCTTCGAAGAGCAAGCAGAAGCTGTGGCTTTTGATAATCGGCAATGAATATCAGTGAGTTTAAACGATGATGCGCAAGATCAAAGGGCACTAGCGTAAGGGCACATTGAATTCTTGGAGTTGTCAAGCCACTGAGCAATACAAGGAGATCGTTCCCAATCTTAGGGTTGGAAGGCGCTTGGGGCAGAGGAATAACGCTACTTGTCCGTCAAGGGCAATGCCCGCAAGCGATGCTTGCTCGTGCGGTTTGTTTCAACGACCGTCAGCTTCCCTTGTCTCGATGAGCCGTTGGAGAGTGTTGATCTTGCACCCAGGGCAGCTTATCCAACGCTTGAAAGATGGATGATGCCGAGAGACGCTGCACGCCTATGCTCTGCAGACGCGCGCAGGATGTTCTCCGCAGGTATTTACCCATCTCGCCGTCATGGGATGATCTGCGTATCGTGCAGCAAGGTCCCAATCGATTTCCTTGTGGGCAAATGGGCTCCGAATACACCCGCATAAGGGATCGTCGTGCGGCTATACCTTCGGCACTTTCCCCTCGCCGATATTACAACGAAAAAAACTACCGCTAGAACCCTTGAATGTCCCTTTGAATCGACTTGCGACAAAGTGACGCGGGCTATCATGGAAAACTAGTGTTACAGAATTTTTCTTGGACGAATGGCAGCAAGGTCAACATACCTTAATCGAGGGCCCTAATGGTTGGGTAAATCTACACTCCTAAGTCTTATCGATGGAGAGACCATAAGGCCTTCGCCAGCAAGGTGTTCATCTTCGGTAAGGCAGCGAGCAACGGGAGAAACCGTGTGGGTAGATCAAGGCACGATTCGGGGTGGTGTCTAATGAGATTCAATAATCGCTACGTGAAAGGATGGCGAGTGCTTGACGTAGTCCGTGTCGGGGTTTTCTTTGAATTCTATCGGCTTATATGATGACAGTGGTGCAAAGCCAACACCGCACGGCATTGGCTTTGGTTTGAAAACAGTGGGCATTGATCATTGAGAAAGAGTAAATTACCACGCCCTTGTCGTTCGGACAACAACGGCTTAAGTGCTATTGGCAAGAGCTATGGTGAAGCAAACCTAGCAATCTTATATTGGATGAAAAGCGTGTGTGGGGCTTGATGACGAGTAAATCGAGGATTAATCTCGCGTTGACAGATTTAATAGCTAACAGTCACAACACTCAATTAATTTTTTTGTGAGCCCATACGGCAAGGCAGGTTCCGAGCTGTGTGAATTCAAGTGCTTCGCTTACGCCGCAAGGGGTGTCCGGAATCTCAAGAAGGTCTAAAAAAAGTAAATAAAGCGAATTCGCTAGCCGACAAGGGAGGCTTTGCCCAAAGTGTGAACTTTCGGGGTAATTTTGAACCCTCAGTCAGAGGTTTTGTACTGAAAAGGAGCATAATAATGATAAGAACCCCGCCAAGACTACTGCAAGAAAAAAAGGGGCCAACAGATGGTGACAGTCAGCATGGAGGAAACTGTTTTTATCAGCCAGTAAAATTATGACCCAGAAACGAGTCGGTTTCAATCGTGATCGTTGACGAAGGGCGTATCGTAGGCATCTGGACAGAGAAGTGACCTCCATGTATATCGCGTGCTTGCAGAAGAACTTCAATCAAGACCGAGCTCATCAGCACAAGCATGACGAAACCCTCATTTCCGCCCATGTGGATGATGCAAGCCTTTCAACTTACGACAAATTCCTAAGGGCGCCGATTTCGGCATTTGCTGTGCGAAGAGGAATGGGCGAGTATATAAGGAATTCTTTCTGTCGGCGATGTAATCGTGCCAACCTTTCAGCAACGGGCAATAGAAGAATATAAAGATTTAAAACGAAATGGTCAGTCTCGAATATTATGAGAACTGGAAAGTGCAAACACGATGGCGCTTTGCGTTAGATTAATGAAGTGTTGCTTGATTTGAAAAGCGCCTTGCCCATCAATTTTTGGATGCGTGTAGATTCAAATAACCTCTGGGCCGACAGTCCTTTAATAAGAACAAGAAGAAAAAATAGGCCGTTAAATTTTATTGTCTAGTAGCCCTTCCTTCCGCTTGCTCTATTTTTTCTGGCATCGCAATGCCTTTGGTTTGAGTTAGTCAGTTACTTTTTCCTGCAACCGCGTTGTTCCTTTAATTCGCTGTGCGTATTAGGGGTGTTTTTTCTGAAACTAACGACATAAACATAGCAAATGTGGATGGAGTGTTTGATTTAGGTTCTGCATTAGGTGGCGAGTATAGTAGTACACTTGTATTAGAATGGCTTGACTTCGAGCAAGACTGTTTCCGTTTTATAGTATCGAAGCCAGTCGTATCCAGGCACTCCAGTAGACGTGGGGAGCATAGGATTTGGATTAGCGTACGTCAAATGCTGGACGCATGCGTCAAACACATTTTCATTTATTTTCGTATTGGTGATGCTTGTAGTCATTGCCATGCTGGGTATTTCTATTTTTTTTGGGGCAACGTGCCTCACGTCCCGCTAAAAATTATCCTTATGAAATCCGGTATTGTTCTCCGTCGGGAAAGCCGCACATTTCCCGATCTCCGTCCATTTCTTACATCAGCCGTCGATTCTCTTCATAATATTCGACCTAGAACGTCGTCTTTCTATTTGCGTGGGCGGTGGCCGTGCGTGAAAACGGTGGGGCGGGTTTTATATCGAAATCCTCGTATTTATCAGCATTCTGTCAGTAGCAACTTTTTTACTCTGGCGTCAATAGGCGCACTAGAACGGCCGGACCGCAAATTTCAAAACGACAACTACGTGCCAGTGCAAGGGCCTGGTGGGGTCACTAATATTCAAAAAACTCAAGGAGGGAAGCTAATGAGCTGGGAATTTGGCGCGTGGCAGAATGATGCCAATCACCAGGCCGAGGTGAGAGTTCATTCGATGAATATATCCGTCGAAACGTCATGATGGGCGCCTGGAGGATATGGCGTCTTGGGGGAGGAAAAACTCCCTGTGGCCATTTCACTTTGGTCTGTGCCTGCTGTTATGTAGAAAATGGCCACGGCGTTCACTAAAAGTCGCCAATGACCTGGCTCGATTCGTTCGGAAGTAATACGAGGCACGCGCTCGGCAGGCAAGACCTTTATGGTGATAGCGAACGTATTTCGAAAAAATGGCCCCTGTGTGCAGTTACTGACGAACAATTTGCTAAGAGCCACGTTGGGTGATTTCTATGGGGTCCTGTGCGACTCTGGCGGATGTAACGACATCTATTCGGTTTGCAGGGCGTCGATAAGTTTTTTGGCCTGTTGATGTTGTAAATGTCCTCGGGGTGTCCGCCAAGACCAGAGGCCTTGTGCAAGTCTGATTCTCTTGCAGGAATCTATTGGGCGCGAACAGCGGCCGTTAAGTTTGGGTCATCAATGACCAGAAAGTCTATCGCAAAGAGGCAAGACCCCAGTACAAAGGGAGCGCCGGCATGGAAACCAGCGATAAGCGGCAACACACAAGTTACGCTCATCCGACGAGCTAAAAAGGAGGCCCGAAGCAGAGAAAGTCTAATAATAAAATGAAGAGGCGCTTTGTCAATAGCCTCTAGGAAATGGTGGAATAGGTACAATTGGAAGTCGCCGACATTCATTAGCGTCGAAATTCTACGTCCGCTATCTAAGTGGATGAAATGAATCTGCGTTTTTGATCAAGAATAAGTGGCTGTCAAGCTTACTGTGATGGGTATCCCACGTACTTTATGCTACTAGCCGTGACGGTCTTAAAAGCTGTACTTCACTATTTGCGTACTAAGTGCTTCTGTCCATTTGAATGTTATTCGACATTACCGCTATAGGACGAGCGCGCCGTGGTCATCGGCAGAACCAACCTGCTAGTGATTTTAACGTCACCTAATCATTTGATGTCCCTTTCAGCAATCATTGTGATATCCGCGGCTTTAAAGTCGCCTTGTTTCTCGTGATCTCACCATTCAAAAAGCATTACCGATATCTGGCCTAACGCCAATTGGTATGAGAGAGAGTGCTGGGACAAATGGTTGGTGTTCGATTTATCGGGCATCCGAATCCTAACACGAATACTGTTTTGCCTCCCACTTGGTGGGTCACGCCTTGGGAAAAGATCATCCCGCCCGTGCCACTGAAGATGGAACCCTACTCGCTGTCGCAGGAGCGCCAAGTCGTGAACAAGCAGCGCTGCGATTCAATCTGAAAGAATGGGGAATGAAGCGAGCAATCAAACAATCCGAATTCATGTTTCTGAACCTTGGGCCAATCATCCTAGCGTGCACGGGGTCCCCTTTAGAATTGCCGTTACAACTAGACGGTGAGATTCTCGTGGATGCGGTTGCCCGATATTGGGTTACACCATCGTGGCGCTGAAAAAATGGGGGAACGCCCAAACCCTGGCCATACCTATTATCCCCTTAATACCGATCGCATTGATTCTTGGGTGGGGTCATGAACAACCTGCCTTATGTCATGGCTTGTGAGAAAAAATGGCAGGCATTAAAGTACCTGAAGGCGGTGTGCAAGTAAATTCGCTGTCATGCTTTGCGAGCTCTTTCGAATTTTTGCGAGTCATCTACTTTTCCTATTGGCACATTTGCCCAATGATGTCGGGCAGTTTATCTCTGTTTTTTATATGTTCGTTGATAAGAGAGCGAGTCTTTCGGCATTATCGAGTCCTATCTGTGGCGCACGAATGCATCCCGGTGGTTTCGAATCGGAGGCGTGGCGCAAGATTTACCCAAAGGTGGGGAGAAACGGCAATCGGAGTTTGCTCCGAACTATATGCCTGCTCGCCTAAAAGATTTACGACAGCAATGGTAATGAATACGGCATCCTCAAGCGCCGCACCCAGGGGTGGGGGCGTATTCCACTAAGGAAGCTGGACTGGGCATCAACCCTGGTGCAGGCTGCCGCCGCAAACCGGATTTGGATACGAACTTGCGTAAAGCGCGTCTTACGTGGCTTAGAAAATTTTCCGATTTGAAATAACCGATAGCCGCCAATGGCGACAGTATGATCGCTGTGCTGTCCGTGTAGAGGAACTACGCCAAGCCTGCGCATCATTTCGAATGTGGTCGACAATATGCAGAGGCCCTTGCAAGTCGTCTCACGCGCCACAACAACCTCCTCTTAAAGAAAAATCCACGCTCGACATCGAAAACGCTCATCAACCATTTTTAGCGTAGCTGGGGGCCGGTGATCCCCCGCGAATGAAGTAACGATGAAATCAGAGGGACCACAAAGGGTTTGAACAGCTATTACTTGATAGTGATGGTAATACCGGCTCCATAACATGAACCCTTATCCCCGAACGCCCGTCATTTTGCGCATTTACAAATGATTCCTGAGTTAGCCGCGGTTTTCACTGGTGGCAGACCTTTATCGCAATCATAGCGAGTATCGATTTTGTTGAATGGCGGATGTGGAACGATGAACGGTTTCGCGACGGTGTCTACAATAGGAAGAGGGGTGACGCAATGACGGCCAAGCCAACTCATTGCAAGTACAGCAAAAGGACTGTAGCCCGTTGAGCTTTCTGTGGAAGAAATACGAGAGATTGAGCATTGAAGCTCACTCTCTACCCTACAAGCGAGCCGTGGGATTGAGGCGTTGAAAATTGTTCAGAAAAGCATCAGGCTGGGTATCTGGATGAAAGCCGTTTTTAAGCGTGCAAATTACCCTAGACATGTCCGACACAATGAATTGGAACGGAGTGGCGACTTTTCAATTATTTTTCAGGCAAGCCGTGGCCGAAAAGTGATGTTGTTCTGCGATAGCGTCAAGTTTGCTAAAAATCAATGGGTTGCGAGCGATCAAAGGCTCAATATCAACCGAGCCGATTAGGGATCGACTATGGCGAAACAAGCGGCAGATGGAGAGGTACACCCCTTTTGCCCGTGCCTTGTCTGGGGGTTGTGCCGGCACCCGCTCATGATGCTGATGGACGGGGTTACAGCAGCGGAATCTGAGTATTTGAAAAGAAAATAGATGCTTTGTTAGCGAACAATAAGATACATAGAGAGCATAGCAATGACGAAGACATGCCAATTGACAAAAAATATAGACATGAGCCGGGAGCCACTCGATTTGCACAGTCCGTCATGCGGTGGCTATGTCGGCGCGTATTGCGGATCTCAAGAGAAATGGCTCCGGCCGATGTGTTAGAGACGTGAAAAACTTCTGGACTGAAAGGCCGTGGAAGGAGCCGAAATTTCCTACTGGCTTGAAGTGGAAGTTTTGTCCCAGTAGGCGATGATGCGCCTAAACTAAAAATAACTTGTGGTTAATGGCGAGAGATGGAACCCGGCACTTTCAAAAGACCGATGCTCCTGGAGGTGAATCGCATTTGCTGATAGAAGGCATGGTGATTGCGGCAATACACCATTCAAGGCTACTAACCGCTTATATCTTTTACGTGGTGAATATTTGCGCGCGGAAAACCCTGTTAACGCCAAGCCATCCGCACAAGCACATGTAAAACATAAGGGCTTTTTAGGCAAGAATATACAAGGTTCGGGTTTTGATCTTGAGATCATTGCTGCACACAAGCGCCGGCCGTATATTTGCGGTGAAGAAACTGCCTTTACTGAATGCCTTGGAAGGAAGTCGTGCAAAAATCCTCGTGCTTAAACCCCCGTTTCCACAAGTTCCAGTGCCCTTTGGGGGAACCCACTATCGTCAATAATGTCGAAAACGAATCTGCAACCTGCAGGCATACCTTCATTACGGAATCGAAGTGTTACAAGGCCTCGAAAAGGCGCTGATGCAGGGAACGGTAAATTGTTTGGGTAAGTGGACGAGTGAAGAACCCCTGGTTGTTGGGAGCTGCCGCTGGTACTCCTATTCGAAGAACTGCCTAGATCGAGCGAGCCGGGGGGAATGTGTGAAGGATATTCAATTACGAGGCGTTTCTTCCCGGTGGCGGTTTCACATGAACTTCTATTACCGGAGCATCTCGATTTAACTCTAGATTACGAATGTGATTTGGCAAAGCGGGAAGCCGGCTAGCGACGGGGGACCATGAATCGTTCTTGATGAATCCCGCACGTGCCAGTTGGAATGGTGGGGAACTTGATGCGTTTTCTTAGTCATGAATCCTGCGGTTGGTGCACACCTTGTCCGACGATGGCCTGCCGTGGGTGGATAGTATTTCAAGACGTTTGGAGACGGGGGCGGGACTCTTAGTGATTTAGACGTGTTAACGGATCAAATCTCGAATATCTAGGACTCGAGGGCCGTCAACGTTTTGTTGCAATTGCCCTGGGTGCAAATGGCCCCACTAGGAGTGCTTAAAGGCAATTTTCGTGATGACATTCGAAGCCAATATCATACGGGAGCCTGTCCGTGGCTAAATAAACGTTGATGGCATCGAATACGAAGTCAAATTCTGCCAATAATCTTTTGCAGGAGTGTCTATCTCAAGGGGCTGGATTTGCCTTATTTCTGTTGGCATCCCTGTATGGGTTCCGTTGGGGCTTGTCGTCAGTGTGCGGTAAAACAATACCCGCAATGCAGAGGACAAGACAGTACGATGTGAAATAGGCGTGTATGACTCCTCCAATGATGGAAGCCATCATCTCAATCAAAGGATCAGCAGGCCACAGATTTTCGAAGTCCATGTGATTGAAAGTTTAATGATCAGTCATCCCCATGACTGTCCTGTATGTGAAGAAGGGGGCGAATGTCACTTTCAAGATATGACGCAAATTCTGGGCACAACTATCGTCGTTACGACTCAAAAAAAGTGACTCATCGCAATCAATACTTAGGCCGTTTATAAATCATGAGATGACAAACCGCTTGCATTAGTGTTACCGCTGTGTGCGGTTTTTACACGATTACGCCGGGTGGTGATGATCTAGCGCATTAGGGTCTCTAATCATCTGTGATTTTGGACGCCAAACGAGGAGGGGTTTTAGAGAACGAGTTTAGTGGCAACCTAAGTGGAGGTCTGCCCTTACCGGTGTCCTCACAGATAAGACCTTCAGCGGCTCACTACAT
>Ga0163217_1011840_pt1 | contig 15253 bp, 20 predicted proteins | sample SynspAceP_FD_185933 | JGI IMG/M metagenome (GOLD analysis project Ga0163217, IMG submission 185933) | Saline lake microbial communities from Ace Lake in Antarctica - Synechococcus sp. Ace-P (PacBio error correction) | ecosystem: Environmental > Aquatic > Non-marine Saline and Alkaline > Saline ...
GACAATGTTCGCGACCCCACCAAATGCCACGTTTGGTGTTGGATTGCGCCGACAGTTTTTTTGTCGACCTAGTTATGTGCTGCTCAGATGCACTGGCCTTCAGGCGGGTCTTGTGCCCCTGAATTCCACTGCTCGGCGTGGTTCGGGGGCTATGTCCGGCGGGTTGTCTGTGGCGGTGCGCGCTCGCTGCGGTCGTGTTTCCCGACCGTACCCGACCTGCTGCCAGCCTGCGACAACGGCACGGGTCAAATGGGCCGGTCGTTGCCTATGGTGCGGCGCGGCGGCAGGCGCAGATGCCCTAGCGTGTATTCTTGGGATTGTGCCGTCGCCGTGGGAAATTGGTCAGCTTGACCTTCGCGCTCCTATAACCCTGCTTTGCGCGGCTTTCGCTTCGAACGCCCCAGAAACCCGATCACGCGGCTTTGGCTTTATCTGCGTGTCGCAAATCCGCGCGAACGATTGCGGTATGGAGCCTGCGCGGGCCAATACGAAGCCCAACAGTCGCAAACCCGACTGCGGCCTGCGCATCACCTCTGCCGATTTAAACCCCCGAGATACCCCGCCGCCCCTCGCACCAGACCCGCGCGGTGCATCGCTTGCTCGGTCCTTGTCTTTCGCGCTTGCAGGCGGCGAACCCATCTGCCACCTATTGAACGGGCCCCGTTTCCTGCTTCGCGCATGGGCGATCCATCCCCTTTGAAAGGACAGAACCAATGAAAATATGTAATATATTCCTGGCCGCACTCGCACTGACCTCGTGGCCTGCTCTGGCCGCAAACGAGATGACGGCTTCTGCTGGACTGGTTCGGTGAACTCGGACCACGGCCGATCATCGTCGCGCAGGAAAAGAGGTATTTCGACCGAACAGACCTGAAGTCGACGGTCATCGCCTACCCGCAGACCCGTCCGACCCGCCCCAGATGGTCCTGCGGCAGGCGGAACCTCGCGATTTCTTACCCGCTCGCAGCGCATCACAGATCCACGAAGGCTACCGCTACAAAATCGGGTCGCCACGCTGGTCGCCAACACCGCTGAACTGCCTCTGGCGGTTGACGGACGGACCTCATGTTCGTCTCCGGCCGATTTGGCGGGTAAAATAGGTCGGCTTCTCTGTTGCGGTGTTGAAAGAAGCGGTGCTCGCGCGATCCTGACCCATCACGGGCTTTCGCTGGAAGATGTGGACTGGTCGAACGTGAACTGGTCACTGTCGCGTCTTGATGTCCGTCAGGTCGACGCCGTCATCGTGCGTTCCGCAATTTCGAGCTGAACCAGAAATGGATATCGAAGGCGCGATGGCACCGTGTTTTTTACGTCGAGGAACGAAGGGCTGCCCTCCTTACGACGAGCTGATTCTAGCCGTCGCCAACCGCCGACACGATGGACAAAGACATGACGCAACGTGTCCTGGCAAGCCACAGAGAAAGCGAACGCAAATAGAACCACTCGACGAAGCTGAGATCTTCGCCGCCACCTCGCCGACTTGCAGGACGAGCTGAACGCCCGCGCATGAAAAGATACGCTGCCGCGCTTTGCGCTGCGTTCCCACCGCGAATGGATGTCGACGCTACGCCACATTCGAGGACGTTCTGCACGCACGCGGGACTGCATCCCCGAGGTATTGCCTGTGTCGACCATTCGCCGATTGAATGTGACCGCCCCCAATGACCGGCCCGGAACTAATGGCCCGCAGCTTCGCTGCAATTGCGCGGAGCGCAGCAGGAGGACTGGCAGGGCTGAACAAGCGCATCATCCTTCGTTGAAGGGTTGCGCGACGTCACTCTGCGCTGCCGGTGCTTCGTGGATGCTACTTGATCCAAGTATATGTTTTCCTTGTGCATTTTCGCCCGCGCATGGTCCAACTGTGCCGTGGTCAAGTCCCGAGACGCTGGGAGATGAGACCTGCGCCACCACGGGTCGAGCGCTGTGTCAATCATGAGATGGCACTGGCACATTCGCACCTGTGCGCGCGGGTATCAACGAAGCCGCGCCTGTTCAACGCAATCGAAGGCCCGCGAACGTCGCCATCGCCCGCTATGTTAGATGCGGGGATGCAGGCGATTTCTTGACTCTCATGCACACTGCTGCCTCTGCGTTATGGCTATGCCGAGAATCGGGCAGCGGTTGGCACAGACGCGCAAGCGCAGACACCTCCTATGCCGAGTGATCGATACCTATCCGAACCGAGTATCAGGAATGTGCCAACAGTCGGCGCGATGTCGATCAAGCGGTGCGCGCCGGAAATCGGCGATCTTTTGAACAAGGCCCGCGTCGTCGATACGCTGCAAAACGCTTTTGCGACCGCTCGACGCGGCTAAGAGATCGGCGTTCCTGGCAGACTGGCTGGACCTGCCATGAACCCCCCGCCGCCCGCATTGCGCCTTGTGTCGGCAGCACCCAGAATCGACAGCCGCCCGTGTTCGAGCCGACAATTACTTTGCCTGCAAGGCACATGGACGCTGTTTGGTTGGGGCCGTCGGCGTGGCAAATCCACTGTGGCTACGGCTCAATGCTCGGGCTGGGAAACCGAGGGTATTGCGGTCAACGATCACCCCCTCGGACGGGCAGGCCGCTGGACGCGGCGGATCAGCTATATGGCGCAAGTCCCGATCTGCCGCCTGTTGCCGTGTGCTGAGCGTGATCGACAACATCAATGATCGGCGAGCCGTGCGCGGCGCCCCCCCCGACAGGCACGCTCAAATGACTGCTTCTTTTGCGCCCGCGTCGGGTTGGCGGAGCCACGCGCAAAAAGAAAAGCCGTTGGCGCTGGTCGGGCGGCAATGCGACAACGCGCAGCACTTGCGCGACCTACTTGAAGACCGCCCCCGTCGTCGCTTTCTGGACGAACCCTTTCGGCGCTGGACGCGGCACCCGCGCCGCCTATGCATAGAGCTCGCTGCGGAATTGTTTGAGCGGGCGCACAGTGTGTGTTTGGTGAACCCATGATCCGCAGTAGGCCGCGCGGCGTGGCCGATCACATCCTGATCTGTCCGCCCGAGGGCGCACAAAGCTGGCCAGTGCCCGCGCCCCCCAACACCACGCGCCATCACCGCCCCGAGACCTGCCTGCAGAGCGCGCTGTTATCCCATCTACGCGTGTTCCCGCATGAGGCGCAGTGACATACCGTTTGCGATCCTGGCGGATTGGCGCTGGTGGCAAGGCATCGGTGCTGCTGACGATGCAAAGCCGCATTAGCATTTTGCCTCGCAATGGCGCGTGGCGCAAGCGGTCGTATCATGCCCGCGTGAGCCTTTTGGAAATGCCTGGTACCACGTCGAGGTGCGCTTGGGTCGCTCATCGGGACGGGCCTGGGGCAGCGACCGCGTATCCGTCTGTCGCTGTCCAAAACCGTCCGAGCGTCTTTTGCCTGCCGCTGTTTTGGTCCTTCACCAGCCTGTGCCTGTCTTTGCGCTCGCGCCGCTGCTGATTGACGCTGTGGTTTGGTTACGGGACTGGGGTCAAAGATCGTAGATGGCGGTGCTGATCATCTATTTTTCCGGTAACTTGTGCCTTTCGACGACGGGCTGACCCGCTGGCCCGACCGGCTACCGTGATCTGGCCCAATCGATTGGGGCACGCCGCTTGCGTTTATATGCGCCAATTGCAATCCCCCGCAGGCGCCTGCCAGACCTTGCTAACAGGGCTGCGGCTTGGCGCGTCTACGCGCCCATCGGGGCCGTGATTGGCGAAGGGTCGTGCGTCAAAGGGCTTGGCTATTCTGATGCTGCTCGCAATGGCTCGCGCAAGATCCGACCTGCATGTTTTGCCGCACTGGATCGGCTGGCGTGCTGACCGTCCTGCCTGCATCTGGCCGTCGGCAGCTGGCCCTGCGCCTGACAACGTTAAATGCCGGAAGGGCGCATGTAAATAGGTCTGGCTCACGCCCTGCCGACGAGGCTACCAAGGAGCTCGTTACTCGCGTTGGGCGGACCCCGCGCCGCCCATTTTATCGGCAAAGGCCCGCAAGTCGGGCACGGGCGTCAGGCGTTGGGTATTGACCAAACCGCGGCGACCAGCTGCTCAGCAAGAAATAGCGGCATCCATCGCGGACAATTTTTGCATGTGGCCTCACCGCGCTACAATCGCAAAGTAGACAGCGGCCAGGTTCTGGCGGCCTGGGGCAAAGCTCCATCGCCTTGGTCCATGCTGGAAGCCCTTCGACGATATACTGCGCCAACCCTAAATCGAGACCGCCTCTTGCCCGCTGATCAGATCTCGCCCGTCAGCATCATGTCAATCAAATCCCGCCTTACCCACCAGATCGGTGGACACGGATCGTAGCACCACCTGCCGTGAACAGACACGCTGGCCTTCGTGAAGCGCCCGAATACTCCGCCTTTGATCCTCACTCGCACATGGCAAGCTGGGCAAAGTTCAAGCCCGCCCACCGACGACAGCCCCCTGCAAACGCGGCGATCACCGGCCAATGCGCCGCATATTCCATCTTGTGATCTTCGTTGCCAACGCAGAACAACAGACGTGCAATAAATCGGCCGGGCTGCGGTCTGCGTCATGTGTTCAATCAGGTTCCACCCGGCGCAAAAGTGATCCCCGCGCCTGCGAGAACCACGGCACGACACACTGGCACGGGTGCCGTGGAAAAAGAAGTGCACCAGCTTTCGATTCGTGTCGATATCCACGCGTTCCGCTGGTTGGCCGTTTTCGGTCACCACCGCAGACCATCGTCATGCGCCTTGATATCCCATGTTGCGTAGCTGGTCGGATTCATCTGAACGCCATGTGAAGTCCTCCTCTTTGGGGCCGGTTTTTTGTTCGCCCCCGATGCCTCGCTGTCAAGGTCTTGCTGAATTATATAGCAAAAGCCACTCCACCCTTTTTTTTTGCTGAAGCCCATTGAGTAACCTGCCCCAATTGAACAACCCCGTCTATTCGGTTCCGCTAATTTCAGCACGTCGGGTTACCCCTAGGCAAGCCCGCTAAGATTGCGTTACGGCGATCACCTTGAGGCGGGCAAAACCGTTGAAAACCGCACGTTACCTGTGGTTCACCACATCCGGCACCGCGAAAGAAAAAAATCAAAAATAAATCGTCGGGGCGTTTTAAAAATGGTTGAACGCCCCGCCCGATTCCTTAGGGTAGTGAAGCGTTACCTGGGTCGTTACCAACGTTGGTTAAGATCGCGCTCGTTTACAACCGAAATTCGGAGTCGAGCCCTCAGACCCAAGCCATTTCACCACAATTACACAGTTCTACCAACGCAACCTCGCCAACGGCGAAAGGGTTTTTCTGCGTTTGTTTGCCAGAGGCCTTATTAGCCTGCCCCGCTGAATCGATAGCCGCGCGCCTTGAAAACAACCGGCAAAGCCCCACAAGGTAAAGGGGCTATTGTCGCTATCGTATCACTAAAAATATCTGCGCCGAAAAAGCAGCAACCAGGATCACACGTCGGTCAAATCCGCCCATCGCCGGTCTTGCGCGAACCGTCGCCTGCCCCGGTGTAAACCTGACGCACTTTCAACATCGGATTCATCTTGCCGTTTTTCAACTCTTTTTTCATTGATCAACCCTTCAGTCTTGCCAAAGCAAAAAGGTCAGCTCTCGACTGTCTGAACAACTTCCCCGAAACAGAAACATCGCTTGACCGACGGGTTCGCACGCGTTTCTTCACGCCAGCAACGCTCGACCAACTGTAAACTCGATTAGCCTTTCTTCGCATCACCGGCCCCATGATCACCGATGTGTGCATCAAACAACTGGCCGGGTGTGCGTATCGTCTCGATGTCGGCATTGTGCGTATGTTTTATTAAAGATATCAATAAAGCTGCTCGTTCCTTTCAGCAGGTTAGCAAACCCTACGAGGCGGCGGCCAAGGTCTCCAGAAAGGCCTGAGCCAAACCCGATCGGGCGAAAAAAATTCATAGGCTATGTAGAAACCCGCCCCGAGGGCGACTTAATAGTCATTCGGCGTTCCACTGTAGTGCGCTTGGCACTGTCGCCTGCGCGTTCCGGGAGCCAAAGCAGCGGCGCGCGGCGGCGTCCCTCGGCATCTTGATCCCATTCGATCGCTTGCGTTCGCGACCACGCGTGTTTTCAAACCTCAGAGACCGTGTTTTGACGGATAATGGTCAATCCCTTCTTCACATTATCCGGATATCCGGCAGGGCTTTTTCGTTCTCTCGGGGACAGAACGTGGTGATACCTGCCGCGCAGCGCGCCAACAGCTTTTCTTTCCCGGCGCCGATTGCGCATCGCTCCCGCGCTAAAGACACCTCGCCGTTCATCGCGATACTCGCGGCGCACGTGGATTTGCGTCAGTACCTGACACAATCGACGTGACTCATCGCAAATACCGGCAGACGGATGACCATCTTGGGCGTCGACCATCCCGGCACGTTGACTGGAAATATCACAGCTAAATCGAACTTGGGCGGTCTTTACCCTCGATCGTTGGGGCTAGTCGAGCCGCACATAGCTGCTCGCCGCGTCGATGGATGGTCCTTCATGCACATTCGCCCACTTGCCTGTGGTCTTCACCTGCCCTTGCCCGGCACGCGCAACCTTCGATCTGCAGCAAGTTTCGCGCCGACGACCGTGTAGGCCAGCCCGGTCACAACACGACCTGACTCCAAGCCTCGGCCAACCCGTAGCGGTACCTTTTTCACCTGCCGAGGAACATTCCCCTCGATATTGTCGCCCGTCACCGGTAATCGCGTCGGCCTCTTTTCTTGACGATCCTGGTCAAGCGATTCCAGCGCAACCTTGGCGATCCTCAGCGCTCAGTTCCGCACCGCCGGCTTCCGCGTGTAGTAACGGATCATCTGGTTCAAGGCACTGTCTTCGAATGGCAAATTCCTTTGCCCTTCAGACCCGTGGTTCTTGCTGCGCTGGCCACAAGCGTGCTGCTTCGCGATCTCGCGTTTTTCATCCTCGTAATAAGCCCGACAGGGGATTACCTCCATCGGTCAAGCAACGGTCCGGCATGGGTTGTAGCTGTCGATGTGTCAGGAACATGACGACGATCGTATTCCACCTCAAGTAAGTGGTCGACAATGTGCGTTTTGTTCGGATCAATCACATTCGAGCTTGCCTGATGCAGGGTCACCACGGAAATCCTGACCATCTTGTCGATCTCTGGTCGAGCAAGCTGAGAGCGGGTCGTGGTTTTTCCGCCTTTTCCCAGCGCCTGAATGATTTTGGCCCGGCAGGAGCCGATGTAGTCCGACGGTGGCCGCGATCTCGATTCCGTCACGCACACCACCCAGTGAGATCGATAAATTCCACGCCCGTGGTCCTTGGGCCACGGATTACGCGCAGCGAATTTTTACGCCACACCAAGGAGGCAACAAGGCACATGATCGGCCTTTCAGCTTGCTCGATCGTTGCTTGGACGGCAAGGTATTCGACAAATGTCGTTCTTAACCTTTTTCAAGGCCGTAGTGTCATCATTCGCAGCACTTTTGTGCTTTTCCGCAAGTCCTTCTTGTTGCGCGATTTCACTCCCAACGGGATCGACAAGATTCCAGCAAGTAGTTGCGCATCAACCGTGGCTTCGCGGACATGGGCGACATATTCTTGAGCTCTTCAGCCTCGGCGTCGACCTTTTCTTGGCCTCATTTTGCCACTTGGTGTCCGCAATGCGGCTCAAAGCTCGGCCACATTCGTTTCTTGCGTCTTCGCCATCACCGAGCCTCGTTCTGATGGCTTTCATCTGCTCGTTCAGAAAGTACTCGCGCTGCGTCTTCTCCATCTGGGATTGACGCGTCTTGATCTTTCTCGCCTGCAAGACGGACCATTCGCCCTGCATCAGACATTAGACTTTCAAGCCGCTCGGACACGACCAGGTCTCAAGGCAAGGCGGTCTGTTTCTGCTCGACTCGATCCCGAGATGCCCGCGACCAAATGGCCAGAACGCGCAGGCTCGGACCTTCGGTCACTGTCAGACAGCGCTTCTTCGGGACGTTTTTCTTGACCTTGGAATATCCGCTCGAAACTCTTCGGCGACGTTTTCAGCAAAACGCCTAGTTGTGGTTTCCATCACCGGGCTCTTCCGTCAGAATATTCGGCTGTCCCGCTCAAGAGCAACGTTTTTTCAAGATATTCGTGATCGCACCCGCCGCGCTGTCCTTCGACCAGCAACTTAACAGTGCGTCGGGCATTTTCAGCATGTGCAACACTTCGCTCCAAACGCCGGTGTTAACATGCCGTCGGAATCGGGGTCATCCACACCGGTCGAATCTGCTGGACAACAGAGGATCTGCTGTCATCGCCATGACTTCTTCAGGGCGGCAACGGATTTATCCGCGGCACAAAGAGCGGGTACGATCATGTGGGGAACACACAATATTCGCGGCAGGGGCAGACACAGGTAAGGAGCGTTCAAGCTCTAAAATGTCTCTTTTCCTTATACTGCAAGAGACACTGGCCCTATCTAGGCGACTGTTCAGTTCATCTCCTGTTCTGAGTAAGGTATATTTGGGACGCCTACTCGCCTGTTTCAAATCCCATTATTGCCTGTGGATCCGTTCGAAACGCGGCATTCTGGCGTGAGTCCGCCCCAGAATGACCTGCCACCGGCGGAAGACAACGCGATCGCATGATTAGCGCGGAAAAGCGGCAATAACCATGTTAACCGGCCCGAATGACAAAAAAACGTGCCGGAAATCTCTTTTTTCGTCGCTTAGCGAGCTATCGCAGCGACTCGTTTCGAGGAAGGATAATCGGTATACGCCGCCTCGTTCCCCACCTGCGATAAAGGGTGCTTGTGTCCAAACCGTCGTTCAAGCGGTGCGTCAGCTCGAGCCGTTTGCCAGAGTCGGGGTTCCGCGATATAGAGGCGACCAAAGGCCACCAGGATCAGCCCTTGCCGGTTCGGCACTGCGTCAACGCCATGTCGCGGGTCATACAGGTTTATCGCCAATAGAGCCGTTGCAACAGCGAAACCGCAGCTTGCCGAATGTCTTCGTTGCGTCCAGATCGCGCGACTGGCGGTCGACCCTCAACCAATGTGAAAGATACGTCCAGATTGTATTTTAATTCAAGGCGCGTCCCGAACAACGTAATTCAAAGGTCTTGCGGATTAGAACGTCGGCGATTGCGCGTTTCGCAGGGAAAACGGCGAACAAAGCGCAGACCGACGTGATCGCTGCCCACGCAATGAACGAACACGTCCAGCACTTCGAACAGCATGCGCGCGCGTTTTCGACCGATCCGCCCATAGGCGGTCATCACGTTTGTTGCTGGAGGTTCTTCAGAATTGATCCAGCAGATAGCCGTTGGCTCCCGTGAACCTCGACTTCCGTCAAAACCGGCCTTAACGCGCCATTTTGGTCGCGTGGACATAATCGCGACGATGCGTGGCATCTCGTCGAGTTCCAGCGCACGGGTTCGGATTGGGGACATCCGTCCTTGGTAAATGTTTAACATCCGGCCGCGAATGCCGATCGGGGCGAACGGTTTCTGACCATCCGGCCTGAATATCAAACATGGCTGATCCGCACATGCACAGCCCTGGAGTCACAGATCTTGCCTGCCTTTGGCGTGCACCGTGCATGGTTACTTTTTCCATGCCGCAACCTGCCCTTCGGTGTAGATGCCTCTGCGTTTTGATCGGTATACCCTTTGCCTTCGGCGCTGTCTGGGACGTATACGGGCTGCATATGATCCCCGCCCCACGCGCTGTGCGTAGTATTCGACGTGCATACGCCGAACTTCGCCGGTGTCCGTCATTGGCGCGGCTGCGGGTCAGCGGTGCCATAACAAGTGCGGTTCGCGCCTCGATTGCGCCGGTTTCAACGGGGTGAATAATGCCTCCAGTCTGGAATAGCTCCTATGGGGTTTGTTCTTGACTACAGCACTAAACCTCCGCCCCGCATGCACACAAAAGGACCGGGCGCCAGGTTTATTCAATTCCAAAGGAAGGTTTTCCTAAAGCGGGTCGATGTCGCCACCAGTGCCCGCTGGTCTATGAAATCAGCCTGCACGCATCAAATGTACCGCGCAATGGCCACACGCATACGCCATGATCTCTTGGAAAAGTGCAGGTTAAATCATCAGCAGCATTCCTGAGATCAATTTCCTGACTGCGGAAATACATGATGCAGATAGGCGCGGGCTGTAGTTGGCACAGGCCCGTGCAACGTGGCAGCCTTCGTCCCAACGTGCCGCGGGTCGTCAGCGTGCGTGCATTCTTGAATATTCACAACACCTGACGGGTGAAAACCTGCCCCGTTACGCCCGGACCTGCGAACGGGCAAACGCAATCCATCATATCAATGCCCGCGCAACGGCAACCACAAATCCGTCGGTTCCACCCCATCCAGATAGCGCGGCCGGTCCACCGCAGCATATCTGTGGCAAAATCCGACAGGCCCGAACATCGCCTCCTGCCCCTCGCCCACGGCCAGGACCGCCCACGGCATAGCCGTCCAAAGCCCACAGTCAATGAGCGCTTTGGCACTTTCCCTCGCGAAAATCCTGTCAAGACCACTTGCTGATAACCGAACAGCGCATAGCCCGGGACGGTCCGCAAAAGCGTCGCGGCTGCGTTGGCCCACCGCATCGACAGATCGCAAATCGATTCAGCAATACGCCCCGATCCCCGCAAGGCCCAGAACCATTCGTCCCGAAAACATCACAATGTCCGAGCCGAGCAGCTTGGATTTCCCATCGAGCGTCAGGCGTAAGCTCGTGCTGATCGTCGATGTGGCTTTAAGGTCACGACCCTTTTCGGTCAGCTGCGCCAGATCCGATAGCTCATGACTGAAACTCCGCCGAATCCGTGAAGGATGGGTTTTTATCTCCAGTTCCAATGAAATTTATCAACGCCCAATACGGTCCGATCGCCGTTCAAGCAGTGGACGCACATCAGATGGTAGGTGGGTTGCCGCAGCAGGATATCACCCCTCCGGGCCGCGACGCATTTCGGCATCATTGCCTTGACCGTGCCGCGGTGCCCACGGGCATAAAGGCAGGTGGTGGCGAATATCGCCCGTGGGTAAAGAAAAGACACGGTCATCGCGCCCCGCGCCATCCGCGGCCTGAAGATCAAACGAGAATTTTTCATGACTGTGCGGCTATAAGAATGTTCACAAACAGGCGCAATCATGCAGTTCATAAATGCCGAAATCACGGCGCTGTCATGGACGGTACCAAAACCGCGCTATATCCAGCGCGAACCGCCGGGCGCTGCCCCACGGACCCCGATTTAATGCCATTTGGAAGCCGGTTGTCGTGGCTTGAGTAAACGCGGGCGACCCTCCTAGTCGGCGGATCATTTAGCTGTGGCCGGAGTGTGTTGACATGCCAAGAATTGACTCGTTGGCTTGGAGAATTGATGCCTTCTGATCTGGCTGCCCTGCGATCAAGGCAAAGATCGACCACCCGGCGCACGGCACCTCGGCGCTGCATGCCCATGTGACAATCGAAGTCCTTTTGGACCCGCGTCCAGCAAAAGTGCGTTTCAACACCGTGCTACCCCGTACGCACAGCAAACGAACGACATCACCATCACCTGCCGCCCACCGATCATCGATCCGCGTCGAAGTCCACCTCGTCGAATGGCGAGGCCGAGCTGCGCTATGTCATTTCGAACCCAAAGATGGAGTTTCGGTCAAAGCTGGCCTATCGACTGGTGAAACCCTCACCCAACCCGTGCCGGCATGACCTGCCGTAATGTTTTGGGGCGTCCAGGCGCTGACCGATCACATCACCCATCTCGCCCACCGAAAAACGCTACAGCAGACCTGAGCTAGACGTCTACACATCCGCTGCCGTACGTCACAAGCGCCGCAGCGGCCTTGCGCGTCTCGCGTGCTAACGTGAAAGCCACACTATTCCACATCCGCGTCTGGTCGAGTCGGGCGAAAGCTCGCGGCACACAGTCGATAAGTGATCGACACCACCCGCTGCTAATGGCTAATCAACGCCATGGCGCCCGAAGTGCATTACGACCAGGCAAACTCTGCGCGCTATGACGCTGTGATTCCGCAGGATCGGGGCGTCGTCACACCATTGGCTGCGCCCGTCATTCGCCAGTTCGAACCATCGGCACCTATTGTTCAACGGTTCTGGCCGGCATTCTGTTCCACCTGGACAACTGCACGCGCATCAGGTTCTGGCTTCGAAAAAAATCGCATGCCCACGACGCTTTTGCCGCCTCGCCCAAGCACGTCCCAAGCTGATGGCACTGGTGGGCACCGCGCCCCTGATTGTGAAGTTGCTGGAAATCGCCACCCAAAGGGCAAGGGCGTCGTACTGGCTGAAACCAAAAAAGCCGCTAATCCGTGATCGATGCGTCCGCGGGCTCCAAGGCGAACTTTCTGTCCAGTGATTTCGTCAGAGGCGGCGGGCGAGAATCTGCGCTGCTTGGTGGTCGACGCTGCAAAGTCCGTTGCCGCAATGAAGCGCACCGGCGCGGATGGCACTTCTCCGGTCCAACCTGCACCGCGGCGGACGGCGCAGGTTGTGCGCCATCACCAGCTTGAACGCGAGACCTGCCCTGCGCGCGCCGGGCCTTTGGTTGCAAAGCGGGTGTGGATTTGCTAGCGCTCTGACAGCGGGCCCAAAGTTCTTGAGGTCAACTAAGAGCTCGCCGGATTTCGAAGGAATCGAGAAAGCCACGGCAAGGTATAGCGTCCCGGCATGATCTATGACATGATCGAAGCGCGGTAAACGCCGCAGCCCCCTGTGCGCAAGCGGCAAAGATAGATTCAAAACATAAGATATGGGCTGTCTCTGGACGGTGCTGGCTCAATCCTATATAAACCGATAAGATAACGCAAAGCGAGGCCCTGATGACTGACAGCACCCAATCTCTTGAAGGCACCCTTTGATCTGCGCCCTCGTCAACGGATCATCCGCTGTACGAGCAGATACACAAGAGGCTGCCCGCACGTATATACTGGATTACAGTGAAAATATCTATTGAGCTGGGGTTGAATCTACACGAATCGACATCAACGCCGGAAAACGAGGTCAACATCAAGATGTCTGACCGCGCCCGGCTGCCCTTCGCGGGTGAGTGCCCGGCTGGGTTGCCCGATGCGTTGAACCTCTGCCCGGCGTCCAAGACCGCGACGTTGAATGTTTTGGGAACCACCAGGGGCATGGACATGAATGTCCTGACGAAAGCCTCGTCTTGGAACTGGGATTCATGTAAGCCATGGGCAAAAACATCGGCGTGACTCACTCCGGTTGATTTTCCATCACTTCACCAAATGGTCGCATCAATATTGTAACACATCAGGTAGCCACACCGCAGCAGATGAGTTTATATTGGAGCGATCATGCGACTAACACTCCCTTCTTATAAGCTTTGGCCTTGGCCCCGACCCGCGCTGCTGGCGATCCCATAGCCAACCCCCACGCCCGTTCGAATAACGCCCCCGTCCGCCCTATCTGTAGACAAAGCTCCCGATGGGATCTTAAGGACAAGCTGGCTTCCTGCAATGGGCCAGACCCGGTGAAAACCGATTTCCTCGATCGGACTACCGCGGCGCGCCGCTGATGTTCCTCGAACATACCGTGCAATCCAACGTTTGCCTGGCGGTATCGCATGGGGCCGGCCCATTCTAAGAATGTGACGTGACCTTTAACAGCAGATCACGACTGTCCCGCCATCGCCCAGAACGATCTGCAACACCACCACCAACATCCTTTGACCAATCTTGCTGAAAATGCACCGCGGCTTTACCGCTGCTGCGGCCGAGAATGGTGCCCACGCCGAAATGCTCGCACCTCTGACATCACCTTGGCCGAGTTCGAAACGCTGACCTGCAAGATGGACAGCCGATGCGACAAGCCACGCCTGCCAAGAGTATCCAGGGCGCGTCGCCAGCTTCCGCACGCAGCTTATAGCGACGGCGGTGCCGATCTGATGACCACCGGAAATTCGATCGAGCTGTTCAAATTCCCTTGGTGCAAATCACCCCCAGAATAATCCGCTTCGGTCGAGATCCGCATGACGGCTTCCAGCCAAGAAGACTCCGCGCAAAAAAAATGATCGACGAAATACCAAATCCGCAGCATCCCTGCCTCGGACGTGTGGGCGCAGTCGTTTAACCTGATGATGTGCTTTACTGATCAAGGCCTGAGCCCGAGTTTCGGGAAGCAAGGCCGTTTATCTGGGTGGAAATTGGAGCGAAGGTTTGGACGAGCAGGACCCAGCACCTGACCGCAGATTTCGCGCCCAGTTGAAAGAGCAAGGCGTGCATATCTGGCGCCGCCTCGCTTGAATATGCTGCCTGACCAAACAAGGGAACGGCACACTGGCCCGCCCTCTGACATTGCGACAAAAGCAAGCGAAGCTGTCTGAAACCTGATCGCCTGGACGCTGGACGCCGTCCGCTGTCCACAGGCGGTGATGGTACTTTCCAGTCGTGGACATCAATCACACCGACGACAGCGACTATCTGGTTGCACTTGATTTCTGGCGCAAGAGCGGGACGTAAAACAGGGTTCCTTCTCTGACTGGCCCGCAACCCGTGAACACTAATTAACGCAAACGCATGGCTGTGAACACAGAACAAGACCTTGCGCGCAGCGGTTTGAGACAGGCCGTCCTTCGGGGCGGCCTTTCTATTGTGCAGACTCCCCGGTTGGAAGAAACCGCGCCAAAGGCCTTACTTGTCAGTAACAGGAGTATTCAGCAAGTCGCGATCCCAGGACAACAAGCTCGTCACCATCACTCCCAACAAGCCGCCAATCAGATCAGCCAACTGAATACGTCCGCGGCCATGCCGTCCTGCGCATCGCATCAAAAAAGGGGGCTGCGCCGGCATGGAATATACCATGGAGTATGTGAACGACTGCCGACACCACGACGAAGTTTGTCGAACAGACGGCGCGCTGGTGATTATCGCCGGCCGTAATGGCACAGATGTTTTTTTCGGCACCGAAATCGACTATGAAACCTCGCTGCTGAATCCGGCTTCAGGTTCCGCAATCCCAATGTCACCGAAGCCTCGGGGTGTGGCGAATCCATCTAAATTTCGCAACGGCAGCCGCCGCTCGCGCTGCGTGTGACGTGAGCTTGACGTTGCTCTGTCGGGTGGCGCTGTACTCCTTTCGTAAACCACATGAAGAAGGATAATGCACATGCGCCGCAAGCTTGCGCTGGAAACTGGAAGATGAAACGCTCGCTGGCGGTCTGACATGCTGGCCGATGTCCGGCTGCGATGGACAGGACAGTGCAGAGGCCCGTGATCTGCCGCCTTCCGTCTATCTGATGGCCGGCTTCACTGCTGGCGCAAGGGTTACTCCGTCGGCAATCGGCGCGCAAGGATTGCCACACAGAACC